>Ga0209550_10005919_pt1 | contig 11421 bp, 12 predicted proteins | sample LauGreSuBDMM15SN_2_FD_187567 | JGI IMG/M metagenome (GOLD analysis project Ga0209550, IMG submission 187567) | Freshwater lake microbial communities from Lake Michigan, USA - Su13.BD.MM15.SN (SPAdes) (version 5) | ecosystem: Environmental > Aquatic > Freshwater > Lake | place: Lake Michigan... | reverse complement strand
GTGGGGCACGCATGTTGCTTGAGGTAAGCTTGAATCTGAATTTCAAAAGAGTGCACCATGGAACTCACACCACGCGAAAAAGACAAACTTCTGATTTTTACTGCTGGGCTCTTGGCCGAAAGAAGAAAAGCCAGAGGACTTAAGCTCAACTACCCCGAAGCGGTTGCGTTTATCAGTGCAGCAGTCATGGAAGGTGCACGTGATGGCAAAACCGTGGCCCAACTTATGAGCGAAGGTCGCAAGCTCCTCACACGCGCAGATGTCATGGACGGCATTGCAGAAATGATTCCTGATATTCAGGTGGAAGCCACCTTCCCAGACGGCACCAAGCTGGTTACTGTCCATCAACCCATTGTTTGAAACTACTTTTTGCCATTTCAATTTAGGAATTCACATGTCTCCAAAAACAAACCAACTCCTCAAACTGATTGCTTTCTCTTTTGCCACATGCAGCGCCAACTTGGCTTTTGCACACGCGGGCCATGGCGAGCCACACGGCCTTGGCGCGCATGCTTCCGACTTCATGAGCTATGCCATTGGTTTCATTGCCGCCGTTGCATTTGTCAACTTTGGTGGCATGGGCATTGCGCAATACATCAAAGGCAACTTAAGCCAAGCACGTGCTTTGGTTTTGGGATCACTTTGCACTGCCTGTATCTTTGCCTTTGTTTATTGGTTCACCCAAGTTTGAAAGCCAGTTCATGACACCCGGCGAACTCCTCATCGACGATGGTCAACACCCGCTCAATGTGGGCAGACGAACTTGCACCCTGGTGGTTCAAAACACCAGCGATCGGCCCATACAAGTGGGATCGCACTATCACTTTGCAGAGACCAATGCCGGCCTGAGCTTTGACAGGGCTGCAGCACACGGCATGCGCCTGAATCTGGCATCGGGCACCGCTGTTCGATTTGAGCCAGGCCAACAACGCACTGTTGAATTGGTCGACTTCGCTGGCGACCGAATCATCTTCGGTTTTAGAGCTCTTACCAACGGCCCCCTTGACGCGTCTTCCAAGAAAGCTTCCTAACATGGCTCACATTGACAAACGCGCCTATGCAGAAATGTTTGGCCCCACTGTGGGCGATCGAGTTCGCTTGGCCGACACAGACCTCATTGTTGAAGTAGAAAAAGATTTCACTTTGCAAGCCGGCGGCTACGGCGAAGAAGTGAAATTTGGTGGTGGCAAAACCATTCGCGATGGCATGTCGCAATCGCAGCGCACCAACGCACAAGGCGCCATGGATTGCGTGCTCACCAATGCCCTCATCATTGACCACTGGGGCATTGTGAAAGCCGATATTGGACTGAAAGGCAATCGCATTGCTGCCATTGGCAAAGCTGGCAACCCAGACACCCAACCCGGCGTAGACATCATCATTGGCCCCGGCACGGAAATTATCAGTTGCGAAGGCATGATCGTTACAGCTGGCGGCATTGACACCCACATTCATTTCATTGCGCCTCAACAAATTGAAGAAGCCTTGTCCAGCGGCATCACCACCATGCTGGGCGGTGGCACAGGGCCTGCCACAGGCACCTTTGCCACCACGTGCACGCCCGGCCCGCACAACATTGAACGCATGATGCAGGCCGCCGATGCCTTTCCCATGAATCTTGGCTTCTTGGGCAAAGGCAATGCCGCTTTGCCCGATGCATTGCACGAGCAAATTAACGCTGGCGTGATCGGCCTCAAACTCCATGAAGACTGGGGCACCACACCTGCCGTCATTGACAACAGCTTGAACGTTGCAGAAGAAACCGACATTCAAATTGCCATCCACACCGACACCCTGAACGAATCGGGCTTTGTGGAAGACACCGTAGCAGCCTTCAAGGGCCGCACCATTCACACCTTCCATACCGAAGGCGCAGGCGGCGGTCATGCACCCGACATTTTGAAAGTGGTGGGTGAGGCCAATGTACTGCCCTCCTCTACCAATCCCACACGGCCCTACACCATCAATACGCTTGACGAACACGTTGACATGCTGATGGTGTGCCACCACCTCGATCCGTCTATTGCAGAAGACTTGGCATTTGCAGAAAGCCGCATTCGCAAAGAAACCATTGCAGCAGAAGATATCTTGCACGACCTTGGCGCCATCAGCATGTTCAGCTCCGACAGCCAAGCCATGGGCCGGGTGGGAGAAGTTATTTTGCGCTGCTGGCAAACCGCACACAAAATGAAAGTACAGCGCGGCAAGTTGCCTGGAGACTCAGACCGTCACGACAACGCACGCGTGAAGCGCTACATGGCCAAACTTGCCATCAACCCGGCCATAGCCCACGGTATCAGCCATGAAGTTGGCAGCATTGAAGCGGGCAAGTGGGCCGACTTGGTGATTTGGAAACCCGCCTTCTTTGGCGTCAAACCTGCAATCATCATGAAGGGCGGCTTCATTGCCATGGCCGCCATGGGCGACCCTAATGCATCCATTCCCACACCTCAACCTGTGCACTACCGCCCCATGTTTGGCAGCTACGGCGGCGCTTTGGCGCGCGGCTCACTCACCTTCACCTCACAGGCTGGCATGGCGGCAGGCATTGGGCAAAAGTATGGTTTGCAAAAAACCTTGTCGGCGGTGAAAGGCATTCGCGGAGTGGGCAAACGCCACATGATTCTGAACGACTATTTGCCGAAGATGGAAATTGATGCCCAAACTTATGAGGTGCGCGCTGATGGCATGTTGCTCACCTGCGAGCCTGCTGTGAGTTTGCCCATGACGCAGCGCTACTTCTTGTTCTGACCCATTCAATGCTCACTTGCTCTAAATTAATTTCTGGTGGCCACGGTCTGGCACAGGCACTGATCAAACGCGCGCCTACGGTTTCACTCGACTGGGACATCCGACAAAAAAGCCGCTTTCAGGTTGAAGACTCAACAGGCCGTGTGCTGTCTGTGTTTTTGCAGCGCGGTCATGTGGTGCGAGGTGGTGATGTGCTGGTGGCTGACGATGGCAGCTTGATCAAAGTAGAGGCTGCGCCGCAAACATTGTTGCGCATTACCATCTGTTCACAACATGGCTCGCCTTTTGACCTTACGCGTGCGGCCTATCACTTGGGCAATCGGCATGTACCGATAGAGCTCAAACCAGATCACCTCAAAATTGAGCCCGATTCAGTACTGGCACAAATGCTGCGCTCAATGCACTTGATTGTGAACACCGTGGAAGAAGCCTTTGAGCCAGAAGGTGGTGCCTATGGTTCGCACCATGGTGGCTCAGGTCACAGTCATGACCATGACCATGACCATGATCACAGCCACGATCATCACCACAGTCATGGTCACAATCATGGCCACTGAACTTCTACAACTTATTTGGTTGGCCTCACCCGCATTGCCAGTGGGTGGTTTTTCCTACTCCGAAGCGCTAGAAGCCGCCATCGATCACGAGCATGTACATGACGAAGCCTCATGCGCTGACTGGCTGGCCGACCAATTGCATTTGTCGCAAGCGCGCGGCGATATGGCCCTCATGGCCCAAGCCATTCCTGCTTGGCAAACAATGAACACTGCCAGACTTCAACAGTTAAGCGCATGGGTTCACGCTTCACGGGAAACCCAAGAGATGCGTTTGCAAACAGAGCAAATGGGGCGCTCACTCCTTGACTGGCTGCGCATTCAAAACAAAGCCACAGAAGCTGCGCTGCAATTTTGCAGCGAGCTTCGCCCCACCTATCCCATCACCATGTCTTTGGCCTTGTCGCTGGCCCGTGCACCTCTGGAGCAGGCTCTTCAAGCCTATGCCTTTGGTTGGGCAGAGAACATGACCCAAGCTGCACTCAAAGCAGTTCCATTGGGCCAAGTCTCTGGCCAAAAAATATTGGCCAGACTGGCCCACGAAATTCCCGAAGCGGTGCAACACGCCATGGCCCTAAGCGATGACGAACGCCAAGCTTTTTGTCCCATGCTGGCCGTCATGTCTGCCAGACACGAAACCCAATACTCTCGACTCTTTAGATCATGACCGCACTGCACCACATTCCCAATCGCACCAAAAAACTACCACCCCTTCGCGTGGGCATTGGCGGCCCAGTGGGCTCAGGTAAAACCACCCTGCTTGAAATGCTCTGTAAAGGCATGCGCCACAAATGGGACTTGGTGGCCATCACCAACGACATTTACACCAAAGAAGACCAACGCTTGCTCACCGTCAGTGGCGCACTGGAAGCAGACCGCATCATGGGCGTTGAAACCGGCGGCTGCCCCCACACCGCCATTCGCGAAGATGCGTCCATCAACCTTGAAGCCATCGACCGCATGCTGGAAAAGTTTCCCAACGCCGACGTGGTGTTTGTGGAAAGCGGCGGCGACAACTTGGCTGCCACCTTCAGCCCCGAACTGTCCGACCTCACCATCTACGTGATTGATGTGGCCGCTGGCGAAAAAATACCCCGCAAAGGCGGCCCTGGTATTACCAAAAGCGACCTCTTCGTCATCAACAAAACCGACCTGGCCCCCTACGTCGGCGCCGACCTAGACGTGATGCACGCCGACACCACCCGCATGCGCACCACCGCCAAAGGCCTCAAACCCTTCGTCATGACCAACCTCAAAACCCAAACCGGCCTGGCCGAAGTCATCACCTACATCGAAACCCAAGGCATGCTCATTTAATTGGGGTCAGATCAACATTAATTTTCCCCGCCCTTCGTACTCTGCCCCAAAATGGGCTTAGAACGAGGTTACAATTCCCCCCGCAGGAAGTGTGGCAGAGTGGTCGATTGCACCGGTCTTGAAAACCGGCGGCTCGAAAGGGTCCGTGAGTTCGAATCTCACCGCTTCCGCCAGATCACTATCAAATTAGCCCCTTTTGGGGCTTTTTTCATTTTCCACCCAGCTTTCCACCCCTACACATATCAATTGAGTTTGACCGCAACGCTGGCATGCATAGCAACCATAAAGAGTTACTGAGTTACTGGGTTACGCACTTGCAACGCTAGCGACAAAAAAAGAAACAAAGGCGTATCATGAACCTCACTTAATTTTTTATTTCTATGTCTAGCTTGCTAATTAAGTATGTCATTACATACGTGGTTTTTGTATTGCTTTCAACAGCACAGTGGTTTCATCGTAAATTTCACAAGGTCGAGATAGACCAATTTCTCTACCACTTAGAACGCAGTTCAGAGAATGTCATCAAAGCAGACTTTCCACTAATTAATAGCGCGATCAAAAACTGTGTGCTAGCGCCACTTGTTTATGCGCTTTTATTTTTAGTGCTGGTTTTCATGGCTGAGAGAGTTTTAAAAAAAATAAGCCTGCAATTTTCTTTAAGCGCTACTCTGTATAGCCCTGTCTCGATAGTCATCAGCATGGCCTTAGGCGTCATCTATTTTTTGAACTTGAACATTCAACTTGCAAATCCATTTGTTGAAAACAGAGACTGGGTGGCACACTTCTACGCCGAACCTCAAGTGTTAAGCGCGCCAGACAAAAAAAGAAACTTGGTGTTGATCTACGCTGAATCAATGGAGACAAGTCTTGAAAGCTTGTATCCAAATGACCATCTATTCGATTCACTGAGTTTTAAAAATCATGCACCTGTGAGCTTTGGTTCTTTTCCTCAACTGACGGATACAGGCTGGACGATTGCGGGCATGACTTCAAGTCAATGTGGAATTCCATTAAAGCCTCTTGGTATTTTTAATGGCGACAATATTGGCGAGTCCACCACCAAATTCATGCCTAACGCCAAGTGCTTAGGTGATGTTCTTAAAGAATATGGCTATAAGAATGTTTTTATAGGCGGTGCGAGCAGCGACTATTCAGGCAAGAATCTTTTTCTTGAAACACACGGCTACGGGGAGATATACGGCCGCAGTGAGTTTATCAAAATGAATTCTCAAATTGCTTTAAATGCCTGGGGTGCCAACGATGACGAGTTGTTTAAATTTGCTAAAGAAAAATTTCTAAAACTCAAAGCTGAGAACAACCCATTTAACTTAACACTCCTAACATTAGGCATGCACTTCCCTGATGGGTTCCTGTCGCCATCTTGTCCTAGTAGATATGGCGACTACAGAGACCCCATACTTTGCAATTCATTTCTGATTAAAGATTTTGTAGATTTTATAAAGGCCAACGAGGGTGCTGTCGACACCGATATTGTGATTGTTGGTGACCACCTCACAATGAAGGCTTCAATCGCCAAGGCACTTGAGCATAAGACTGACCGAAGTATTTTTAACTTGTTCATCAGCCGAGATAAGGACGAGACGCCAAACAGAGAACATATCAATCACTTTGATTTATTTCCAACCATCCTTCAACAATTAAACTTTGAGTTGAAAGATGGCAGAGCAGGCCTTGGCTGCTCAGGATTTGATCAAGTTAACTGCTCGTCTATCTCTACAGTCGATCAAATTAACGACAAGCTACACAAGTATTCAAGCTTCTACGAATCCTTGTGGACAAATTGAAACAATGGTGCACCGCAGCTTGGTCTATGTTAATGATGCAGTTCCACTTTGCCCATCAACTTTTTTTGCCAACTGGGCCAGCACCCAAATTGTTTCAAGGCTTGGCTTGTAAAAACTTGTTGTTTTGCCAATCTGGCCTGAGCAATACGCCCTGATCTCGAAGCCCCATGCCCAATAAGTCTTGCGAGCCGATGGCAAGCCCCGCAGCTTGGCTGCATGACTGCCCTTGCATTCTCTTGATGGCAACTGACAACATGCCCTCGGAAGCATCGCCCAATGGACGACTCAAATCATCGAGAACCGTGCACTGAGGCGTCATACCATCAGAGAATCGACCTTCAAATTTGGCGTTCACACCTTCCATTTCCATGGCGCCATAGGTGATGCCGCAATTGTCTTGGGGATAAAACCCATAAGGTTTGCCGCACGTGGTGCCGCCAATCAACTCCACTTGTACATCAATGCCGCGCAGACCGTTGATGAATGACTCACTGGCAGAGCAAGTTCCACTGCTTGCCAACACATAAATTTTGGCCAAGCCCAATGAGGGATAAGCTTGGTTATTCAGGCCAAAGCTGTTGAAGTACATGGCGTAGTTTTCTGAACTTCGTTTGTCGGAAAATTGAGTCCACTCAAAAACTTTGCCTTGCGCTTTTTCTCTGCCAGCCACCGAATACGCCAAGGCATTGGCAATGGCCAAATAGCCACCCCCGTTGTATCGCAAATCGACCACCAGATCGGAAATGGCCTGTTGTTTGAAATAGGTCATGGCTTGAATCAGATAAGCCTCAGCACCGGGCACATGGCTGTTAAAAAGTAAGTACCCAATTTTCTGCGAACCCACATTCAAAACTTTGTACTCAACTTGCTGCAAGGTAATGACTTCTGCCTGCATGGTCACATTGAGGGTCTGGCCAGCTCTCAATATTTGGAATTGATGCGGCGCAACTTTGGTGGGCCGTAAACCTTCATTGAAGATGCTGGTCGCTTCAGCGCTTGTGTCATTGACGGATGCACCGTCAATGCTGATGATTTGATCTCCCCTGGCCAAACCTGCATTTTTGGCAGGCGAATTTGGATAAACATAGGCCAAAGTTAAAACCTTCTGACCCGCTTGGGTGCTGGTTTTGAGCATGAAGCCGTAGCCGCGCAAACTGCTTTCAACAAAGTTGTTCCACTCCGTAGAGTCAATGATGAAACTGAACTTATCGACCAAAGTGCCTATGGCAGTTTTAAGAGGCGTTTTGGAATCATTGAAGTAATTGAGCAGTGAGTTCCAAACATCTATGACGCCACCCTTTAGTACGTTGTAGCGAGAATCGTTTTCATTGATATTTGGTATGTCCTTGTACCAAAGGTATCTTTCAGACATGTAGGCCTTGACCCATTTTTTTTCATCAGCCAATTCACCTTGCTGGCTGGGTTTGGAAGACTTGGCCGCGTAAGGGCTGTCCTTCGTACAAATTTGAGCCAACTCCCTTGAGGTAGGTGGCCTAGCTGAAGCTGAGTTGTCTTGGCCGCCGCTACCGCCGCCGCATCCAACCAAAAAAAGTCCCAAGGTGCACATCAAAATGGCACGTGATCTGAACATCAACAATTTCTGAGAAGACATTTTGAAAGTTCGTTCGTTTGTCACACATTCAGACCAGACCGCTTTATCCCGCTATCTTTTTGTAATCTGGACTTTGCAGAACATGATAATGGTTTTGCCGTCTTGCCTCGTCCATTCGCATGCCTGAACGAATAGCCGCACGCACAATGTTTTCTTTGCGCGTAATTTCCTCCGCATATCCCAGCACTTGATCTTGCAAAGCTTTGGGAATCACAACCACACCGTCAGCATCGCCGCGAAGCAAATCACCTGGGTACACCGTCACGCCCCCAATTTGCACAGGCACTTGCAAACCTGCCAATTGAATGCGTCCCTTGCCGGTGCGCATCCAGCTACCGCGGCTGTAAATTGGATAGTTAAGCTCACTGCACAAAGCAACGTCACGGTTAATGCCGTCAATCACTGTGCCGGCCATTTTCCGCTGATGAGCCATCTCTGTGAGAATGTTTCCCCATGTGGTCATGTGGTCATGGCCCCGGTTGTCAATCACAATCACACTGCCTGGTTCTACATCGTCAATAAAGTCGCCTACATGGCCTTCCTCGCCATGGGCTGCAGGGCGGTACAACACGGTGTAAGCGTGGCCAGCCATTCGAAACTTTGGATCGCAAGCCTTGATTTGATAACACTGGCCCGCCACGCCAGATCGGTCGAGCGCGTCGCTTAAAGCGGCGCAGTCTAGCGCCAAGGCGCGCTGCACAAATGATGCAGAAGAATTTTGAGTGGTCATATCAAGATGATCGGTGAATAAAGAGAGCGCTGTAAAAGTTCTAAGTACTTAGTCGGCACGGATATTGGCAGTCTTGATAACTTTGGACCAGTACTGAATATCTTTGCGAACCACGGAATCAAGCTGAGCGGGCGGCATATAGCGAATTTCAACACCCGCCGCTTCAGCAGACTTGCGCACGCTGGGCGACTCCATGGCCAGCTTCACAGCCTCGGTGAGTTTTTGCACGGTAGCGGGCGGCGTGCCCATGGGTGCAAATAGCGCTACCCAAGCTTCGAGTTCAAAACCTGGAAAACCTGCTTCGGCAGCTGTGGGAACATCAGGCATCAATGGAATTCGCTTGCTGGCAGCCACTGCCAATGGGCGCATCTTGCCAGACTGCACAAAGCTAACCAATGACGGCGGAGTGGCCACGGTCATTTGCACATTGCCCGCCACGACGTCCAACATGGCCGGGCCCGCGCCTCGGTAAGGAATGTGGGTGATAAAGACATTGTTTTGCTGCTTGAACAATTCCACACCCACGTGCGGCACCGAGCCGTTGCCCGATGTGGCGTAGTTAAGTTTGCCTGGATTGGCACGCGCCAAATCGACGAATTCACGCAGGGTTTTGGCAGGCACGGAGGGGTGAACAGCCATCACATGCGGCGATACAACCAGCATGCCCACAGGGGTGAAGTCGCGCAGCGGGTCCCAAGTGAGGTTGGGAAACATGGAGGGATTGCCCACGTGAAACATGGAATACCCAACCAGCAGGTTGTGGCCGTCTGGTGCCGACTTGGCCACAAAACTGGCCGCAATGTTGCCACTGGCGCCCGCCTTGTTGTCAATTACCACGGGCTGACCCAGAGTTTGAGTCATTGGAGGCACCACCATGCGGGCCACGGTGTCCAAAATGCCGCCTGGGGGAACGGGCACGATCAAGTTGACTGGACGGCTGGGGAAGCTTGTTTGACTCTGGGCTACGCCAGGCACAAACTGCAAACTCAACGCCATGACAAGCCCTAGCGTAGATGAAAAGCCAGCGGCTTTGCTGGCGCTTGTCACAAATTTTCTAAGTTGCATGCTGATATTTCCTGTTGGATTGGAGGTTAGTTGTCTTTGTATTGATAAATGCTAGCGCGTTTGATTTTACGGACAAGTCACCTAAAGCGCTGAATTGAGATGGGATAAACCCCAAGAAAAGCTTCGCTAGAGTTGTCATAATCGCAGCCATGCAAACACACTACAAACCAATGGTTGAGCTTCATTCGTGGCGCCAAAATTTCAAATGAATGATATGACTCAATCCATTGAAACCGATGTGCTAATTGCGGGCGGCGGACCGTTTGGTCTGATGCTTGCCAACGAACTGGGTCGAAGAAACATTCGGTGCCTGCTGGTCGACCCCAAACCCAGCACAGCATTCAACCCACAAGCCAATGCCACCCAAGCACGAACCATGGAGCACTTTAGGCGTTTGGGTTTTGCCAACGAAATTCGCGCGCAAGGTCTGCCGCCACATCATCCAACCGATATTGCATACCTCACCCGCTTTAGTGGCACAGAGCTTGCCAGGCTAAGGTTGCCCACGGCGGCGGCGGCACCCCAAGCCATCAAGGCCATGTCGGGGTCATGGAGCGCGGCAGAACTGCCTCACCGTGTTTCACAAAAATTTGTCGAAGTGTGCCTTCGAAAGCACGCAGAAGAATTTGCAAGCAACGACATTCGCTATGGCTGGAAGCTTGAGTCATTTAGCGACAGCAGTGTTGACAAGGCCACAAAGCCCATTCAAGCCCTGATTGAACGTGTGAATGAATCAAGTCAAAACGCATCAACCACGCCAGAAAGAATTCAAGTTCATGCAAACTACTTGATTGGCGCTGACGGCGCTCGCAGTTCTATTAGGCATCATCTTCAAATACCTTGGGGTGGTGCAACGGGTTTCAAACGCAACTTCATGGGCGGCAAAATGCTGGCCGTCTACCTCAAAGCACCGCAGTTTTACCCGCGCAACCCAAACGACCGAGCTTGGATGTATGTGGCTGTCAACCCGGAATTGCGGGCCTTCATCATGTCGGTGGATGGCGAAAGTGAATTTGCGTTTCACGTTCAAATGTCAGACGATGCCAGCACAGAGGCACTCACTGCAGAAGATGCCAAGCGACTGTTTTCACTGGCCTTCGGACAGACTATCGACATTGAAATTCTTTCCATGGCCACATGGCTTGCAGGCCACGCTTTGGTGGCCGAGTCATTCCAGAAGGGTCATGTTTTTTTGGGCGGTGACGCGGTTCACTTGTTCACACCCACAGGCGGCTTAGGCTACAACACAGCCGTAGAAGACGCTGTCAATTTGGGATGGAAGTTGGCTGCTGTGCTGAAAGGCCAAGCGCAACCACAATTGCTCAACAGTTACGAGCTTGAACGTAAGCCTTTGGCCATTCGCAACACCACGTATGCACGCCAGTTTGCCGACTCCATTGGACTGTTTGATGCAGACACCCGCTTAGAAGAAGCCTCCCCCGAAGGCGAACACGCTCGAAGCATTGCGTCCGATTATTTGAACGGCCATGTGCGCAGAGAGTTCAACATTCCCGGCGTGACTTTTGGTGGCCGCTACGACCAATCGCCTCTCATTGTTGCCGATGGCACACAGCCGCCTGAAGATGC
>Ga0209550_10005918_pt1 | contig 11421 bp, 9 predicted proteins | sample LauGreSuBDMM15SN_2_FD_187567 | JGI IMG/M metagenome (GOLD analysis project Ga0209550, IMG submission 187567) | Freshwater lake microbial communities from Lake Michigan, USA - Su13.BD.MM15.SN (SPAdes) (version 5) | ecosystem: Environmental > Aquatic > Freshwater > Lake | place: Lake Michigan, USA... | reverse complement strand
CAAAACTAATTATATATAATTTATCAAAAAAGACATTTTTTCTTATTATAAACCCATAGACGTCTACTACTATCATTCCGCATAAATGAATTATTCCAATATATTTACCTATATTCATATAGGTAAATAAGATCTTTTTACTCGAAAATTAACGCTGTAAAACGATTCCGAGTATCCGCTGGTACAAAAGCAATCCAGCATCTTGAATAGGAAGAATTAGCGCATGTGTGTCTCCCGTATTATTGTGAGAGTGCCATAACCCAGGCGGAGTAATAAACATGGACCCTTCTTTCCAATGAACTTTCGACGGATTGACAATATTTCCATTTTCATCCAATGTGTCGCCGATTAACGTATAAATATTTTCACTATCGGTACATTGTATACACAAATCTAACGCAACCGAATTGTGTTTGTGAGGTTTTTGAGTAGTTTTGGGTGGAAGTTCATTATACAAGGCCCATAATACGGGTGTAATGGTATTAATACCCAACTTTTCCGTGTCTTTATTACTGAGCAAAATACCTTTTCGATTATTATTTTTATTGGATAATTCGTTTAACTTTTGAGTAAGAAATTCGTTACTGTACACAGCGCTTTGAAATATTTTTTTTGTCGCTTTACTGCCTAGAAAATTTACTAAAGGACTATCGTTTATGTAATAAATTTCTAATTCTTCGCCTATGTTTTGTATTTTTAGCGATTCAAAGCACGGACTAATGAGAATGTCGCCGACATGTACAACGCTCTCTTCCTGATCGATCCAAATCGACGCATTTCCCTTGATTACGTAAAATAGATGAGACGTTGCATTGTATTGGTTTTTATTTTTGAATTCGATATCTTCGTCTTTACGTAATTTGATAAAACAAGACAGCAAATTGGGTGTGGTTGCTTTGTATGAAACGTTAAATATACTCGAAAAATCTACGAGGTCAATGCCATAATTACATTCGGCAATATTTTTTTCATAAAACGGGATGTGCGCTAACTTTGGATTTACATTTTTTTCGTATTCAAATGCGAAAATGTAGTCCATCGTATATTCATTTTGTATATTTTATTTTTATGTCATTCGCAAAAAACATTTTCATCCTAATTAACATATGGAAGAAGAACCGATTGAGCTAGAAGGGAGAGAATCGAATGCTTATTATTTATGTTATACTAATTTATTGCTTATTATACCGATTGGCTATTTTTTATTCAATATACAAACAGAAACGCCAAAAACAGAATTTTTATTGGTAGCAATGCTACTTATCGTCATTTATTTCTCTCAACAGTTTTGGAAGAATCCAATCAAACATTCCCGAATTCATAGAATAGATGCAATTGTTGCAAAAATAACAATAGTTAGTTTTATTTTGTATACGCTATTCAAATTTTCAAACTCATTCGATGTTCTTTGGATGTGTTATCTTGTTTTATTTGCTATTGTAACATCTTTTTATTTCAGCAATAAATATTCAAACGAAGAATGGTGTTCGAATAAACATTTATGCTGTCACGGATTGCTACACATTTTCTGCTTCATTGCGACTTTTTATGCGTTTCTCCCTTTGTCTCCTTTGGACTTGGTCCCTTTGGAAGAGTTATAAATGTTTCGAATGAAACACAACGTTATTGGTATCTGTAAAATAGGATACCGGTTTTGTTTTTTTATCCTCTTTTTCTTCTCCCCACTGAAAAGAAGGAGTTCGGGGAAAATCGGAAGAGATCTTTTGTTTTCCAAAGCATGGATTTTTATTCATAAATTTTTGTAATTTGGTTTCCAATAAATGTTCGTAAAACCATTGGGGGTCGTATTCAAATTCCCCGTAAGTAATCAAATAATATATATACAAATAAGGTTGCATCACTCGAAACAACACCTGTCTCGGAAAATTTTTATGGATCGTTATTTTCTTATGACAATACATGACCAACATGGTATCAATATCTGCCATGATTATACTGTCATTTTCGTCAGACGACCATACAAAGTTTTGAATCGCCAATTTCCTTAATATAGGCTCGTATTTTCGAACATATAACGTCAAATCAAACCCCTCCATAAAAAACAAATAGAAAAACGAAGGAATCACAATGGACGTATTGTCTTTCAAGTGAAAATACAAGTTATATAAATTATGAACACTCAACGGTTGATTGGTGTATGGGTTTTTGGGCATCTGAGATTCGATTTCAAAATTATATTGATATCGACATAACGCGTTTTCTGTTATGTGTAATAGATCCGAGACAATAAAAAAATATTTCTTGTTGTTTTGATAAATAATCATTGCATTCGATTTCGTTGTGTTGATGGAATTCAAAAATAAATCAGTACTGACACTCGTTTCGGCTCGACGGAATTTCCATCTGAATGCTAGACGAGACAATGCCATATACATTTTCTGAATTTTTCCAAAAGTTGTTATGATCGCGTCTTTGCTAGCATCGGATAAGAATTGGTTATTGAAAACCAACAGTCGGAGATACTCGTATTTTCGGGGAAACTTACTTTTCCGTTTGTCTCGAATATACAATAACAACAATTGAAATAACACGATGCCTGTGATGGATAAGGATTTGTCATTTGTGGATTCGTAGGGCGACGTTATTGAAATGGGATCATTTGCAATAAATTTATTTAATAAAATATAAAAACTATTTACTGCCATTCTTACTCATTTGTTGTCGAGAAGCATTTATATAATTATTCGGACAACATTTTCTCGATTATATATATATTATGGCACATACAGCAAAAAAATCATCCAATAAAACCAAGAAAAATAAATATAGTTCTGCTTGCGTTGGATTACCAAAAGATCGATGCATTTTCCCTTGCAAAAGTGTGAAACAAAGAAACCAAAAACATTATGGGCATTGTCGTACCATGTTTCATAAAAATAAGACGTATATGGATGTCAAAACGAAAAAGATTATTCAAAACAAATTAAGTGAAATGAAAACGGTTTCCAAAAAAGCAGATATCTTGAGCGATACTGCTGACCAAGCAAAGAAACATTTAGCCAAGGCACATAAAAAAGTAGCTGAAGTTACCGAAAAAGCAAGCAGTGCGGAAAATACAGTCAAAGATTTAGGAAAGTCGGTGGTTGGTTTATTGGGTCAATCTTTAGGTTTGTCGAGTGAGACAAAACCAGAAGAAAAAGAAAAAGAAAAGGAAGAAACAAAAGAAGAAAAGGAAGAAGAAGAGAAACCAAAGGAAGAAGAAACAAAAGAAGAAGAAACAAAGGAAGTAGAGAAACCAAAAGAAGAAGAGAAACCTGCAGATGTAGAAGAAGAAAAACCTGCAGATGTAGAAGAAGAAAAACCTGCAGATGTAGAAGAAGCAAAACCTGCAGATGTAGAAGACGAAGCAAAATCTACATTGGGAACATTTACGGACTCGATAACCAATATGTTTTCGTCCGACGCAAAAGTTCCACCAACAGACGGGGAACAGAGCAATGAAGTGGTAGTTGGGGATGATTCCAAAATAGGAGATGAAGATATCGGAAAAGAATCTTCTATTATGAACGTGCCAGAAGAAAGTAAAAGCAATGAAATTATAGTTCAAAAAGGAGGGAAAAGAAAAAAAAATTCGCGCAAAAACAAGAAATAGTATAAAAATGTAGAGCTCTTATATATGCCAACAAAAAGATCAAGGACTTCGAGAAGTTCATCGAAATCATCATCAAAGACTTCGAGACAATCCAGACGAAAAATGAAAAGATCAGAAACAGAAGCAATATGTTGTCGTTGTGAATCAAAAATCGATAAACACGAAAAGGCATTAGGAGGTACATATAATGGAGTCGTCTGTTTGAATCATCGAAGTTGTATGTCGTGTTGGTTTGATGAAACTTCTATACGTGGTGCGAGAATGCAAGAAACAAATAAAACGAAAAATATCGGTTTGGTAGATAAACCATTCAAAGGCATGAAACCAATTTGTCCTGGTTGTCGAAAAGGATTGCCTCCATTTGAACTGAAAAAAACGGTTACACCAGTCCAATATTATGAGAAAGATAATATTATTTTCTTTTCAGATTCAAAATAGCTATTTGCAGAAAAAAAACGATATAAATATTAATCCGTATAACTATTTATCGTGGGAGTCCCATACGCAACATACAACATGATTGACTGTTGTTCTTTACAAGAATCCTCCATTTGCACCCAACATCAGTTGAATGACAAATGGGTACTATATCACCATTTACCATCTGAAAACAATTGGACTTTATCCGGATATACGGTAGTCGCCAATAATTTGGATAGTGTGGAAAAGGTGGTTTCGCTCAATGCGAAATTACCCGAAAGCATGATGAAATACAGCATGTTATTCTTGATGCGGTCAGGAATCACTCCTTTATGGGAGGACAAGCAAAATGCAAATGGAGGATGTTTTTCTTATAAAGTCATCAATAAACATGTGGTGGAAGTATGGAGACACATGATGTTTTTGTTATGTGGGGAATCATTGGTTATCAATCCAAAATATTCGATGAATATCAACGGAATCACTATTTCCCCGAAGAAAAACTTTTGCATCTTGAAAATATGGATGAATACTACCGCGATTCAAGATCCACAGGTCATTCAGAATATTGAAAATTTAACCAAACACGGATCCATGTTTAAGAAACACGGAGAGTCGTAAAATGTAAATGATAAATTATTTACATTTTTTTTAGTCGGAAATTAATTATAACTCACGGGAGGAAGAGGGGAAAGACATAAACGAATATCGCCCATATTGGATCCGATATCATACTTGACAATGAGCGGAAGATTGTTTTCGAGATATATCTCCAAGTTTTGAGACAGAGGGGTGCACTTGATGAAATTATTCAAACTCTTCAATGGAAATTCACCGCACATCACGACCGATGGATCAGGCTTCTTTCGAAATTTAATCGCATCGAGTTTATCTTCTAGTTCTGTCGAGTCGGTTTTTTGTTCGGTGCGAAAAATACGAGACCTCGCAAAAGGACCGACGCATGAAAAAATCAGATCATCTCCCACCGATTCGATCTTGATACGATCCGATAAACCCGTCAAATCACGAATGATTTTTTGAAATCCAGCACTAGGCATATGAATAATGGCCGAGTAATTCACTTCGGGGACTTCCAATTCTTCTTCTTCAGGCTCGAACAACCGCAATTTATAGTTGTTGCATTGCTGAATCTTTCCATTATCGTATTGTAACCCTAGATGAGATACACTTCCTTCATGGTAATCGTCTTTATCAATATACATGGAAAATAAATCATCATTCGATGTATTGGAAATCAGTTTGAACAAATGGAGAGAATTCGCACACACGACAATTTTATCGGGAGTACATGTATACTTTTCGAATCGCAATCGCACCGCCACCAACGTGGTATGGTTTTTGTCGAAATTGATGATTTTGAGTCCCTCTTTGCCAATAATCATCGTCACGTCGGGGACCAAATCTTTCAATGCACTAAACAAATTGCGAATGGGGGAAATTTGAATCGTCTGCATTGTCAATACATTTTTTTCAATGTCCATTGTTTACAATGGGAATAATGTATTGTCGAACGATTTATTTATATTTCTTTTTTAGGTTTATTCTTAAACGCCAGAAGCACAGAAGTGTCTCGATTTACTATTGTCGTACATTCTTGTCTCAACTTATGAAACTTTACTGAAAAATCACTTTGCATATCCGTGTCGTTATTAACATCATATCGACAACCAGTCTCGTTAATGCATTTATTTTCGCAATAATGATTTTGCAGCGGAAAAAGGGCGCCAATATTTCGATAGACTTCGTTAATCCAATCGTCGCAAAACCAATTGATGATTTCTTCTGGAAAATAAAACCCGAATATTTCCATGTGTTTTCTCGAGACAAATGATTGTGTCAAGATGCGGTTGTTATTATTCATTGGACCACACATCCCGATATCATCATGTTCTCTCAAAACCTGAATACTATCATTCACCCAATTTTTTGTTTTAAAATCAATATCGTCTCCACATTGATAAAAATAATCACATTTGTCTGCATATGCCTTTTCGAATAATCGATTCCACATCACCGTCAAATGTCCTTTTGCGATCCCATCCATATATAAGAATTCAATCTCGACGTTTTTCATCACGGAAATAAATCGTTTGTAGGCCTTTTTCATCGCTTCATCGTCGTATATTCGATCCCCTCTGTCGATGCCAATATAAAATGTATAGGTATGCTCTTTATTGTAAGTCAACAAAAACGTCTTGAGCGAACACGAATACAAATATGTCTCTTCTAATTTCGTCCAATTGCAATTATTGGATGTACACGGGATTAACAAACCAATCTTCATTATATAAATCCTCTATTTGACACATTTATATTCTTTTCATTTCATTCATCTTTTGTGAATCGGGGATCCGACGCAAATTGAGTCTGATCATAGGTTCCTTTATCATATCCTGCGCATTTCAGTTTTTGGGTCGAATTTTTATTATGACCTACGATATGAAATCGACAATCCATTGCCGTTTCTTTAATCACGGTTAAAAACTGAGCGTTAATCTCTTGTTTTCTAGAGGCAATTTCATACAAACTTTCATCTGTAGTCACAGGCAGTTTTGTTAATTTACTTACGTCGTGGTTTCGTATTTCTTTGAATTGATCATTTTTTTTCTGACTTTCGCTCATGACGGACAAATACAAAAACACTTGCACAGTACGTAATTCCACGGGCAAGTCGAGATGGCTCCCTAATCGTCGAGCACGACCTACTACTTGTTCTAGTCGAACATTGTGCCAATAGGGTTCCATAATGTGCACGAATCTCGTATTTTTCAAGTTGATTCCTTCTGCTCCGGCGGCCGTGATCATAAACACCTGAATGATTTCACCATACATATTATTTTTCGCAATCTTTCGAAATTTCTGGGCAAGATCAAACGGAATATTATCCCAGTCCCCATTATAAATGTTTCGAATCATTTCCTTTTGTTCTTCTGATTCATTTCCAGTGTATGAGACAAAGCGAGGTTTTCCATTTCCTTCTTCAAACCCGACCAATTCCCATTTATTATTGTTTTTTTCGATTCGAAATTCTCGGTACCCGTTTGTCTCGAGCACTAACTTGAAAATCCCAATGCCTTCAAGAGTTAAAAAATTGCTATACAACAAATGAAGTCCTTTGTTTCTTTCATCTTTGATACGTTTCAATATTTCCCAGAATTTCGGACTCGATTTCATTAACCCTTCTTTCGAAAACATTTCTATTTTATTATTTCTTAAATATTCGATCGTGGTTGAAATCTTTTTTAAATATGCCTGTTGAGCAGACTCGTCTACTTCTTCGTCTTCGTCTTCGTCTTCTTCCTCTTCCTCTTTTCCTTTCTCCTTTCCTTTCTTCCCTAGTTCTTCTTTTTCCGAGACAATTCCATCCATCATGGATTCTTCCTGTTGTTTTTTATAAATCGGTTGCGGTCGTCCAGGTGGATTTGTAAATGCATAATTACAACATGTGCGAGAGAAAATTCGATAAGAAGAAGCGACGATAAAAACATCGTCTGCGTTCATTTGTTTTCTCTTCTTTTGGTTTTTTTCCTTGTCCATTTCATCTTTGCGAATTTTGGCATATGTCTCGAATTGATAATCGCTCATGGGAACTTTAATCTCATGAAACGTGTTCCCAGCAGAAGTAATGATCTTTGGTAATAAATCGTCGTTTTGAACACGAAAAAAAGAAGTAAGTCCGAGAATTCGTTTTTGCAATGTAGTCACATGCATTATGTCGGGAGTAGTAGACTCATTTGCGGGAGCAGTGGTGCGAACAAACTTTTCTCGAAACGCGACGGGATCGTCATTCAAACATTTTTCTTGTACCAGTTTCAAATTGCCTTTGATTTTCAATCCATTTTTATTATCCAATAATTTCCGCACATTCGCGATAAAGTCTTCATTCGAAATATTCCCAGTTGCATCCAGTTTCACACCTTTATATGTATCAATATCTTGTCTCCCTTTTCCATACACGTTAATAAATCCAAATGGGTTTCGAGTAATGGTCAAGTTATTTTGACTATATTCAACAAAATCGTGTGTATTGATTTTATTTTTGGCGAAAAGGTTCATGAAATATCCAGTGTTCACTTTTTCGGCGGTCGTGACTTCAATAGGAAATGTCCATGTATTGATATAGCCTCGTAAAATATTAAATGTCACTGCCATTTCATTTGGATAATTAATAATAGGCGTTCCTGACAGCATGACAATGCGACAATCCGTGGCATCCATCAAATAATTGTATAACCGTAAATTGGTCGTATCTTTTCTGTTACTTTTCAAATTATTCACGATTCGACTGACAAAATTGTGCGCTTCTTCAATAATCACAACGGTGTGATCGAACGGGTTTTTACTATTTTTACTACTTTTAATCAAGTTATTCAATTCGTTGGCGATATTGGGCGCATTATAATGAATATTCTTGTATTTCGTATTGATCATGTGTTGAATTTGTAAATCCACGAGATGTCGATCCGATTCGGACAAGTCTGCATAATTGGACGGTTTGTTGCTATTTACTAACCATGCTCCTTTTTGACTTTGTATTTGAGAACTCGACAAAGACAATGCTTTTGCCAACATGTCGACTAATTCTGGTTTGCCTTCACTATTGACGAATTCCCAATGATTGTTTTTCTTGTACAAAATATCTCCACACTTCTGAAGTTCAGTCCAATAATTCATTTTGAGAGAAGCAGGCAACATGACGATAATTTGTTTTTCGCTTTTCATTCCTTCAGTAATGGCAATCGAAGTGCAACTTTTCCCTGTTCCGAGATTATGATATAATAATAATCCACGATATGGGGAATAGATATTTAAATAATCTCTCACTATTTTCTGATGAACTAACAAATCAAACTCTTTCGACATTTTGGTTTGTTCTTTTTTATAATGTTCAAATACTTCGCTTATTTTTCTGATAAATTGTATGCGGTTATTCATATAAAAAGTGGATGCGCGTAAAGTCGTTTCTGGTTTTTTCAGTTTAATTGCTAAGATTTCATTTAATTGTTGAGGGAGTTTGGGCAAATTCTTTTTCGTTTGATTTTTTGTTGGATTCTGATTCTTTTTCTTTTGATTGGTGGGGATTTTCGTCATCTCTTGTCTCAATTGCATCAGTTCGACAAACGGTTCGCGTTTCTGCTGGTTTATACGAAGAAGCAAGGTTGCGTCTTTCGTTTCCAGTAATGCGGGAACCAGATCTGGGTTTTGATCAAATTTGGCTTTCAATGCTTTCAATAGATGGGTCTGTTTTTTCGCGGCAGTAAAATCAGGATCGGGTTTTATTTTTTTGTTTTGTTCAATGGCGAGAGAAGAATCGTACGTTAGAAAAGCATCTTTTGTTTTTATATTTTGATATTGAATCGACAACATATAGTGCGATACATTTTGCCAAGTGCTCGAATCTAATTGAAAAGACGCATCCCAAGTATTGCATAGTTTCTGGCGCCATTGGGGAATCGTGGCCAAGGCTGTGAAATCGGAGATGCGTTCTTTCGTGATTTTTTCTTGGAGATCTTTTCCTGGTTTTTTGGGCGTTTCGGTTGGCTTCGAACATATGATAAAAACGACTTCTTCTGTTTTTTTTGTTTCTTCCTCTTCTTCCTGTTCTTCCTCTTCTTCTTTTTCTTCTTCTTTTTCTTTTTCTTCTTTTTCCTCTTCTTCTTCTTTTTCCTCTTCTTCTTCTTCTTTTTCCTCTTTTTCTTCTTCTTCGTCTTCATCTTCAGATTCTGTCTCGAAATTGTCATTCGACAACTGAATTTTCCCTATTTTTTTGGCTTTTGATTCTTTGGATTTTGTGGATTCAGATTCGGATTTGGACTCGGATTTGGACTCGGATTTGGACTCCGATTTGGACTCCGATTCAGATTCTTTGTCAGATTTCAATACGTTACAAGTAGCCGCCCATTTCTTATTTAATTTTAAACGTTCTAAAATAACAGTTCTATCCATTTTTTCATCTAACTTATCCACGAACAAACTACTGATTTCGTGCAGATCCCCGTCCTCGTCCTCTTCCTCTTCCTCCTCTACCTCTTCTTTTTGCCATTTTTTGGGAATAATTTGTATACTCAAATCAGTGAAGGGATCGAACGTTTTTTCCATTAATATAAATACCCACCGTATGTATATTATAATCACATAAGATAAATTAGAGACTCACACAAAAAAAAACGTAAGCTGACTGACTGATTAATATCCCTGTTCGACATAATCATCGCTAAAAATAGTATGTTTCTGATGAATTTTTGGTAATACTTCGGCGAAATCCGAATATTCTTTCAAATGTGCAATCGCGCTTTTACAGGCGTATTGTTCCGCAGTTTGTTTGATTTTATGAACTCCATCTCCAAGAAACAAATAGATTTTTTGGTTTTTTGCCATATAACGGTGTATACTTTCAAATGAAGTAAATTGATTTCTCGACAATGTCTGAGAATGAGAAATGCCATGTGTCGGTTGGCCTAAACACAAATACACGCCCATATGATACCCTCGTTCGTTTGAAAACGATTGCATCTCCATCAAATGTGGTGTCGTTTTGAACTCGCTTTGTAGAAGTTCTTGTAAAGGTCGTTTGTAATTATCTGATTGTTTCGTGATCTTGGTCCAATCAATATGAGTATCAAAGATGCGCTCGACAAACAGCTGAGCACATTGAAACCCAGGACCACAATGAAAATGTGTCGAAAACCAGGAGTTTTCATCTTTGATATCCACATGATTAAAATCTAAAAACAGTGCACCCACAAAGGCTTCAAACAAACACCCCAATTTCTTATAATTGTTGCGTAAATTTTTTAATTCCGTGTGTTTGGATATCATAAACCATTTGTGCAATCCCATCTCGATGACAATACGACCAATTGTTTCATTCTTGACCAATTCAATCTTCGTGTCGGTCATAAACCCTTCGTCCGCTTTTGGGAATCTTTTATATAAATAAAATTTCGCAATGCATTCTAATACACCGTCACCTAGAAATTCTAATCGTTCATTCGATTTGGTGTAGAGCGGAAAGCAATTATCTGGTTTGTCCAGGATAATCACATTGTTTTGCTGATTGTGTAAATAAGGGCGTTTGATGTAGGATTTGTGGACAAATGCGCGTTTGTACAACACAAAGTTGTTAATCACAATGGGAATTCCATAGTTGCCCAGAATCAATTGCACGTCGCGTTCCTTGATCTCACAATTTAGGGAGTTGTATGGATCGAATATATAGCGGTCGCATCCATTTTGTTTTTCGACAATGATGTCTTCTTCTTTTTTGTAATGTACGTCTGCGTTCATCGGTTTGCGAGATTTGTGATTTTCCATTTTTTTTAAAAAATAAAGAATTCGAAAATAAAATAAAAGTTCAAAAATTAGTG
>Ga0209550_10005916_pt1 | contig 11423 bp, 5 predicted proteins | sample LauGreSuBDMM15SN_2_FD_187567 | JGI IMG/M metagenome (GOLD analysis project Ga0209550, IMG submission 187567) | Freshwater lake microbial communities from Lake Michigan, USA - Su13.BD.MM15.SN (SPAdes) (version 5) | ecosystem: Environmental > Aquatic > Freshwater > Lake | place: Lake Michigan, USA... | reverse complement strand
GACGATGGTCTTCTGGGCGCGCGCGGACTCCGACGGACGGGCGGCCTCTTCCCTCGTGCCGCTCTGGCGCGCGCGGGGAGGATGAAGGCGGCCGTCACGGAGCGGCCGGGCGCGATGCTCAAAGGAGCTCCGCCACCGCCGCCGGCCAAAGGCGCGCCTTCGGGCAAAGGCGTAGCCGCCGGCGCTGTTGCTCCAGCAGCCCCTCCACCGAGCAAGATCAGCACCTTCCGGCAAGGCGACCGTTGTGCGGTGAAGAGTGATACAGTCAGCGGCACAGGCGTGATTCAGTTCGTTGGCGAGGTTGCATCGTTAGGCCCTGGGATGTGGGTGGGGGTGCTTCACGATGAGCCCGTTGGGACCTCGAACGGTGTCATCGACGGCCGGCGGCTCTTCGCGTGCCCCAACAAGCACGGCGGATTCTACGCCGTGCACGAGATTCGTGTGGACAAGCACGCCGATGAGAAGGCATCCGGCGGTGTCCCGAAGGCGTCCGGCGGTATCCCGCAGTCAACTGCGTCACCGTCTGGGGCCGTCGGTGACGAGGCTGGTCCCTCGGTCCCTTGCGCGGCGACGAGTGTCGCTGCGGGCCGTGGCCTGCATACGGCCGTGGTGGCACAGCTCTCGCAGATTACGATCACGTGCAACGATGCGTATGGGCGACGAACGAGCGGCGGGGATTCCCTGAGCGTCATCGTGCGCGGCGTCAGTCCACCGACGCAACTGCGCGTCAAGCTGCACGACCACGGCAAGGGAGTCTACGTGGCAGAGTACCGCGCGGAGCTCTCGGGCCAGCTGCTGATCGCGGTGTGCATCCGAGGCGAGGCCGTGCCAGGAAGTCCCTTCTCGGTGGAGGCGTTGTCGCTGCACGCTGAGGCATCGCAGTGCAAGCTGAGGGGAAACGCCCTCGTGGCGGCCGTGGCGCGGAAGCCGATGGCGTTTGAGATCGACTTTGTCGATGCGCTCGGCAACCCCGCGGCGGCCGAGGAACTCGACGTGCGGCTCGAGAGGGCGGAGCCCCTGCCGCCGGAGGCGGCGCCCGTCGGCATTGATGGTGACGAGGGACAGGATGCCGAGGCGCTGGCGGAGGAGAAGGCCGCGTTCGAGGAGCGCCTCGCTGCGGTCGGCACGCTTTGCGTCCTCCTGAGCAAGGCGTCGGGACTCGACTCGGCGGATCTGAACGGCAAGAGTGACCCGTACGTCGTACTGCTGTGCGCGGCGCACAAGGCGAAGAGCACGATCAAGCCCAAGACGCTGAGCCCCGTGTGGAACGAAGAGTTCTCGTTTGCTGGTACGCTCCAGTCCTTTGTCACGTCGGGCCTGATGGTCAAGGTGTACGACTGCGACAATCCTCTCAAGCCGGAGAAGGATGATCTCCTCGGCGAGAAGCTCGTGTCCCTCGACAGCTTGAAGCATCAGAACACGAGCGAGTTTGTCGAGTTCCTGTCCCTCCAGGTAAAGGGGGAACCTAAGCCCGTGCCCAAGGGCAAGGTCATGCTCACGGTGACGTGGCAGCCGCCGCCCGGTGCGGAGGACGAGGACATGAGCGCGAAACTGCTCGTGGGCGACGAGCGGGTGAGAGGATCGCGCCCTCTGATTGCCTCTGATGACCGTTGATGACCTCTGATTGCCCCCCTCATCGGCGTGCTGCAGGTGGTGAGGGGATCGCGCCCTCTGATTCTGCGCGAGCGTTGTGAGAAGAACTCGGCGGTGCTGTGCATGCTACCCCCAGGCTCCCGGCTGCAGCTTCACGAGCTCAGGGAGATGAGTGACGGTACCCGTGCGCGCGTGCGCGTGGTCAGTTTCTCGGACCCGGTCTTCGGAGCTTCTTCGAAGCTCAAGACCGCACGCCCCGCGGCGACCGCTCGGCTACCCGCACCCGCCCTTCCAGTTGGCGAGCAGCTCATTGGATGGGTCACAGCATGGTACGCCAACGGGCGACGCATGCTGGTCAAGAGGCATTTGAAGCTTGACGCGAACGAGCGGCGCCGGCAGCTTGAGCTTTGGAACAAACGGACCTTTGACGAGAGGGCGCTGATGCAGCTCCAGGGGAAGGAGAAGGCCCAGGGCAAGGAGAAGGAGTTCAACGTGGGCTCGAGCTTCGTGCATGAGCTCGCTGAAGACCCTCGTAAGATCGCGTTCGCGTGCGGCGGCGTCTTCCCGGGCACACTCCATGCGCACGGCGCGCTGATCAAGACGCACCAAGTGTCGTACAGCGTCGGCGCTGCGGGCAAGTACCTGATGCACGTGGGCCTTCGCCAGCAGTCGGTGGTGCTTCCAGGCTCCCCGTTTGCTCTCGAGGTGAAGCCCGGTCCCGCGCACACTGAAGACCTCTGATGACCTCTGATGATCTCTGATTGAATCTGATGGCATCTGATGGCATCTGATTGCCTCCCAGGTGAAGCCCGGTCCCGCGCACGCGCCGTCGACCAAGTTTCCCGAGGACGTGCTGCCGCTGCAAACGGTGGTCGGCACCCAAGGAAGGCTTGTCGTCCACTTGTCCGACTGCATGGGCAACAAGTGCATCGAAGGCGGCGCTCATCTCGAGGTCTCGGTCAACACGAACGGCGCGCCCAAGGCCGCTCTCACGTGTAAGTGCGACGACCAGCAGGACGGCACCTTCCTAGTCACCTGGTCCAGCGAGGTGAGCCACAAGTACATGCTCGAGCTCAAGATCCACAGCATGCATGTGCTCACCACGACGCTCCACCCACTTCCCCACAGGTGAGCCACAAGTACATGCTCGAGCTCAAGATCCACGGGGTGCACATCATCGGCTCCCCGGCGCCGCTGACCCTGCTTCCAGGAGACCTCGAGGTGAGCCGCTGCTCGCTGCTCGCGCCTCGCGAGGCCGTCGCGGGCGTCGCGAGCCTGGTCGAGACCAAGTGTTGCGACGCGTATGGGAATGAGGTTGCGCCGGACGTACTCGCGGGCCATGCGCCACCCTTTGGACTCCTCCTCGTGCCCGCGCTGCTCAAGGGCGCCAGCGGGCCGACCGGCAAAGACGGACGGGACGTCGAGGAGAAGCGCGGTCCCAACAAGGGCGACCACGTGGACGAGAAGCGCCGCGCAGCCCTGCTCAAGAAGGAGGAGCGCGCGAACCTCGTCAAGACGCTCGACACGATGAGCTTCCATGGCTCGTGGGACGGGTCCCGAATGAAGATGAGCTTCGTGCCCAAAGAGGCCGGCGACTTTGAGTTGCATGTTTGGTGCGAGCCCAACACAATTGGGGTTCGTCAGTTCCTTCCAGGCTGCCCGACGATGATACACGTGAAGCCGGGGCGAGCTAGTGCGATTGGTTCGCATGTCCGATCCGATGGCGCGTCCGTCGCGCTGCTCACCGCCGGCGACAAGCTCGCCCTTAAGGTCCAGTGGCTGATGAGCTTTGATTGCCTCCCTCATCAGGTCTGATGAGCTTTGATTGCCTCCCTCATCAGGTCTGATGAGCCTTGATTGCCTCCCTCATCAGGTCTGATGAGCTTTGATTGCCTCCCTCATCAGGTCCAGATCTGCGACGAGTTCAACAACTTCGTGTCCCTTGCATCGGCGTCTGATATGACCTCGATGCTCGAGACGCCCATAGGGCAGCTCGCGCTGATCCAGAAGACGAGCGAGAAGCTCGAGGATCACAAGGAGGGCGACAAGAAGAAGCACAGCGTCGCCGCCGGCTCGTCCGCGGTCGGGCTGTACGAGATCGTGAGCCCGGGCGAGCTCACTGTCAAGGGTGCGCATAGGGTATCGATCCAGCTCTTCGGCGAATCGATCACGGGCGCGCCCATCAATATTATGGTGGCGCCCGGGCCGCCAGTCTATCACAAGAGCTACCTCGAGGCCAAGGGGAGCCGACAGGAGATCGATTCTCCCATCGACGTCATCCTCCATCTTCTCGACAAGTACGGCAATCGGTGCGAGCAGGGCGGCGTACGCGTGGACGCGAAGGCGTACGGCTCCAAGGCGAGCGAGGCCAAGGTGGTCGACAATTCGAACTGGCCATTGATGGCGCCCTTCATCAGCCTCCCTCATCAGCCTCCTTGATTGTACCTTGATTGCCTCCCTCATCAGGTGGTCGACAATTCGAACGGGACCTTTTCGATCTCGTTCAGTGCGGCGGTCCCGGGTGATTACAAGGTCCAATGCCGCCTCGAGAATGCAGACTTGCAAGTGCTGCAGCTTCACGTCCTCGAAAAGGGCGAGAAGGCCGACAAGGCGGATTACGATGAGGAGATAGCGCCAGCCCTCAGAGCCCTCGCCAGCTCCAAGCCTCCAGCCCCTCCAAAGTCCGCAAGGTCAGCCTCGTCGCCGACTTCGTCGGTGGTCACGGCGCCTTCAGCGCTGCCACCGGCCCCCATGATGCCCCCGCGGCCACCTGACGGCATGTCGGGTCCGGAAGCCGCCCTAGCCAAGCAAGACGCAGACGCAGCCAAGAAGAAGAGCAAGGAGAAGGGCAGCAAGACTGGCCGTGAAGGGAAGAGCGCTCGTGAAGAGAAGAGCGCCCGTGAAGAGAAGAGCGCTCGTGAAGAGAAGAGCGCTCGTGAAGAGAAGGGCGCTCCGAGCGCCACGAGCGCCGTGACGAGCGCTACCGAGGACGAGAGCACCAAGAAGACGGCCCGGGCCGGTAGCGGCAAGGGCATCAAAACTGGGCGCGAAAGTACTGCGAGCAGTCCACCAACACCAAAGAAGGACGCCGCCAAGAAGGGTGGTAGTAAAACCGTGAGGGTGGTTGGATGAGACGTCAGCAACAGTCACCTAGGGGCAACCTGGCAAGACCCGCGCAGCACACGCACATCAGAACGGCATGCCTCCCAGCGCAGTATTGGAAATTGCCGTGCGAGGTGCGAGCCGGATCGCGTATTCCAATTTCCATCTAGTTAATTATACTATTACCGAACGACAGGTACCTCGATCAGGTGTCAGGAGGTATAGTACGTGTTCGACAATCGCGTATTCGATAACGTACTGAGTGCAGAGTAGACACTCTCAGAGGGTGACGAGGGGTGCCTCGCCTCCTGCCGCGTCGCTGGATCGGTGCTTGCGGCGGCGGCGCTTCTCCTTCGGCGCCCCGGCATCCTCAGGCTGCGCGGGCGCTCCGAATGCCTCCCCGTCCGCGTCTCCGAGCAGGTTGACAAGGAACGGCCCCTTTGCACGGCTGAGCAGGGCTTTGGACGGCGCAGCCAGCGGCGTGGCTGCGGTCGCTCCTGCGCCGCCGGCCATTTCAGGCACGCGTCGCTCGTCGTCATCGTCATCGTCGCCGGCCCCTTCGGGCATGGCTTCGTCAAGATCAACGGCCGTAACGGCCTCCTCGTCTCCGAATGCATGCGTACCGCCTGCCATATGAGCCAAGTCGCCCGCGCCCGCAGCGGCGCCGCCCCTGCTGCTAGCGCCGCTGCCAGTGGTGGTGGCACCTTCGGAGTACATCAGAAAAGGCTCTGCCGCGCCGGGCAGCGCGGTGCTCGGCGGGCCGGCAGGCTCGTCCGTCGCCAGGTAGTACGGGCCGGCGCGCCCGGGGCGTCGTGCGCCGTCGGAGGAGGCGGAGGTGGCACTGCCCGGATAGGCGGTCGGCGTGGAGGGCGTGGAGGGCGCGGGCGCGGTTGGCGGCGGCGGCGGCGTGTACAGGGGCGTGTGTAGGTCAAGGTCCGCTGGCGGCTTCACCTTACGCTGAGCTTTTGGGGCCACCGCCCGGAGCTCCACCGTGAGACCCTGCCGCAAGGCCGCGAGCAGCCGCAGCGCACTCGGCTCGGGCCAGCTCGGATCGGGCCCACCACCCGCACTCGGATCGGTCCAGCTCGGCTCGCGCCCACCCAACGCGACGGCGCCCAACGCGGCGGGCGCATGCATCAGCTTGGCCGAGCTCCCGAGCTCGGCGCCGTGTCGGGCGTGCGCACCGGCGCCGAGCACGAGCACGAGCACCTCAGCGGCCGAGGTGGCGCGTTCGCTCACCTCGAGGTGCGGGGAGGCATAGAAGCGGCACAGCGCGCCGTACGTGGAGCGCACGAGCGCTCGCAGCGCCGCGGCCTCGTCCCCTTGGCACGTCGCGCCGGGTCGATCGAGCGTGGCGAGGGCGCTCTCTACCTTGGGCAGGTGGACCAGAACGCGGGGGGCCGCCTGCACGCATGCCGCCTGGACAGACGGGGAGAGTGAAGCCACCGCTGGACACAGGAGTACCTCGAGTGACCGAAGCTGTGAAGACGGTGGCAGCTGTGAAGAGTGCTCGCCCAAGACCCAGGCGGCCGCGTACAGCGTGGCATCCGGCTGGAGCAGGCCGGGCAGGGAGGCGCCCGCCATTTGGTCGAGCGCCGTCTCGAGCACCTCGAGTGCCTTCTCCGCCGCAAAGCCGCGCACGGACTGTACGCGGAGCGTCACCTCGACGAGGAGCTGCGCCACGTCAGCATCGTGCTTCGAGGGGAGCGCCGCGAGCGCAAAGAGCGTCGTGACGAGCCAGCGGAAGGACGGCACGTGGGAGAAGCTCTCGGCCTTCACAGCCGCCAGGAGAACCGCAATCACCTCGTCGCGGTACGAGCTCTCGCTAGTGTACAGCTGTCCCATCAGCTTCGCGACCAGCCCCGGCAGGCTCGCGCGGCTGACCATCCCCGAGATCAGGCTGAGAGCGCGTTGACGAACCGTCGGCTGGTCGTCGAGGCATTTGAGGATCGCGTCGCGGCAAGGCTCGACCAACGCCTTGTCCGCCCTCTGAAGCTCCGCGAGCGCGAGCAGCCCGAGGGCCTGCAGGTTCGGGTCGCTCGTCTCGATGAAGCCCTGAAGGTGCGTCGCAGTCAGCTGCGCGAGCTGAGGGCTCGAGTCGGCCATCGTCGAGGCGACCGTGTACAGGCATTCAAACTGGAGCGATTTGGCGGGAGTCGTCTCGATCAAATGGGTGAGGGGCTGGACGAGCTTCTTGGCGAGCCGCGGCTCATGGGGCACGAGCTGCCGAAGGAACTTGACCACCTTAATGAGCGTCCAGTTGGAGGACGAGGTGGTGAGCACCTGTGGGGAGACGCGAGGGCGCCGTAGTCAGCACTTGCATGCCGAGTGGCGTCCGGTGAAAGGACGAGGCAGTGAGCACCTGGTAGAGCGCGGGGGCTAGCCCGAGGTACCCTTTGGGATTCTCTGTCGCGAGCTCGGTGAGCACGTTGACGGTGCACGAGACGACGTTCGGGTCAGGGTCGTCGAGCTTCTCGCGCAGCCGCGGGAACGCGGTCGGCAGCGCCTCGGGCAGACGCCGCAGCAGCCGGTACAGCGCGATGACCGCCTTTTTGCGCACGAGAGGTCGCGACGAGGAGAGCAGATTGGTCACGTCCTGAAGCAGGTCGCGCGAGAGGTCGGGCGTCGCCATGACTGAGAGGCTGTTGAGCGCGAGCGACGCGTCGTGGTGCACCGACGACGCGAACGACTTGCGCAGCAGGTTGGTGGTGAGCAGCATCACGTCCGTCGCATCCGTGAAGGTCTGCGCGGCGGCGAGGTAGCCGATGCGCTTCCCGCGAAAGCGCGGCGAGGCCATCAGGTCGACGAAGTGAAAGGCGGCCCACGAGACGTCCTGGCCGAGCATGTGCATGTACATGAGCTTGAGCACTGCATGCTGCTTGACCGTCGTGTCCGTGCTCGAGAGCTCGCCCTTGCACTCGGTGATGCAGGTGGCAAGGTACGCGGCCTCGTTCTGCGGGTTGGCGCGGATGCCTTTGATCATATCGTTGAGTGTCTTCTCGAACATGGCTGCAAAGAGTTGGAGCAGTGCTCACTGGCGATGGCAATCGTCCGGCGCGGGCGCCTGCGACGGCTTTCCTCCTTCGCACTTGACCAAAGAGGGCAAATCAAGTCAAGTCAAGTCAAGTCAAAGAACGCTCATCCCTCGCCCGGCACGCATGCACGCAACCGAGTTTCAAACGAGACAGACTTTCGTGGGGCTTACATGTTTAGGGTCTGCAGGCCGCAATTGCCCCAATTGGAAACCAACACATGGGGATTTTTCTCCGTAGAGGGCCGGCACAACCTCAGGGGTCCCACGTACGCCAATGCTGTCTGTCGCTGTGGCCTGTTGCCCGGTCCTCGGTTCCAGTGCAACAGTCGCTGTGGCAATGGCCTGTACTGCACCGCGATCGTGCACCTCGTCGATGCTGTCAAAGCTGGAAGGAACCTCGTGGCACCCTTCTGTGGACGGTGCTGCCGCATTCGTTACCTTCACGGACGAAATGTACGAGGCGATGCTGCACGACGACGCTCGCACATCGGCCTTCGGACTAGCGATAAGCCGGAGGGTGCGTGCACACGCGGGCGACTGCGTCGTCCTCGACCTGGGAACGGGCCCATTTGCAGTGCTGGCCCTCTTCGCTGCACGTGCAGGCGCCTCAAAAGTGTTTGCCGTCGAAGCCAATCCGGAAGCCGCGGCGAAAGCCCGCGCCTTGATCGCGAGCTCTGCAGCGTCTGACATTCCGCCAGGAACGATTGAGATCATCGAGGGCTTCTCGACGACGATCACGCTGCCGGAGCAGGCCGACCTGCTCATCTCCGAGATTGCGGGCTCGATTGCATCCGAAGAGGGCATGTTGGCCACGATCCGCGACGCGAGGTTGCGACACATGAAGCGGCCGTGGGATCCCCGCTCCTATATCCCCGCCCGCGTCCAAACGCTCGCCGTACCTGCCGCCTACAGCCTTCACCACCGGCTCAATTGCAATTGGATCGCCTCTGGCCCTCCTGTGAGGTTTGCGTGCGACAACCCGTGGCTGCTCCCGCTCGCGACACCGCAGCTGTGGGAAGACTTTGCCTTCGGAGGCGAGGAGCTGCCGCCTGGATCGGGTGCGCGTTGCACGACGGTGCTCGAGTTCCGCGTGTGCGCGTCCACCCTCAAGGCCAACGCAGCTCGCTTGCTCGAGCAGCTCGATCTGCACGACGTCGACGCGGACCGAGCCGGTGTGCCCAAGCAAGGCCGCTCACAAAACCCTGCGCCATGCCCTGCGCGGCCCGCCCCGAGCAACTCGCCGATAGCTCGCCGAGCGCCTCTGATTATACTCCGATGGCCGCTGATTGCGACGGATTGCATGTTTGCTTCCCTCATCAGGTGCCCAAGGCCGCTCACTCGCGCAGCTCGCCGAGGACGTGGCGCACTCTCTGTCCGGGCTCGCCTGCTGGCCACGCCTCGTGCTCGATGAAGGCGGTGGTGGACCAGTCGACGAGCCCCCCATCCCTCCCATCGTCATCGAATCGCGCGGCATGCGCGGAGAACCCTTTCGTAGCCATTGGCAAACGGTGCTCCCGTTGCTGTCGACGAGGCCAACGCCGGTCAAGGCGGGTGCGCTCATCTCAGTGAAGGCGACTGTTGAACTGAGCATGGACGTTGAGTTGCCGCCCTATTATGAGATCGAGGCTTCCATAGAGTACCCATGTGATGGCGCGCTGCCCTGAGAGCTTCAATTTCAAATGAAAAACTCCTGCGAGAGCTAGCGAAACTTACAGTAGAATGACTGAAGAAGCGTGCACAGGCGAACATAAACTTTCGAAGTGCATCCTGACGCGAAATCGGACCCGGCCGAGAGCGTCCTGGGCGAGCAAAAGGCCCCTCTACAGACTCTTGGCCCACCCTCCTGCTGAAGCGGATGACGCGCGCCAACATCTGGACGCCTCGCAAGTCAACGCTCCTCTACTCGTCACCATCATCGCCGCCGCTCGCTGGCTTTCCAATCCGGCATTGCGGGTTCCGGTCGTGGGGCGCTGCGCTCATGGGACCCACGAGCAGCAGCGCCGACGCGTCGCAGGCGGGAATGTCGCGCCTAGGCGGACCAAAGGAGAGCGGTGGCGAGTCAGAGCGGCCTCCTACCAGCAGCGGCGCCGGCACATCGCATGGCGGCGCAAAGAAGAAGGACGGGAAGAAGGATAAGGAGAAGCCCAAGGACGTGTCGTCGGCCGTGCTCTTCCAGCGCGCGCGTGAGCGGCTGCAGGAGGCGGCGATTTCCGATCAGAAAGCGCTGGAGGTCTACTCGAGCTTTGAGCGCGTGCTCGGCGCGGCGCTCAAGAAGAAGGGCATGAAGATTCCCGAGCTGCTGCGGGACTGGGACAGCGAGGGCAAGGGTGAGATTAAGAAGATAGCGTTTCGCCAAAAGGTGCGCGGCAGCCTGGGCATCAAGGCGAACAATAGCGAGATAGACAACTTCTTCAACTCCATGGACGAGGACAAGGGCGGCTCGCTCGACCTTGCTGAGCTCAAGCCAGCTCTCAAGTTTCTGCTCGACTCAGCGTACGACGCGGAGGCGGAGGCGGAAGCGTTGAGGCGCAGAGCCGAGGAGTGCCGAGCGAAGGCGGCGCAGATCGAGGAGGCGGCGAAGGCGACGGAGGCGGCCGAGAAGGCTGAGGCCTCAGTCGTGGAACTCAAGAGTGCCATAACGGGCCCGCCTGCCGTGCAGCTCGGAAAGATCATCACGAGCCGCAACCTCAAGGTTTCAGATATCATCATCAAGTGGGACCCGAGCAATGACGGCTCAGTGGACAAGAAGGAGTTCAGAGAGAATGTCAAGGAGTTGGGCGTCAAGGCCTCTGACGACGAGATCGACACTCTCTTCGACTCCCTCGATGAAGACGGCGGCGGATCGCTCGGGGCGCCCGAGCTCAAACTGGCACTGGTGAATCTTATGAATGACGCGAAAGCGGCGGTGCTGCAGGTGGCAGACATCGAAGCGAGCGCGCACGCGCTGCGCAAGGTCGCTTCCAAGCTGCAGCAGGTGCTGCACACCGAGGAGAAAGCCAAGGTCAAGGCAGAGAAGGAGGCCAAGGAGGCTGCAGAGCGAGAGGCGGCGTCCAAGGCCGAGGAGGAGCGCGAGGTGGTGGAGGAGAAGAAGAAGGAACGCTTAGTGGCCGCGATGAAGAAGGCCGAGGAGAAGGCCGTTTTCGAAGCCAAGATCGTGACGCGACGAAACAATAAGGAGGCGGCCGACTCGGGACTCGCACCCATGCAGGAGCTCGAGGCATGAGGATGCTCTCATAAGTCAGAAGGTCGCACAGCGCAAGCCTCAAAAGCGCCAGGTCAGCAGGTCTACTTAGGAACTTACGCCTTTTCACTTTTGTGCACCGTGCACGGTAGGCGTTTTAGTCGTGGCACAGACCATAGTCCGAGAGATCCGGTACACGCGTCCCGTAGACCCACCGTACTCCCGGTCACAGACTCACCGGTCGAACTCAGTGCGTCTGCGCGGACGGTGCGGTCGCTCGCTCGCTCCCGCGGCGCGGTCCGGACCGGACGGAAGACGTTACGTTAACTATTTAACTTAAAGATAACGCGTCGTGAAGTGGCTGTGCGGGTAGCACACGCGCGCGCCGCGTCCGCGCCGCCGGCGCCGCGCGCGGTGCGGTGTGCCATGTTGCGCGCGGTGTCGTATGCCGTCGACTCACGACACAGCAGTCTCGGAGCGTCCTCACGGTGAAACTGCTCAACCGACTACCCC
>Ga0209550_10005915_pt1 | contig 11424 bp, 10 predicted proteins | sample LauGreSuBDMM15SN_2_FD_187567 | JGI IMG/M metagenome (GOLD analysis project Ga0209550, IMG submission 187567) | Freshwater lake microbial communities from Lake Michigan, USA - Su13.BD.MM15.SN (SPAdes) (version 5) | ecosystem: Environmental > Aquatic > Freshwater > Lake | place: Lake Michigan... | reverse complement strand
CGGTTTGGTTGCAACTACTCCTCGACACCTAGTAACCCAAGATGGTTTACCTATTACCTCTTTTCGACTAGCTGCATCAACTAAGAAGTTTGATAAGCAAGCTAATCGCTGGACCGAGGGTGAAACCAACTGGTTCACGGTTACCTCATTCCGTCAGCTAGCAATCAACTCAGCAACCTCTGTCTCTAAAGGTGATCGAGTAGTGGTTATGGGCAGACTTCGAGTTCGTGACTGGGACAACGGAGAACGAGCTGGAACATCCGTTGAGATTGAAGCAGAAACCCTAGGGCACGACCTAGTTTGGGGCTCATCGACGTTTGTTCGAACAGTCAACGTCCGCGAAGACCAGCCTGATCCTGAGGTTGAAGAAGAGCTCGAAGACGAAGAGCCTAAGTCCAAGAAGAAGGTAATGGCCTAAAGACTTCTGGTGGGTGGATTCCCCTAACTCACACTCCCAGGAGAAGGCGATACTCAACACTTCAAGCAAGCATTTTTAGGCTCCTGACGCCTAATCAGTTCTTGGATAAACTTATCCATAGCGACCTTGAACGTGTTGGGTGTCGCCTTTATTTTTGAGGAAAACAATCCCATGGCTGAATTCATTTACCAAATGATTAAGGCGCGTAAAGCGCACGGTGACAAGGTCATCCTTGACGATGTCACCCTTGCCTTCTACCCAGGAGCAAAGATCGGTGTTGTTGGCCCTAACGGTGCAGGTAAGTCAACTGTTCTAAAAATCATGGCTGGCCTAGATATTCCGTCAAACGGTGAGGCAAGACTTGCTCAGGGTCACAGCGTAGGCATCTTGCTTCAAGAGCCACCACTGAACGAAGAGAAAACAGTTCTGGGAAACGTTGAAGAAGCTGTTTCACATATCAAGGGAAAGCTAGATCGATTCAATGAGATCAGCGCTGAACTGGCTAACCCAGATGCTGACTATGACACTCTCTTGGCCGAGATGGGAACTCTGCAGGAAGAAATTGATCACCTAGACGCTTGGGATCTTGATTCACAGTTAGATCAAGCAATGGATGCACTTCGTTGCCCACCAGGGGACACTCCGGTTACTCACCTTTCAGGTGGAGAGCGCAGACGTGTTGCTTTGTGTAAGTTGCTTTTGGAAAAGCCAGACCTTTTGCTTCTAGATGAGCCAACAAACCACCTTGATGCAGAATCTGTTCTTTGGCTTGAGCAGCACTTGGCTAAGTATCCAGGTGCAGTCCTAGCTGTTACGCACGATAGATACTTCCTAGACAACGTAGCTGAGTGGATTCTCGAACTAGATAGAGGTCGCGCCTACCCTTACGAAGGTAACTACTCAACATATCTTGAGAAGAAGCAGGAACGTCTTGAAGTTCAAGGTAAGAAGGACGCGAAGCTTGCTAAGCGTCTAGGCGACGAACTTGATTGGGTTAGATCTTCCCCTAAGGCTAGACAGACCAAGTCAAAGGCTCGTCTTGCTCGCTACGAAGAGATGGCTGCTGAAGCAGACAGAACTAGAAAACTTGACTTCGAAGAGATTCAGATTCCACCTGGCCCACGTCTTGGAAACATCGTTCTAGAAGCTACCAACTTACAAAAAGGTTTTGAGGGTAGATCTCTTATCAATGGTTTGACTTTCAGCCTTCCAAGAAACGGAATTGTCGGAGTTATCGGTCCTAACGGTGTTGGTAAGTCAACACTTTTCAAGACCATCATCGGTCAGGAAAAACTTGACGGTGGAGAACTAAAGATTGGTGAGACCGTAAAGGTTTCTTACGTTGACCAATCACGCGGTGGTATTGATCCAGCTAAGACACTCTTTGAGGTTGTTTCAGATGGTCTTGACTTCCTTCAGGTTGGAAACGTAACTATGCCTTCACGTGCCTATGTTGCAGCCTTTGGATTCAAAGGTCCAGACCAGCAGAAGCCTGCTGGGGTTCTCTCCGGTGGTGAAAGAAACCGTCTGAACCTAGCGCTTACCTTGAAGCAGGGTGGAAACCTCTTGCTACTGGATGAGCCAACAAACGATCTAGATGTTGAAACACTTTCATCTTTAGAGAATGCTCTTCTAGAGTTCCCTGGTTGTGCTGTGGTTATCACGCACGATAGATGGTTCCTAGACAGAGTTGCATCTCACATCTTGGCTTACGAAGGCACTGACGATAATCCAGACAACTGGTACTGGTTCGAAGGTAACTTCGAAGCTTACGAAGAAAACAAGATTGCTCGTCTTGGCCCAGAAGCAGCTAAGCCGCACAGATCTACCTATCGCAGATTAACTAGAGATTAGAACTTGAATCACTTCATTCAATTTCCTGAGTCTGATGACATATCTGACCTAGCCAAATACATCAACCGTGCCCAGAAGATGGATCCGGAAGGTGGAGTAAGGCTTAGAGCATATGGTGATGTCCTCACTGTCTATGTTTCACCGACCTATAGCCTCAAGCTTGCAGAAACTGCGCCAATCATACTTGGACTTAGAACTCTTGCATTAGCTAAACCTGCTGAGTTCGATGTTGCCTATCCAATTGCAGAACTTGCTCAAGTTCTAAATGGCGATGGAGCTGAAACAGAGAAGAACTTTAGCCTTCTCAATCGGTTATCTAAAGTCACCGGTCAAGGGTTACCGGAGAACTCGATAAGTCTTCCTGCAACTGAATACACAGTGCACTGGAGCAACGAGACACCAACTAGAAGCGGCTGGGAACTCGGTGGATACTTCACCCAAGAAGAACTCACGGCAGCAGCAACCAAGGGTGTTGCTGAAGTTGCTGCAGCACTACCAACTTCAGTTGGTGGACCGCTAGCTGCTCGAATTCGCGGAGAGATTTGGTCTAAGTCAATTGACTACAAGTTCCCAATTCCTGCTGGAGCAGCTTTTGTCGCAGCTGGTTTAGGTTTCCTAACCGAAGGCGAACAAGTGCCTTGGTATGTTTCAGGGGATTGGTTGAGACTAAGCCCTGCTCACGGTCACGTACTTTCTAAGTTCGCAACCGACTACGTGCCTATTGCTGGTTAATCCTCAAACGTATTGAGCATTGCTGTCGCTGCTCTATCTAGATATGCCCACATCTGAGCATCGTATAGAGCAGGAAGTTTTTGATCATCTAAAGCAGCTCTCATGTGCTTTACCCAGGCCGCTCTGGCAGCAGGGTTGATCTTGAATGGCTGATGACGAAGACGTAGCTGTGGGTGACCACGTTGCTCTTGATAGGTCTTAGGTCCACCCCAGTACTGCTCTAGGAAGAGTTGTAGTCGTTCTGCTGCAGGACCAAGATCTTCTTCTGGATACATCGGTCTCAGTAGTTCATCGGTTGCAACACCTTCATAGAACCTTGCACAGAGATTCTTAAAGAACTCTTTACCGCCGACAAGTTCGTAGAGATTACCCTCAACATCTTGACCGTTGTTGGTTACTAGACGAAGAGTTTCAACCCTGTCTTTGTCTTCAAACTCTTGGTCGCTCATTAGCCTTTGACGTTTACGTAGATAGAGTTCTGACCGGTTGCCAGCTTGATCTTTGACTTGTCTAGTTCAGCCTTGACTAGCTTTCTTAGTTCACGAGCAAGATCGTCCTTTTCTTCAGGCTTGGTCTTCTGCACTAGTCGAACAATGACCTGGTCACCAGATAGAGCGTTGATGCCCCAAACTTCTGCGTCACCAATCAAAGCACTCTTGTCCTTGATTGCTTTCGCTGCGCGAGTAAGGGACTCGTGAGCCTTGTCTAGGTTGCTGTTGTATTCAAGAGCAACATCGATGACGATTCTTGCCCAACCTTGAGACTCGTTTCCAACTCTAAGGATTTCACCGTTACGGACAAACCAAAGAGTTCCTTCTAGATCTCTAACCTGGGTAACGCGAAGGCCAACGCTCTCAACAACACCGCTGGCTTGACCTAAGTCGACTGAATCGCCAACACCGAACTGATCTTCAAAGACGATAAACAAACCAGAGATTAGGTCCTTGACCAGTGACTGAGCACCGAAACCAATACCAGCACCTAAGATTCCAGCACCAGCAAAGATAGCGCCAGGGGAGACGCCAGCTTCAGCGAGAACAACGCTCACAACTGCGAACATAAGTCCCCAGGTTGAGAGGTTGCCTAGAACTGAAGCAATGGTTCTGGTGCGCTGCATTAGGCGAGCTTGAGCAACTGGAGAGTGTTCAACTCCTTCAAGCTTTCTAACGCTTAGGGCAACACCCTTGATCAATCTTCTGATTGAGAACTGCAGCACTGCTCTAAGTACTAGGGCAGCCAAGATGGTTGCCACAATACGAATAACTGGACCCCAATTCACATAGAAGGCCGCTAGTGCATCAGCGAAATCAGAGTTGAACATCGTTAGTTGTCTTTAGCCTGAACCTTGAGGGCACGGTCAATTGGATCTAGGTTCTCAACCAGTAGACGGCGAAGTGCAGGAATAGCAGTGATCTCAGGAGTGTCCAAGAACGCTCTGGTCTTATCTGCTAGTTCCTTGGTTGCAATGGTGATTGGGTAAAGATTCACGATTGCATACTCAGCCATCTTGAAGGTCTTGGTGTTCCAGATCTTCAATACATCCTGGAAATACTTCTCAACGTAAGGAGCAAGGAGTTCAATGTTTGCTCCTCTTGAGAAACCAAGAGTTGAATACTGCAGTATGGTGTTTGACCAGTCGTTAGTTTCAACGGCTGTGTTCCAAACTTCTGCCTTAGCTTCTGCGGTTGGCACTGATGCCTTAGCAAGAGCTGCAGCCTTCTGTCCGTTTGCAGTGTTGTCAGTTGCCAACATCGCATCGATTTCAGCAACATCTGCAGCACCTAGGGTAACCAGACCGGTAAGTAGATCCCACTTTAGGTCAGTGTCAATCTCGCGACCTGAAAGCTTCTCTTCTCCAGAAAGGATTGCTCGAAGTGCAGTTGCGTGCTCAGGAGTTGAGGCAAAGCGAGGAGTGAACTTTAGGAACTGAAGTTGAGCTTCTGAACCGGCTTCCGCATCTCTTGCCATCTTTAGAAGTGCATCACCAATTTTGGCTTTGAATTCTGCTCTGTTCTCAGGCTTTAGATACATGCTCTGAACAGTTACCAATTGGTTTAGAAGAGTCATCATCGCTGTTGCGTTTGACTCAGTTGCAATGTTCTTTAGAACGAGGTGAACAAAGTCCTTTGGATCTGCTTCAGCATCTCTTGTTGAGTCCCAGGCCGCACCCCAAAGGAGAGCTCTAGCTTGTGAATCAGTGAAGTCAGCTAGGTGGTCCAAAGTGGTCTGCCATGAACGCTCATCTAGACGAAGCTTTGCGTAAGCCAAGTCACCATCGTTTAGAAGGATGAGGTCAGGACGAGCTGTTCCAACAAGTTCTGGAATTTCGGTCTTAGCGCCATCGATGTCGATTTCAACTCGGTGGGTGCGGACTAGCTTTCCGTTCTGGTTGTTGTAGTAGCCGATACCTAGACGGTGAGGTCTAAGAGTTGGGTAGTCCGGGTGGTGTGACTGCAGGACAGCGAATGATGAGATGTTGCCATCAGAATATTCAGTTAGCTCTGCACGAAGAGTGTTAACACCTGAGGTCTCAAGCCAGAGCTTTGACCAGTCACGAAGTTCACGACCTGAGGTTAGCTCTAGTTCGGTTAGCAGATCTACTAGCTCTGCGTTACCGAAGGCGTGCTTCTTGAAGTATGAAGCAAGGCCTTTCATAAAGTTCTCTTGACCTACCCAGGCAACAAGTTGTCTCAGAACTGAGCCACCCTTTGCATAGGTAATAGCGTCGAAGTTAACCTGAACATCTTCTAGGTCACGGATGTTTGCAACAACTGGGTGAGTTGAGGGCATCTGGTCTTCACGGTAAGCCCATGACTTCTCGTGAGACGTAAATGTAGTCCAAGCTTCCTTGTATTCGGTTGCTTCCGCAGTTGCAAGGTATGAAGCGTATTCAGCGAATGACTCGTTAAGCCATAGGTCATTCCACCAACGCATGGTGACAAGGTCACCGAACCACATGTGAGCAAGTTCGTGAAGAACAGTAATGATTCTTCTTTCCTTGATGAAGCCGTTTACAGCTCCTCGGAAGACATAGCTCTCAGTGATGGTTACAGCTCCAGCGTTCTCCATCGCACCTGCGTTGAAGTCAGGAACGAAGAGCTGGTCATACTTCTCAAATGGATATGGATACTGGAACTGCTCTTCGAAGAAAGTGAAACCTTCTTTGGTCTTTTCGAAGATGTAATCAGCATCGATGTATTTAGCCAGAGATGATCTTCCGTAAACACCAAGTGGGATGGTTCTACCATCGCTTGAAGTTAGTTCATCACGCCACACTGAATAAGGACCAGCGATAAGGGCTGTGATGTATGAAGAGATTCTTGGAGTTGGAGCGAAAACCCAGATTGATGTTCCATCGCCTCTATCAACTGGAGTTGGGGTAGGGGAGTTAGAGATCATCTTCCACTTTGAAGGTGCTGAAACTGTGAACTGGAAGGTTGCCTTTAGATCTGGCTGCTCGAAGACTGCAAACATTCTTCTTGAGTCTGGAACTTCGAACTGGGTGTAGAGGTAGACCTCGTTATCAACTGGGTCAACAAATCTGTGCAGACCTTCACCGGTGTGCATGTATGGGTTATCGCTAACCACAACAAGTTCGTTTTCTGCCTGAAGGTTATCTAGCTGGATACGGATGCCATCGCTGACTGAAGCGACATCTAGATCCTTGCCGTTTAGGGTTACTCGGTGAACGGTCTTGGTGATGGCGTCAATGAAAGTAGAGGCACCGATCTTGTGGCTGTTGAATTTAACGGTGGTGGTAACACCAAAGACTTCTTCGCCTTTCTGAAGATCTAGTTCGACTGAGTATGAGTGGACCTCAACTAGCTCGGCACGCTCAATGGCTTCCAGGCGGGTTAGGTTTTCTGCAGGCATTACAAACTCCAATGGTTGTTAAGGGTTATTAGGAACTAGCCTAGTATTGACCAACGATAACCATAAAAAGAAGCCCTAAATGCGTATACACATAGCCACAGACCACGCAGGTCTAGACCTCAGCCACTTCCTTATTGCCGAGCTAGCCAAGGCTGGCCACGAGGTATTTGACCACGGTCCTAAGGAATATGACCCGCTGGATGACTACCCAAGTTTCTGCATCAACGCAGCCCTTGCGGTTAGGGCAGATGAAGATGCTGGGGTTCAGGCTCTAGGTATCGTTTTGGGTGGTTCTGGTAACGGTGAGCAGATTGCAGCCAACAAGGTCAAAGGCATTAGAGCAGCTCTGGTTTGGAACCTCGACACAGCGAAGCTTGCGCGTCAACACAATGACGCAAACGTTGTTGCAGTTGGTGCTCGTCAACACAGCCAAGAAGAAGTTCGCGAACTTATTACTGCTTTTGTTTCAGAACCTTTCTCACAGGATGAAAGACATACTCGCAGAATCGGCAAGATCGGGATTTACGAACAAACCGGTGAGATTCTTTAGTCTCTATGCCTGAGGGTCATTCAGTTCAACGCCATGCTAATCAACTGAATAAGTTGTTTAAGGGAAATTCTGTTCAAGTTGATTCACCACAGGGGAGATTTAGTTCTGAAGCAGAGCTCATCTCAGGTCACAAGATCAAGAACGTTAGAGCAATCGGTAAGCAACTCTTCATTGATTTCGATAACAAACTAACCTGTCGTGTGCATTTAGGTATTTACGGCAAGTGGAGATTTGTTTCTAGAGAGAAAGAAGAGACTCTCACCGGTGCTGTTCGAGTTCGTTTCTTTGATGAAGAAAACATTGCTGATCTTCGAGGACCAACTGTTTGTGAAGTTATCGATACCAAGTCAGTGAAACTAATTGAAAAGCGATTGGGTCCAGATCCAACTAACGCTGACCCAAAACTAATCCAGCAAGCCAAGTTTGTTGACCGAGTTAGATCATCAAAGAGTGCTGTCGGGCTGCTACTAATGAACCAGGATGTCATCAGCGGTATTGGCAATGTCTATCGAGCAGAGATTCTATTCAGGGCTGGAATTAGTCCCCATGTATTAGGAAATCAACTATCTGAGGAGCAGGTAATAGCCCTTTGGGAAGATTCGGTGAAGCTGATGAAGGTCGGGGTTAAGACCGGTTTCATGATCACCAGGGAAGAATTGCTGACTAAACGGCCTAAAAAGGCTGACCGGAACTATGTCTATAAACGTGAGGGTTTGCCCTGTTTGAGGTGCTCTGCGACAGTAGTTATTGAGATTATGGCCACTAGGAAGCTCTACTGGTGCCCAGGCTGTCAGAGGTAATTGGAGCGGATGACGGGAATCGAACCCGCACCATCAGTTTGGAAGACTGAGGCTCTACCATTGAGCTACATCCGCAATGCTTAGAACTTTAAGCGTAAATACATTCTATGGGTTAGGATTACCAAGGTTGTTTTGTTCTTACGAAAGTAAGGGTAAAAACCACCGGGGTGTAGCGTAGTGGCTAGCGCGCCTGCTTTGGGAGCAGGATATCGCAGGTTCGAGTCCTGTCACCCCGACCATTTTTGATAAACAAAACCGGTTCACTTTTAGTGAAACCTTGCTCAGGAGATACCGTTGAAGACTGTAGTTGAACGCCTAACCCCAACCCGTGTGAAGCTAACCATCGAGGTGAACCCAGTAGATTTCAAGCCAAGTCTTGATCACGCCTACGAGCACATCGCTGAGACAGTAAACATTCCTGGTTTCCGTAAGGGCAAGATTCCTGCTGCAATCCTTGATCAAAGAGTTGGCCGTGGAGCTATCTTGGCTCACGCAATCAACGATGGTCTTGACTCTATTTACCGCAAAGCTATCGAGCAGGAAAAACTTCGTCCACTAGGTCAGCCTTCAGCTGATGTGAAGTCAACTCCAGATGAGAAGACTTTTGCTGGAGACCTAGTTGTTGAAATCGAAGTTGAAGTAAGACCTGAAATCAAACTTCCTGAGTTCAAGGGTTTGAAAGTAACCGTTGACACCATCAAGGTTGAAAAGGATGAGGTTGAAGCAGAACTTGATCGTCTACGTTCACGCTTTGGAACTCTAATCACTGTTGAGCGTCCTGCTAAGAAGGGCGATTTCACCTCTATTGATTTGACCGCATCGGTTGATGGCGTTCAGATCGACCAGGCTCAGAACATCTCTTACGAGATTGGTAGCGATTCTCTACTAGATGGCATCGATGATGCTCTAGACACTTTGACTGCTGGTGAGACCACAACTTTCAAGAGCAAGCTTGTCGGTGGCGACAAGGCAGGTCAGGAAGCTGAAATCACTGTGACTCTAAATGCAGTGAAGGAGCGCGAACTTCCAGCTCTAGATGATGCTTGGGCACAGATGGCTAGCGAGTTTGACACTGTCAAGGAACTTCGTTCATCCCTAGAAGACCAGATCAAGAGAAGCAAGTCGTACACTCAGGGTCTCCAGGCTCGTGAACTACTAACTGAGCAACTACTAACTTTGGTTGATGTTCCTGTTTCAGAAGAACTGATCAACGCTGATGTTGAGCGTCACCTAGAAAGCGAAGGCAAGGCTAGCGATGACCCGCACCGCGAAGAGGTCCTAGTTGAATCAACTAAGTCTTTCCAGGTGCAGATGTTGCTAGATGCAATTGCTGAAGCTGAGCAGGTAAAGGTCAACGAGAACGAATTGCTTCAGTACCTGATCCAGGCAAGCCAGTCTTACGGCATGGAGCCTAACGAGTTCGTCAAGGTAGTTGATGAGCAGGGTCAGATTCCTTCATTCGTAGCTGAGGTCGCTCGTCGCAAGGCACTATCTGTTGTTCTTGAGGCTGCTGTAGTTACCGACAGTGATGGCAAGAAGGTTGACCTAGCCGAATTCGCTAAGACTGATGATGGTTTTGTGCCTGAGAACCACGAGGGTCACGACCACGACTAAATTTGCCTGTGGCGAACACTGCGAAGATTTAGCGGTTTCCTCGGTTATCTTGATTAGGCACCACACAAAGATAGAGGAACTATAGATGGCTGAAAATACTCAACTGAGCAACGTCTTCGAGAGACTGCTTAAAGACCGAATCATTTGGTTAGGCGATGACGTTCGCGATGACAATGCGAATGAGATCTGCGCCAAGATGTTGCTTCTAGCAGCTGAAGACTCAACCAAGGACATCTTCCTATACATCAACTCACCTGGTGGATCAATCACCGCTGGTATGGCTATCTACGACACCATGCAATACGTGCCAAACGATGTTGTCACCGTTGGTATTGGTATGTGTGCATCAATGGGTCAGTTCCTACTAACTGCTGGAACTAGGGGTAAGAGATTCCTAACCCCTAACACTCGTGTTCTACTTCACCAGCCACTAGGTGGTTTCGGTGGAACAGCAGCTGACATTCAGACACAGGCTTTCCTAATCAACGACATGAAGAAACAGCTAGCAGCAATCACTGCAAAGCAAACCGGTAAGACTGTTGAGCAGGTTATGGCTGATGGTGACCGTGACCGTTGGTTCAATGCTCAAGAGGCTTTGGAATATGGCTTCGTTGATCACATTCAAGAATTCGCAGCAGTTTCAACTGGCGTAGGCAAGAAGTAAGGGACAGAAACTATGACAACTAACAACATGCCTGAAGCCAGATACATTCTTCCTTCTTTTGAAGAAAGAACTCCTTACGGTTACCGTCACCTTGACCCATACACCAAGCTCTTTGAAGACAGAATTGTTTTCCTTGGTGCACAGGTTGATGACGTAACAGCTGATGACATCATGGCTCAGCTACTAGTTCTTGAATCACAGGATCCAGATCGCGATATCACTATGTATATCAACTCTCCTGGTGGTTCATTCACAGCTCTAACTGCTATCTACGACACCATGCAATACATCAAGCCTCAGATTCAGACTGTCTGTCTAGGACAAGCTGCTTCTGCTGCTGCTGTATTGCTAGCTGGTGGAGCACCTGGCAAGCGGCTAGCGCTTCCTAACTCAACTATCTTGATTCACCAGCCAGCATCTGGTGGTGGCGGTCGTGGACAGGCATCAGACATTGAGATTCAGGCTGCCGAGATCATGCGTATGCGTGTCTGGCTGGAAGAGACAATCGCTAAGCACTCTAAGCAGTCTCAGGAGCAGGTCAGTAAAGACATCGAGCGCGACAAGATTCTGACAGCAGCTCAAGCACTTGAATACGGCTTGATTGACCAGGTTCTAACCTCTCGCAAGTCCTAGGTCACATTTCCACATAGCAACTAAGTTATCTAGCCACTATTGGCTATTCCTCTGTTAGCCTGAAGATAACGTTTTGTGCGAAACGCCTCCACGCTAGTTATTGAGGATAAACAGTTGCGCACAGCAATCAGACTATTTGGCTTTACCAGCCTGATTATTGCCATGGTCTCATTTGGCAATGTGACTAACGCGGCAACCCTAAATTCCTCATTGTCTAAACCCAAATATGTAACGGCTGTTGCCAGCAATGCTTCGGCACTAGTGAAATGGGCAAAGGCAGTCAGTA
>Ga0209550_10005914_pt1 | contig 11424 bp, 9 predicted proteins | sample LauGreSuBDMM15SN_2_FD_187567 | JGI IMG/M metagenome (GOLD analysis project Ga0209550, IMG submission 187567) | Freshwater lake microbial communities from Lake Michigan, USA - Su13.BD.MM15.SN (SPAdes) (version 5) | ecosystem: Environmental > Aquatic > Freshwater > Lake | place: Lake Michigan, USA... | reverse complement strand
TGGTATTGTTTCATTAAGTGATTTGTTACCTATCGGAAGGTATTTGGGAAATGTACAGGCATCTGATGGTCCATTATCAACTGAATCTTGGTACGGTAAGAAGGCTACGGATTGGGACGGTGGATTCAATTTAAAATATGTAAATACCAATGGCGATAGATTTATTACTGATGCTGATACTGTAGCAGTAAGAAAATATCTGGGTAAAACGCATGGAATTATATCAAAGGATATTCCTATACAGAATTTTACAGTTAAATTAAAGGGTAATGCAACAGTCAAACCTGGTGAAGCCGTTAATCTCGATGTATTTATTGGTGATAAAAGCAAACCAGCTATAGATTTATATGGATTTACGCTCTCTTTACCTTTTAATAAGCAAATTTTTGACTTATCAAAATCGTCATTAACTTTTGATTCAAGGAGTTGGTCTGCTTACAATTCTCCTGTATTTTCTTTAACAAACAGCAGTAATGAAAGAGGTGTCATGGAAGCTGCTTACACTAGAACAAGTGGTAAGTCTGCGGACGGTTTTGGTAAAGTGGGTACGGCAAGAATTATTGTGATTGATATCGCGGGTATAAAACCACCAAATGGTTCCAATGAACTACAAGTTACATTGGGAGGTCAAGCAACAGCAAGTGATGCTAACGGTAATTCGTATAGTGTTCATGTTGAACCATTTACATTAACGATTGATTTTAGCGATGTTAAAGAAAAAGCCACACCTTCGTTACCAGTAGAACCTGTTTTAAGTCCCAGGTATAACGATGGTGGTGATATTAAAATTTTTCCAAATCCTGCAATGGATTTTGTCAAAATAATAAGCTACAAAAATAGTCTAATCAAAACCGTTCAATTAGTAAATACGTCTGGTCAAATACTGTTTGAGTCAAATAATATAAATCAATCAGAAATAGAGATGTCTATTGCCAATAGAGTAACTGGCGTATATTATGTAAGAGTTCTTACTGAAAATTCGATTTTCACCCGTAAACTACAAATCCTACAAAGGTAATCCCATAACACCTATTTCTTATTTAGTGAATCGCCTGTATCTTTTTGTTACAGGCGATTTTTGTTTATGATGTCGAGTAATTCATCTCTGTAATTTTTTCCAACGGGCAGTAACTTAGGAATATTCTTTTCAAATACTTCCACCATATTTCCCAAGATGGCATTTATACGGTCTATGTTGACAATATAAGATCGGTGAATTCGCTTGAATTTCAAAATAGGTAGCTTTTCTTCCAGGCTTTTCATTGTTTGTAAAGTAATCACTCTTTGGTTTTCCATACGAATAATAACATAATCCTTTAATCCTTCAATATAAATAATATCGTTATGGTTTATCTTAATTAATTTTTTATCAGCTTTTACAAAAAAGTAATCCTCTGGTTCTTTCTCGGAACTATTTTTTTCCAGTGTTTGATTTTTATGTAATTGAACGAGTTCAAAAGCCTTATTTATAGCTTTAATAAATCGTTCCATAGAGATGGGTTTCAATAAATAGTCTAATACATTGAGCTCAAAACCTTCAATGGCATGATTTGGATAAGCTGTTGTAATAATGACTAGGGGAGGATTTTTTAAAGTTTTCAAAAAATCCAGACCGCTTATCATTGGCATTTGAATATCTAAGAAAATAAGGTCTATAGATGTGCTCTTTAACCATTCATTTGCCTCGATAGCATTTAGACACTTTGCTACTAAGTTTAGTTCGGGAAATTGAGAAACATAGGTTTCCAATACATCTTGAGCTAAAGGCTCATCATCAATTATCAAGATATTAAGCATGTTTTTATATTTTACTCAGTTAATTTAAGATTAAGATTTACACAATATTCCTGAGGTAGATTCAGTATGTTTAATTCAAACCTGTTTGGGTATATGAGTTGCAATCGCCTGTTTACATTTTCCAAACCAATGCCACCTACAAGAGACAAATTATCAGGATGATAGACGGTGGATGATTTATTATTAGCAATGGAAAAATTCAGCAAGTGATTATGGACATACAACTTAATATGGACATATCGTACTGTATCCAATGAGGTATTCATGCTATGTTTAAATGAATTTTCTAAAAATGGAATTAATAAAAGGGGAGCGATCATTTCATTTTCTATGCTTCCAACAATATCAAACTTAATATCAATTAAATTTCCTTGTCTTAATTTTTCTAAATCCAGATAATTCTGTAAGTAAAGAATTTCTTTTGACAGATTTACCTTTTTTTCATTACACTCGTACAACATATATCGCATCATATCTGATAACTTTATTACTATTTCTGGCGCCAGATCTGATTTTTTTAATGTTAATGAATAAAGGCTATTTAAGGTATTAAAGAAAAAGTGCGGATTAATTTGAGACTTTAAAAATTGAAGCTCTGATTGCATGTTTTTATTCTCCAGTTGCTGCCTCAAAGTAATTTGTGCAAACCAGTCAATAACTATATTTCCAATAGTTGTGAAGCCAGAAATTATAATAAATACAAAGAAATACCCTGTTTGCTTTTCAAATAATTTATATTGGTAGGTAGGAAAATCGTACATTTTAAGATGGAGAGCCATTGTTTTTATGGGTGTTAACATAAAACAGGCTAAGAACAATAAAAACAAATAGGTAAATACTTTTTTTTGGTTTAAATATTTGGGTATTAAATAGAGTAGGTTTATGTAAACAATGAAAATATAGAAGCTAATATTGATGAGTTCGTTACTAAGGTTAAAAATTAAGTCTTCTTTTGTTTCTTTTAGTAAAAGAAGTACAGAAAACATTACTATCCAAAAAATGATGTGGATAATCCAATTTATTTTAGAAGATAGAAAAAGTTTATCCAAAATGTTTAAATTTTTATAATGATATGTTGATTTGCACTAAAGTACAAATAAATAAGATGAATTGGATTGGGTTATAGACGAAACTCTTATAAAGTTTATTCCTTTGAATAAAAGGTTTATTTGTATTTTTGTCTGGTAACAATAAAGAATAATTATGTTAAAGAAGGCATTTGTTTTTCCAGGACAAGGAGCTCAGTTCACAGGAATGGGTAAAGACATGTATGAATCGTCTGCGTTGGCTAAAGAATTATTTGAAAGAGCAAATGAAATTCTTGGTTTTAGAATATCTGATATAATGTTTAATGGAACAGCAGAAGAACTTGTTCAAACTAAAGTTACTCAACCCGCTTTATTCATACATTCTACCATCAAAATAGCATTATTAGGGGAACAATTTCACCCTGATGTTTTAGCTGGTCACTCTTTAGGAGAATTTTCTGCATTAGTTGCCGCTCAGTGTATTTCTTTTGAGGACGGTTTAAAATTGGTGTATCAACGTGCATTAGCTATGCAAAAATCATGTGAAGATAATCCGGGAACTATGGCTGCTATTATTGGTTTATCAGACACTATGGTGGAGGATGTATGTAAGGGTGTAAAGGTAGGTATAGTAGTTCCTGCAAATTATAATTGTCCAGGTCAATTAGTTATTTCCGGTTCTCTTGAAGCTGTTAACGAAGCTATGACTAAGTGTAAGGAATTAGAAAATGGAAGAGCCATTCCATTAACTGTTGGCGGTGCATTCCATTCTCCATTAATGTCCTCGGCTGCTGAACAATTAGCAAAAGCGATTTTAAATACATCTTTTAATTCCCCTATCTGCCCAATTTATCAAAATGTTACTGGTTTACCGGAAACAAATGCCGACATGATTCGAATTAATTTAAATAATCAATTAACGGCACCAGTTAAATGGACTCAAACGATGCAGAATATGATTTCCGACGGTGTAAATAGTTTTACAGAGGTTGGTGGTAATGGAAAAGTACTACAAGGTTTAGTAAAGAAGGTCGATAGGCAAATGGAAACAACGGCTATTTAAAATGATCAGACAAGATCTCAATATTTCAACTGGAAAAGTCTTATTGGCCAGTCCTTTCATGGATGATCCTAATTTTACGCGTGCGGCAGTGCTCATTTGTTCCCACAATGAACAGGGAACTATTGGATTTGTTTTTAATAAACCAATGATTTCAACTATTAACGATGCACTGGAGTCATTCCCTCCTTTGGGAGTTAATTTATTTAAAGGCGGTCCAGTCGAAACGAATACTCTTCATTTTTTACACAGTTCTGGTTCAATATTGAACGATAGTGTTCCTATTTGTCCAGGAATTTTTTGGAGTGGTGATTTTAATATGTTGAAATTTCTTGTTAAAAATAATCTTATTAAGCCTAATGATATTCGTTTTTTTGCTGGGTACACAGGGTGGGATAAAGGTCAATTAGAAGAAGAGGTAAAGGAAAATGCTTGGATATCAACGAACATGGACGCTAATTATTTGTTCAAGTTCTCTTCAGAGGCTATATGGAAAAGTATGATAAAAGAAAAAAGGAAGCATTTTCCGCCGTTAGCCGATATTCCTGAGAATTTTTCCTGGAACTGATGATTTAGTTAAGTAGCGCTACTATACCTTCTTTTTCTTTATTAAACGATGAAATTTCTTCTTTTGGTAAAGGCTCAGGAGGAGGAAAAGATAGTCTTAAATGATTTACTTGTTGTCCATTTTTCCAAAACCTAAAACATACATGTGGACCTGTAGCTAATCCTGTAGATCCAACAAAACCAATCGTTTGACCCTGTTGAACCTGAGCGCCACTTCTTATTCCTGGTCCAATGCGCGACATGTGTAAATATTGTGTGGTATGCTGTTTATCATGTTTTATTTTCACATAATTTCCGTTGCCTCCAGAATACCTTGCTTCTAATACTACGCCATTGCCTACAGACATAATAGGCGTCCCATGAGGTGCAGCATAATCAGTGCCAAAATGTGGTCTTACCCTCCTTAAAATGGGATGTAATCTTGATGTATTAAAGTAGGAGCTAATGCGTGAAAACCGTAAGGGAGATCGTAAAAATCCTTTATTTAACGGTCTTCCTTCAAGGTCGTAATACCCTTTAAAAGCTGGCTTACTATAATAAATAGCATTAATGGTGTTTTTCTCCATTTCATATTTAGCGGCCAACACAAGACCTGCACCTATTTCTTTACCTTCAATATTATGGCTTTCATAAACAATTTTAAATTTTTCTCCCTTTTGTAAATGATAAAAATCTATAGACCATTGCAATGCATCTTCCAATTTAGCAATCAATTCAGGACTCGATCCTTGTTGAGCCATCGCATTCCAAATGGAACTCTCAATGGTTCCTGATGTTGTTTTTATTTTTTTTGTTACTGGTCTCTCTATTTTTTTAATACCTATAGAATCAATAAAATTAAAAACAAAGTAATGATAAACATTGGGTTCGTAAACTAAATATTCTAATTCTTTACCCTCCAAACTTTTAAACAAGGTATATTTTTCACCTACTCTGAAGTTACTCGGTTTAAAAATATGTTGATTATCAGCCATTATATTATGAATAATTTGAGCATCCACTCCATTTTCATTTAATATGTTTCCTATAACGTCACCATTTTTAACGGTATTCTCATCCATAGAAAAGGTGTCAATAGCAAAACCGTATTTAATGGTCGGGATAACCAAGGGTAAAGAACCTAATTTTGAGAGATTTGGTTTCTCTTTCTTTAATAATCCGCTGAAAGGTAATTCATTAGAAAATATAAATAGGGCAGTTAAACCGACAATTGATAACAGAGGTAAATAAAATCTTTTAAGATATTTCATCGTAAGACTAGTAGGGGGTAAAAATTATAAATTCAAATATAATGATTTTATGAATTAATCCACCTTTGATTTTTAAAAATAACATTTACCTTTATGACTCAATATAGTTTATGACAACCGAAAATAATTACGAGAAACGTGGTGTTTCTGCTTCTAAAGAGGAAGTTCACAATGCCATTAAAAATTTAGATAAAGGTTTATTTCCTAATGCTTTTTGTAAAATTATACCAGATGTTGCTGCAGGTGATGCTGATTATTGTAATTTAATGCATGCTGATACTGCTGGAACTAAAACAAGTTTGGCCTATTTGTACTGGAGGGAAACGAACGATATTTCTGTTTGGAATAATATCGTTCAGGATGCCATAGTTATGAATATAGATGACATGGCCTGTGCTGGTTGTTATGATCATTTTATTCTTTCTTCTACCATCGGCAGGAATAAAAAGCTTATTCCAGGTGAAGTGTTATCTGCTATTATTCAAGGAACCTCTAATTTCGCAGATTTTTTAAAGGGTATGGACTTTAATATTCATCTGGCTGGGGGCGAAACGGCCGATGTAGGTGATATTGTTAGGGTAGCAGATATTGGTTATACTGCTTTTTCCAGAATGAGAAAGCAAGATGTTTTTGACATTGATATTCAAGAGGGTGCTGAGTTGGTTGTATTATCCTCTTTTGGACAATCAAGTTATGAAAATGAATATAATTCAGGAATTGGTTGTAATGGTTTAACCTCTGCCAGACATGACGTTTTAGACCATAATTATGCTGCTAAATATCCAGAGTCTTTTGATCCTGCCATAGATAAAAAATATGTTTATGCAGGTTCTAAAAAATTAACGGATACCCTAACTATTGATGGTACTTCTTATCCTATTGGGTCTTTATTGCTTTCTCCAACCAGGACTTATTTGCCTTTTATACGTTCACTGTTTAACCAATACAGGTCTGGATTACAGGGATTAATTCATTGTACTGGAGGGGGGCAAACAAAGGTTTTAAAATTTCTTTATAATAAGAGAGTCATTAAAAATAATTTATTACCCATTCCGCCTATTTTCAATTTGATTCAATCAGAGAGTAATACAGAATGGTCAGAAATGTACACCGTATTTAATATGGGTCAACGTTTGGAAGTTTATGTAGCGAAAGGAATGGGGAATGAAATAGTTAAATTAGCCGAATCGTTTAATATTGATGCTTCCATTGCTGGTTACGTTGAAAATGCGGAACAAAATGAAGTTCGCTTAGAAAGTAACCATGGAACCTTCATTTACAGGTAAAAAATGGCGGTCTCCCGCAAGAAAAGCTAAGGAAATTGCCGTTTTTTTAGAACAGCTTTATCCGGAAACGCCTATTCCACTGGATCATAAAGATTCTTATACCTTGTTAATTTCCGTGCTTTTATCGGCTCAATGTACCGATGAACGCGTAAATAAGGTCACGCCCTTTCTTTTTGCACTGGCAGATAATCCTTTGGACATGTCAAAAGTTCCTGTGGCTAAAATAAAGGAGATTATTAGACCTTGTGGCCTATCTCCTAAGAAATCAGAGGCTATTTCAGGCTTATCAAATATTTTGATGGATAAATTTAAAGGACAAGTTCCTGAAACTTTTGAAGATCTGGAAAGTTTACCCGGCGTGGGTCATAAAACGGCTTCTGTTGTAATGAGTCAGGCATTTGGCGTTCCTGCATTTCCTGTTGACACACATATTCATAGATTAGCTACCCGCTGGGGTTTAACCTCCGGTAAAAATGTGGAGGAAACAGAAAGGGACCTAAAACGGCTTTTCCCTAAAAAGATTTGGAATAAACTTCACTTACAGATTATATTCTATGGTAGATCTTACTGCCCTGCACGAGGTCATATTATAGAAAAATGTCCAATTTGTAGCCGGTTTGGTGTTTGAATTATTTTTTATCAAAAATTTCATGGTAATTCATCCCTATCATATCAAAGGAAACCTTTAGATGAGTTTCGAGGGAATCATTGGTAGATAAAGTCTCTGTCTTGGAAACATATTGTGAATTATAGGATATGTAGAATTGACTATTTTCTTCTGCGAACGATAAATATCCTAAAAGGCACATACTGGAAAGTTTTTCTAAAATTTGATAAAAGTCTTTTCCTGGTTCTTTAAATGGAATCAGGTAGGTACATATTAAACGCATAACAAATTTATCATCCAATGTCTGATAAATTAAATTAACGGGAAAGATTTGATCATCAATCTCTTTTTTAAAAACTATTACATTTTCACCAGGAATTATTTGATCATTATAATCAGTGATTTCTAACCTTTTTAACTGTTCGCCAATGAAATCATTTATTAATTTTTTCATAAAACTTATTGTTATTTCATTTCTTTTTTAAACTTTATTACGCTTTTCGTGAATTGCACTTTATCGCTATCAGCATCATTATATACACCTTTATCTTTGTATAATTCAATCATGTAGCCCCTAATTTTATAATCATCGAACTTTGTTAACAACATTTTCTCCAACATATCCAGTCTTTCATCGCTTGAAATATGTTTTCTATTAATTGCTCTTCTAATAGACTCTTGTGTTTTATCATAAAAATAATTTTTTGCCTTAGGGTCTAAATTATTTATATCTGCTTCTTCTATTTTTTCAAAATTTATAACTTGGTTCTTAACTAAATCAGCAATAATTGTTTCTTTCTGAGGGAGATTGAATATATTAGAAAATCTTTCAGTTAGAGTTTTTTCAGCAACGACTTCTTTTTTTATACTAAGTATGGCATTTCTTTCAAGCGTTAAAAAATAGGCTAAATTTTCTGGAGTAATTTTATCTTCCGCTAAGGGGAAGGCGTCTGTGTTCATTGCTAGAATCAGTGCTTTCAGTTTTTCTGTCTCAAGTTCAATGAATTTTTTATTATTTACTTTATCTTTCTTATAATTCTCTAATCTGGATTGACATTCAAGTGCAGCTTTAAATCCATCTCTTCCAGATTTTTCTTCAATTTTTTCGTCTTTTAGTCTTTTCACATCTTGATCTCCAATTCTTTCCGCGCTTTTTAATTCCTGGTTGTCTTTATGATTTATGTATTGTTTAACCCCAAACTTAAAAAGATTTATAGAAGCATGCAATAATGCAATACCTACTTGAGCTGGTGGAAAGATTGTTGCAATTGCTTCTGCAGCATTTAATATGAAATCGACTCCAATTTCACCTAATTTCCATTTTAGGGTAGTCCTATAATTTTCTATTATTTCCCTTTCCTTTTCCGCTTTTTCCCTTTCCTTTGAGGTAGTATCTGGAATAGCGAATTGTTCTAATAAATCATTTAAACCTGCCTTTTTTAAGATAGTTTGATAAATTTCGACACCATTTTTAAATACTCCCAATGAGGCTTTAATTCCTGGCAACAAAGTAACCGTTTTTGACAGTGCCTCTCCTATTAATCCACCTGCCATACTTGTATTAATTGTATCAACAACTCCGATAGTAAATTTTCCAACAGTAATTCCTAATAAAGCAAAATCAGCAGGTTTTTGTTCGCTGTTGAAAAATTCTGCTGTGGTAGTTAACAATTCACAAGTATCTGCTAAATTGCCTACAAAAGCTCCTTTAGTTACGTGGGCTTCTAATAATTCTCTGTTGGCTGAACCTTCTTGCATTCCATGTGAAATTGAATCCATTGTAGTTCCTGGCATTGCCGCTGCTTCTAACATATTTCCAAAATAACTATCTCCACCGAGATATTCATCTAATTTCCTGCCTACCATTTCGGCTAGCGTTTCTGCCTTTTTTAAAGCATCTATCGCTATATTTTCGGCAGCTATTCTCGCTGCCTCTGCTGTAGCTGCATCTGCTAATCTTTTTGTCTCTAATCTCTCTTTCTCTGCAGCTGCAGTCTCTGCAGCTGTAGTCTCTGCAGCTGTAGTCTCTGCAGCTAATCTCTTTGCATCTTCAGCTAATCTCTCTGCCTCTTCAGCTATTTTTGTTGCTTTTAATGCAGCGTCGTTTGCTTCTATTGCGCTTTTAAAATCTTCCTCTAATTTGGTTATTTTTTTTGCTTTCTCTGGTTCTTTTTCTTTCGCATTTTCTTTATTAATTTCTATAAGTTTTGCTTCTAAAATTCTAGTTGCAGAATTAACATTTTTTGCTCTTTGACGAGCATTTTCGACATTACTTTTGTTTTTTTGTTCAAAAAATTCAATAAGTTGTTCAACTGTTTTAGGAGTTGTTTCTTCTTCTTGATTATCAAATTTAGGCACTCTTTGTATTATTTCTTTTCTCTGAACCGATTTTTGCGTCCTATAATCCGAAAGAGAAAAGGGTTTCATTTGTAAAGCCCTTGCTCCCATAACATCAGCTTCTTTTTCTAATCCCTGGTCGTCATTAATGGGAACTTTTGCTTTCATCATGGTCGTTGGCTGGACTCTCCCTTGTTTCTGCTGTACTACGTGCCAGGCCTCATGAGGCAAATATTTTTCCTGTCCTGATGCAATGTGTATATCAGTTCCTTGTGCATAAGCATGTGCTTGTAATTGAGCAGGCTTATCGGAATTACGATGTACTTTAACATCATCCATTGAAATGCCTGATAATTGTTCAATTCCTGATTTTAATTGGAAGGGTAAACCATTATCAGATGCATCATTGTTAGATGCATCGTTAGTGGAACTTTCTTTATAGGATTTTAATTGGGAAACTTTTTCAGAAGGTGAAGAATCCATTCTATTTCTTACGAAAGAACTGTCATCCAACTTAGTTAGGTTGTGATTTAAGCTAACTACCCCTTCATTTTCGGTATTTTTAGCAACTTTCATCTAATAAAGATTTATCCAAATAATGTGAAGTTAATCATTTATTAATTAATAAGTTAAAGAAATTAAAAATGCATATTCCATAGCGGTTTCTTTGTGTTGAGCATATCTACCTGTCGCACCTGAATGTCCGGTTTCCATGTTTGTTCTCAATAGAAGTACATTTTGATCTGTTTTATTTGCCCTAAGTTTAGCTACCCACTTGGCTGGTTCCCAATATTGAACCTGGGAATCATGTAATCCTGTGGTAACAAGTATAGCGGGATAATCCATTTTTGTAACATTATCTACTGGAGAATATGATTTCATATAATGATAATAAACAGGATCATTGGGATTTCCCCATTCATCATATTCAAAAGTAGTAAGGGGTATGGTGTCGTCTAACATAGTGGTTACAACATCGACAAAGGGCACTGCTGCTATGACTCCCTTCCAAAGGTGAGGAGCCATATTCAAAATAGCACCCATTAATAATCCACCTGCACTGCCACCCATAGCATAACATTTATCTGGAGAGGTATAATTATTTGAAATTAACCATTCAGCACAATAGATAAAATCGTAAAAGGTATTCTTTTTGTTAAGTAACTTACCACTGTTATACCAATGTCGACCAAGTTCCTCACCTCCTCTGATATGGGCAATAACATACACAAATCCTCTATCCAAAAGGCTAAGTCTGGATGAACTAAAATAGGGGTCTAAGCTTATACCATAAGAGCCATAAGCGTAAAGTAAAAGTGGATGATTACCGGGTACAGCAATATCTTTTCTATAAACCAATGACATTGGAATTTGTGTTCCGTCTTTTCCAGGTACAAATATCCTTTCAGAATGATAGTTTTCAGATTTAAAATCTCCTACTACCGTTTGTTGCTTTCTGAAATTCAATTTTTTTTCTTTCCAATCGTAATCA
>Ga0209550_10005912_pt1 | contig 11424 bp, 8 predicted proteins | sample LauGreSuBDMM15SN_2_FD_187567 | JGI IMG/M metagenome (GOLD analysis project Ga0209550, IMG submission 187567) | Freshwater lake microbial communities from Lake Michigan, USA - Su13.BD.MM15.SN (SPAdes) (version 5) | ecosystem: Environmental > Aquatic > Freshwater > Lake | place: Lake Michigan, USA... | reverse complement strand
GCTTTAGATTTAAGAGTTCTCCTGCTTGGGCTACTTTTTCATTTACTTCATCAAATGCTGAATAACTAGAATGAGTCATGTTTGGAGCCTATGAAGTCGTTATTGGAGGGAAAAGGGGTTTTGCCTTTAGTCTTGGTGAAATCTAGGTAAACGTGAGCGTGGATTCAGCCGGTATTACGCAGACCCGCTGCAACACCGTTGATGGTGAGCAACAGAGCGCGAATCAACATGGCATCGGATGAATCACCAGCAGTGCGCACACGATGTAACAAGTTAACCTGCAGCAAGTGAAGCGGTGACAGATAGGCATCGCGCACCTGAAGCGTGCGCGCCAGGATTGGTTGATCACCAAGCAGAGTAGTTTTGCCAGTTAACGCCAAAATCTCTTTTACAGTTAGCTCAAATTCTTCTGTGATTGTCTCCAAGAAGTGGTGTAACTCTTTAGGCACAAGTGTTTCCACATAGCGCCGAGCAGTAACCAAATCTGTTTTAGCAAGAGTCATTTCAACATTGCTGATAAATGTGTGGAAGAAATGCCAATCAACCAACATCCTCTTTAATACATCGCTCTGGCCCGCCTCGCGCGCCGCCTTAAGCCCAGAACCAACGCCAAACCAACCAGGAACAATCTGACGTGACTGAGTCCAACCAAATACCCACGGAATCGCGCGCAAAGAATCTAAACCGCCTGCAGCATCTGGGCGACGTGATGGACGTGAACCTAGGAAGAGATTTCCCAGTTGTTCTACCGGTGTTGAAGCATAGAAATATGCGGGCAGGTCAGGATGATCAATTAAAGCGCGATAGCGCGCAAATGATGAATCACTAATTAGATTCATACAGTCATTCCATTGCGCAAGATCAGCAGAGCTTTGTCGTGGCCCACGATTAAGAATTGTGGCCTCAAGGGATGCGGCTAGAGTTAGTTCTACGTTTTCACGAGCAAGTGCGGGCAGTGAATACTTATCGCTAATTACTTCACCTTGTTCAGTCATTTTTATCTGGCCATCAACAGAACCCCAAGGCAGTGCAACCAGCGCGTCATAAGTTGGGCCGCCACCGCGACCAACAGAACCACCGCGACCGTGGAATAAACGAAGTGTTACGCCATATTTCATTGCGACATCGCGCAGAGCGCGTTGGGCACGGTGAATTTCCCATTGGCTAGTTGCGATGCCAGCATCTTTATTTGAATCAGAGTAACCAAGCATGACTTCTTGAATATCACCACGAAGTGAAACTAGCGTGCGATATGTGGGATCGCTCAGAAGTTTTTCTAAAATTTCGCCAGCAGCGCGCAGTTCAGCAACGGTTTCAAGCAGTGGGGCAAAACCAATCTTGGCAACTTTCTTATCTAGGTCTATCAATCCGGCTGCTTTACCGATGACCGCAGCGGCAATTAGGTCATCTGCTCCCTTAGTCATTGAAATGATATAGGTCTCGATAACTTCAGAACCAAAGCGCCCGATTAGATCAGCAATGGCTTTAAAAGTATCGAATGTTTTCTGTCCTGCCGCATCTAGTGAATCTGTCTTGATTGCTGTTGAGACCGCTAACGCCTTTATAAGAATTGAGAACTTATCTGAATGTGAAAGTTCTAGGTAACCTGATGGCATAACTTGCTGTAAAAGTTTGTGATGAGCATCTGAATGCTCGCGAATATCTAAAGTGGCGTGCGTTAAACCAAAGGCTGAGATGCTGCGAATTATGCGTTCTAGTAAGCCAGTTGCAATTAGCTCACCCCGATGCGCAAAGAGTGAATCACGCATTAGCGAAAGGTCAGCGATTAACTCTGCAGAATTTGCATAGTCACGTCCTGGCACATGTGGACTACCAGCTGCATGGCGATTGCGAGTAAAGACCAAGCGATGTGAAATCGCTGTTGCCTTTAAGCGATACGGCTCTTGTTGATTTAGACGTAGGAAGCGCTGCTCAAATTCTGGGATATTTTTCAGATCCGCGGCCACAGATGTAAGTAGTTCTGGTGTGGCACCAACAATTCTTGTTGAAACAGAAAGCACTTGACGCAATTGATCCATCGCAAAGATTGTGGTGCGAATTGCGTGAGCAACCTGCAGAACCACAGCATCTTCGGTTACTTGTGCGGTGATATTTGGATTTCCATCACGATCTCCACCGATCCAAGTACCGAAAGTTAGTGGGCGTGCGCTAACAGGTAGATCGATATTAAGACGCTTTAATTCACGCGCAAAATCGTTTAGAACTTCTGGGACTGTATTTTTGGCAAGGTCATCTAAATAATAAAGTGCGTTCATCGCCTCGTCTAGTGGTTCTGGGCGATCTAAGCGAAGCTCATCAGTCTGCCAAAGAAGATCAACGGTTTCGGCAAGACGTTCGTTCTGTCGTGGGTTGGAATCTTCGTCTAATAATTTAGCAACTTCACCAAGTTTGTTAAGAATGGAGCGACGTGCTGCTTCAGTTGGGTGGGCGGTAAAGACTGGGCGCACAGCTAATTCGCCGATCCATTCTTTTAATTGCTCATGAGTAAATTTATGTCCAGGTGTTTGCGCTTTGTACGCTTCTTCAATTTTATCAATTGCGCGACTGAGCCAAGATCCGCCTGCTGCGCGAGTTTCGGCAAGCACCCTAGCACGGTGTACTTGTTCGGCCACGTTAGCTAAATGGAAGTAAGTACTAAATGCGCGCACTAGTTGCACAGAATCTTCCACAGAAAGATTTTGAAGAAGTTCGGTGCCGCCGTCTTTGCGAACCGACTCAACTAAGTCAAGAAGTTCTTGTCCTTCTTGGCGAACCAGTGATTGACCTAAAAGGTCGCCAAGTTTGCGAACATCGCTGCGTAACAACGCATCGTCATCGGCAAGTGAAGGGGTTGGTCGCACTGGCATATCCTCTCAGGATTACTTGCGGGTTAGTTACGTGATTATGCGCGTTAGACTTGGCGCCTCAAGCCCCCTCCCTTTTTGGGAACGGGGCCTAACGGCTTTTCCCCCAAGACAGGAAGTAGGCAGAACCGAATGCGTGCATTGGTGCAGATGATTGGCAGCGATCTGGCCGTTGCATCCTGCCTGCGCGAATCCAGCAAAATTATCGCACCCGCCTCGACATATCCATTCTTGATAGCGCAGTGCGCAAAAGATAAACCACTTTTAATTGTGACAAGTTCTAGCCGAGGCGCAGAAGATTTAGCTAACGATCTACGCGAATTACACAGCCAAGTTCTGGAATTTCCAGCTTGGGAAACTTTGCCACACGAGCGTCTTAGTCCGCGCAGCGACACTGTGGCACGGCGCTTGGCAACCCTTGCTGCACTAGCAACGCCGGGCAGTGAACAAGCAATTGTGGTTGCCCCTATCCGTGCTGTGATTCATCGCTTTATTGCAGATTTGGCAAGTGCGCCATTGCAGAGACTTGAAATTGGAAGTGAAGTAGATTTAACAACACTTATTACTCATCTGACTGAATTGGCTTATACGCGCACCGATCTTGTGGAAAAGCGTGGCGAATTCGCAGTGCGTGGTGGCATTGTCGATCTTTTCCTACCTTTATCTGAACACCCGATCCGCATCGATTTCTTTGGCGATGAGATTGAAGAGATGAGTTTTTTTGATGTGTCGAGCCAACGCACAACTTCCCCAGTGGTCGGCAAATTATCTGTCCTTCCGTGCCGCGAACTTCTCTTAACGCAAGCAATTCGTGCGCGAGCAGAAGCGGCAAAAGAGAAATATCCGGCTGCCCATGAAATTTTAGATCGCATCGCACAGGGGATAACTACCGAAGGCATGGAATCTCTCATTCCGATTTTGATTGAAAAGACCGAAACTATTTTGCAGCGCATGCCTGCTGGCGCAGAAGTGATCTTTATCGATGATGAGCGAATTCGCATGCGCACCATTGATCTACTAGCAACTAACCAGGAATTCTTTGAGGCGGCCTGGTCACATGCCTCACTGGGCGGCGAAGCCCCTTTGCCAGGTACCGATGCCACTTATCTTTCATGGGAAGGCTTGCAGGAAGAGATTTCTCGCTGCCAACTCATCACTCGCGCGCTTAATCCGTTCGGTTCTGATTTAGATACATCTGCAACGTTCTTGGATTACAACGCTATTGATCCCTTGCGCGCCGATATCGACCGTGCAGTAACTGCTTTGCAGGAGGCGATAAACGCCGATTTCTCAATTATCTTCTCAGCTGCTGGTCACGGTATGGCCGAGCGTTATGCCGGGATTTTTCGCAACGCAGATCTGCCAGTTGTGATTGTGCCGGAATTAAAGGCGATTCCAACTAAAGCCAGCGTGCATATAACTCAGTCATCTATCACACACGGATTTTCATCGTTATCGGCGCGCATACTTTTTATTACAGAGCGTGATTTAACAGGTAGCAAAGCATCGGCAAAAGATGGTGCACGTCTGCCATCTAAGCGCAAACAAGCAGTTGATCCACTTGAATTACGTGCTGGTGATTTTGTGGTTCATGAACAACACGGAATTGGCCGATATGTGGAAATGGTGCAGCGCACAATCGGTGGAATCACTCGCGAATACTTAGTCATTGAATACGCACCCGCCAAACGTGGTCAACCTGGTGATCGCGTCTTTGTTCCAACCGATACTTTGGAACAAGTGAGTAAATACATTGGCGGTGAATCACCTACAGTGCACCGCATCGGCAGCGGTGAGTGGCAGAAAGCAAAGGGCCGGGCGCGCAAGGCAGTTAAGCAAATTGCGGGTGAGCTAATTCGACTTTATGCCGCACGCACAAGTTCGCCAGGTTATGCCTTCTCACCAGATACACCTTGGCAGCGCGAACTAGAAGATGCCTTTTCATATATCGAAACCCCAGATCAACTTTCCACAATCGAAGAAGTCAAGCGTGATATGGAGAAGCCATATCCGATGGATCGCATTATTTGTGGTGATGTTGGCTATGGAAAGACCGAGATCGCAATTCGTGCTGCATTTAAAGCGGTGCAAGATGGCAAACAAGTTGCTGTTTTAGTTCCAACGACTTTGCTGGTGCAACAACATGCCAAAACATTTGCCGAAAGATATGCCGGATTTCCAATTCGGGTTGCTGGGCTATCACGCTTTAATTCTGCGAAAGAATCCAAGGAAATATTGGCTGAGCTAACTGCTGGCAGCGTTGACGTTGTAATCGGCACCCACCGCCTACTTTCGCAAGATGTGGTCTTTAAAGATCTTGGGCTGGTCGTTGTAGATGAAGAGCAGCGCTTTGGCGTAGAACAGAAAGAATCGCTTAAAAAGATGCGCACAACTGTTGATGTTCTGGCGATGTCAGCAACGCCTATTCCACGCACACTTGAGATGGCAGTGACGGGTATTCGCGAGATGTCCACGATTACAACGCCGCCTGAAGAACGCCACCCGATTCTTACCTATGTTGGCCCAGCCGAGGATGCACAGATACGCGCGGCGATTCACCGCGAGTTATTACGCGATGGACAAATTTTCTATATTCATAATCGAGTGGAATCAATTGACCGCGCCGCCGCCAAAATTCAAGAGCTGGTACCTGAAGCGCGTATCCGAATTGCACATGGTCAGATGAGTGAAGGTTTACTTGAAGATGTCATCCTGGGGTTCTGGAATCGAGATTTTGATGTACTTGTCTGCACCACGATTGTGGAAAGTGGTTTAGATATTGCAAATGCTAATACCTTAATTGTGGAGCGGTCGGATAATTTTGGACTTTCACAGTTGCACCAATTACGTGGTCGAGTTGGACGTGGTCGAGATCGCGCTTACGCTTATTTCTTATACCCACCGGATCAGCCGCTGAGCGAGATCGCACTTGACCGCCTTAAAACTATTGCAACCAACACTGACCTTGGTGCGGGTATGCGCGTTGCATTAAAGGATTTGGAAATTCGTGGTGCAGGAAATTTACTTGGTGGTGAACAGTCAGGACATATTGCAGATGTGGGCTTTGATTTATATATGCGCATGGTCGGTGAAGCGGTAAATGATTACAAGACAGGCATCATTGATAAGGAAGAAGAAGTTCACGAATGTAAAGTCGAACTTCCAGTTAATGCCCACCTTTCTGAAATCTATGTTCCAGGTGAGCGCTTGCGCCTTGATCTTTATCGCCGCTTGGCCGATGTTGCTAAAGCAGAGGATGTAGAAGGAATTCGCGAAGAGTTGCTAGATAGATTTGGAGAACTTCCTGAAGAAGCAGTTGCCCTGTTGGCAGTTGCGCAATTGCGTGCACTTGCTAAATCACAGGGGATTCATGAAGTAGTGGCATCTGGAAAATTCTTGCGCCTTACGCCGTTAACTCTGCCCGAATCTCGCCAGCTGCGTCTAACGCGCCTTCATCCTGGCTCCATATATAAGGGTCCAACTCGCACCGTACTTGTTACTTTGCCGAAAAACCCTGCATGGAGCCCGTCTCAACCGGCTGCTGAAATAGTGGATACTTCTCTCCTGACCTGGGTTACCGAGGTCGTCGACCAATTAACGAGAGCGAGCACGACGTGAAGAAGATTCTGGCTGTCCTAACAATTGCTTCAGCCTTGCTTCTTACCGGCTGCTCACAAACCAATGAAGCAGCATCCGTTGGTGGCTTCAAGATTTCACAAACCGATTTACAGGCCAGCATCGATGCAGTCATCGCCGAGCGCGCCAAGGTTGATACATCACAAATGCAGCTGGAAACTGGTGAAGAGTTAAATCGTGGCCAACTTCGCTTTAAGATTTTAATGCACACCTTCGATGAGATCGCTAAAGAGTTAAAGATTGAAGTTACATCTAGCAATGTGGAAGCCAAGAAGGCAACCATTACTGAATCTGTAGGTGGAGCAACCGAGCTTCCCAAGAACTTGGTAAATGCAGCGATCGCACAAGCAGATTTTGATACATATGTCCGTGCCATTGTTATCTCCGAGCAGATCACTGCAGCAATGGGCGCATCTGGTATTGCTGAAGCAGAGATCGCTACCAGACTTGGCGAACTCCTTTCTAAAAAAGCAAAAGAACTTGGCGTGAAAATTAATCCTCGTTATGGCTTCTGGGATGTTGAGGCTGGCGATGTAGTCGCAGCCAACGTGACCGGAGAAGCTGTAACACCTTCTGCCAAGTAAGTTAATGCACACCTCCGAACTTCAACGCCTAGTTGAGGTAATGGATCGACTTCGTTCACCTGGTGGATGTCCGTGGGATGCAGAACAAACTCACGAATCCTTGATTAAATATTTGCTAGAAGAGTCATACGAATTTATTGATTCGGTAGATGCCAAAGATCGCGAAGGTATGCGTGAAGAGCTCGGTGATGTATTACTCCAAGTTTATTTTCATGCACGGATGGCGCAAGATCACCCAACGGATCCATTTTCCATAGAAGATGTTGCTCGTGGCATCGCTGACAAATTAATTCGGCGCCACCCACATGTTTTTGAGGACTTAGAAGTCTCTGGAACTCAAGAAATTATTGAAAACTGGGAAGAGATTAAGGCGAAAGAGAAGGGCCGAACATCAGCGCTAGATGGCGTTGCACTTGCTCAACCAGCGCTGCCTTTAGTTGAAAAACTTCTTTATCGCGCAGAAAAATATAAAGTTCATGTCCAGTTAACTAAGTATCAAAGTGATAAGCCCGCCACCGAAGAAAGTGTCGGTGAAGCCCTGGCATCGATAATCGCTTGGGCGCGTGATAATGAGATTGACCCAGAAAACGCGCTTCGCCTATACGGCCACCAAATTGCGGCGCAGATTAGGGAGGCCGAGTCGCGGTAGTATTGCCTTATACCGTTCAGCGCCGAGCGTGCATGTAGTTAAGTTAATTCTGAGGAGATATCCAAATGGCAATTATCGAAGCAATCGGCGCCCGTGAAATTCTTGACTCGCGTGGAAATCCAACTGTTGAAGTCGAAATCGAACTCGAAGATGGCACACAAGCCCGCGCCGCAGTTCCAAGTGGTGCCTCAACTGGCGCATTTGAAGCAGCCGAACTTCGTGATGGCGATAAGAAGCGCTACCTCGGTAAAGGCGTTCTAAAGGCCGTTGACTTTGTAAACAATGAATTAGCTCCAGCGATTGAAGGTATGGATTCACAAGATCAACGCCTGATCGATGAAGAGATGATAAAGCTAGATGGCACACCAAATAAATCACGCCTTGGTGCAAATTCAATTCTTGGTGTTTCACTTGCTGTTGCTAAAGCCTCTGCCGAATCAGCAGATCTTTCACTCTTCCGCTATGTCGGTGGACCAAACGCTCACGTCTTGCCAGTTCCAATGATGAATATTCTAAACGGTGGCGCACACGCTGACACAAACGTTGATATCCAAGAATTTATGATCGCACCGATCGGTGCCGAAACATTCCGCGAATCACTTCGTTGGGGCGCTGAGATCTATCACGCACTCAAAGCTGTTCTAAAAAAGCGCGGTCTTGCTACATCTGTTGGTGATGAAGGTGGCTTTGCACCAAATCTAGAAAGTAACCGCGCCGCACTTGATTTGATCATTGAAGCCATCGAAGCTGCTGGCTTTAAGCCAGGCAAGGAAATCGGACTTGCCATGGATGTTGCCGCAACTGAATTCCACGATAACGGCAAGTACAAGTTCGAAGGTTCACTTCGCTCATCTGATGAAATGATCGCTTATTACGCAGAGTTAGTCAGTGCATACCCAATCGTTTCTATTGAAGATCCACTAAATGAAGAAGACTGGGCTGGCTGGAAGTCAATGACAGCATCCCTTGGCTCAAAGATTCAGATTGTTGGCGATGATTTGTTTGTAACAAATCCAATTCGTCTCTCAAAGGGAATCGAAACAGATACTGCCAATGCGCTCTTGGTTAAGGTAAATCAGATCGGAACTCTCACTGAAACTCTTGATGCCGTCGATATGGCACACCGTGCTAATTACCGCAGCATGATGTCACACCGTTCAGGTGAGACAGAAGATGTAACTATTGCTGATTTGGCTGTTGCCACAAACTGTGGACAGATCAAGACTGGCGCACCATCTCGCACGGAGCGTGTTGCTAAATACAACCAACTACTTCGCATCGAAGAAGAACTTGCAGAAGGTACCGTATTTGCAGGACGCGGCGCATTCCCTCGCTTCAAAGGATAGTTAAGGCTTAAAGATGCGACGCGGACGACGTAGTTATTCTTCTCGCCGCCGCCCATCAAACCGACGTCGCACACGTCGTAACGCTCGCCCCTTAGCCCTTATCGCAATCATCTTCGTATTCACACTCACGCTTGCGCCACCAATTAAAAATTACTTTACCCAACGTGCGCAAATCAACTCACTTAAATCACAGGTTGCAACAGATCACACCGCACTTGATGTGGCTCGCGCGGAGCTAAATCTTTGGCGCGATCCTAATTACATCAAATCGCAAGCACGCGAACGGCTGCACTTTGTGATGCCTGGTGAGCGGCAATACATCGTGACTGGAACAGATATTGATAAAGCTCAGCCACAAAGCACCAATGTTGTATCTCTTCTTCCCGAAGGTGCCCCTTGGTATACCAAACTGATTGCCTCAGTTACTGAGTCTGGTCTTAAATAAGTGAGCGATAAAGCAACACAAAAGGACCTTGATTGCATCGAAACCCAACTCGGTCGCACCCCTCGCGATGTTCATGCCATTGCTTATCGCTGCCCTTGTGGCAACCCCGCGGTAGTTGAAACACCACCGCGTCTTAGCCACGGTGAGCCCTTTCCAACTTTCTATTACGCAACTTGTCCACGATTAACCGCCGCAATTTCTACCCTGGAATCAACTGGGCTAATGGCAGAGATGAACGAGCGTTTAGTAGTTGATGCCGAACTATCTGGTGCATATGCCGCAGCTCATGATGATTACCTGGCAGCACGCGCAGCGCTGCAGATGGATGTTCCTGAAGTTGAAGGAATCTCTGCTGGTGGAATGCCTAACCGCGTTAAGTGCTTACATTCACTTGTTGCGCATTCACTCTCTGCCGGCCCAGACGTTAATCCACTCGGTGATGAAGCACTCTCTAAACTTCCAGATTGGTGGAAAGAACAACCATGCGAGTAGCAGCCATAGATTGCGGCACTAATTCAATTCGTCTGCTTATCGCAGATATTGATGGCACCAACTTTCGCGAAGTCATTAGACTGATGGAAGTTGTCCGCTTAGGACAAGGCGTTGATAAGACAGGCCAGTTCCACCCAGATGCAATCACTCGCACTCTTGCAGCTGTTGATATCTATGCAGCCGAGATCGCAAAACGCGGCGTTGAAAAGATTCGCTTCTGTGCAACAAGTGCCACGCGTGATGCCACAAACCGTGATCTCTTTATCGAAGGTGTGTTTGAGCGTTTAGGTATTCGCCCAGAAGTTATTTCTGGTGAAGAAGAGGCACGCCTTTCATTTATGGGTGCAACTAAAGATTTACCAGCATCCGATGGACCATTTCTAGTTGTCGATATTGGTGGAGGATCAACTGAATTCGTCTTTGGAACTGAATCAGTTGAATCAGCAAAGAGTGTAAATATCGGCTGTGTTCGCATGTCAGAGCGCCATTTCACAGGCGATCTACCTGACCCTGGCCAGGTGGCTGCAGCAACAGAAGATATTGACGAAGCGATCGCACAAGCTGCAAAAATTGTCCCAATCACAAAAGCTAAAACTCTTATCGCAGTTGCCGGAACTGCAACAACTGTTGCAGCAGCTGCCCTAGATCTCCCAGAATATGATCGCTATGCAATCCATCTTTCGCATATCCCAGCAGAGAAAGTTCATCAAGTCTCACAATCTTTTATCAAAATGACTCGAACCCAACGTGAATCTCTCGGTTACATGCACCCAGGCCGCGTAGACGTAATCTCTGCCGGCTCACTCGTTCTCTCACGCGTTATGCGTGCAACTGATGCATCTGAATTTGTCGCCTCTGAATCAGATATCCTCGATGGAATGGCTTGGTCACTTGTATAAATCGCTCGATCTTTTAGATTCAGCAATAGTTAAATGTAAGAAATGTCCGCGCCTTGTGCAATGGCGCGAAGAAGTCGCTGTTGTAAAGCGCAAAGCTTATGAAGATGAAAAGTACTGGGGTAAACCAGTTCCTGGATTCGGCCCCGCTGATGCGCAAATAGTGATCCTCGGCCTTGCACCAGGCGCCCACGGTGCTAATCGCACCGGTCGAGTATTTACAGGTGATTCATCAGGGGATTGGCTCTATAAATCACTTCACAAAAACGGTCTTGCCAAGATTCCAACTAGTAAAAGCAAAGATGATGGCCAAGAGCTGATTAACACTCGAATTCTCTGCGCTGTTCGCTGCGCACCACCTGATAACAAACCTAGCACCGAAGAAAAAAATACTTGCGCACCTTTCTATAAAGATGAAATTGCACTCTTGATGCCAAAGGCAAGATCATTTCTAGCCCTCGGAAATCTAGCTTGGACAACACTCCTTGCGATACTTGCAGAATTAGGATGCG
>Ga0209550_10005911_pt1 | contig 11426 bp, 12 predicted proteins | sample LauGreSuBDMM15SN_2_FD_187567 | JGI IMG/M metagenome (GOLD analysis project Ga0209550, IMG submission 187567) | Freshwater lake microbial communities from Lake Michigan, USA - Su13.BD.MM15.SN (SPAdes) (version 5) | ecosystem: Environmental > Aquatic > Freshwater > Lake | place: Lake Michigan... | reverse complement strand
TTCAACCAATAATTGTTGTTTTGTCATTTTTTGGAAATCCATTTTTGTTTATAAACAATATTACAGACCTTTGTTTAATTCAATTTTATTTTATTTAACCATACCGCTTGATTAGTATATCCTTTAAAATGTTATTTATTATTTTATTCTCATTATCGTGGTCTTCCTTACCAGAACCCCCCAACACTTCCGACATTAATAAATGGTATCTTGTATTATCTCTCGAGTCGTAATCTGCGTAGTATGGATACGTTTTTTTAAATTCCGAAACAGTTTTAAAATTCATGTGAGCAATGGTTTTTATTGCTTTACGAACCGTCTTGTATTCGGTCTCCTCTTTTATCCATTCATTATTATCTTTCACATATACGACTTTACGTTTTTGGTCGGTACAATGAACGGGTCTCGTTTCCTCCGTGAATAATTTCAGATTCTTAACCATTATTTGGGTGATTCCGTTGATAAACCCAACCTCGCCAAAATGTTCGAATTCTTTTAACTCGATTTTAATTGAATTCACAAAATCGGTTATGTTGATTGCGTCCTTACACGTTTCATTTAAAAATACATTTAAATGAAACGTCTTATTGTGATTGTTTTGTGTGATGTGTTGTATGGGTTGAATATTCCGCGACAATTCAATAATTGCGCTATTTTGTTGTTTTGATAATTCAACCATTGCGTTGTTTTGTTGTTTTGATAATTCAATAATTGTATTGTTTTGACCAACAATAAGTTCCTTGAGTTCTTTATTTTCTTTCATTATTTCCAAGATAAGGTCCACCTTTATTTCATTAGGTTCTTTACACGTTTTAGAATGTCTTGAAAGTCCGGTGTTATATTTATATGAATTATTACATTTTTTACACTTAAAAGGTTCATTAGGGGGGTGTAAATCGATGTAAGATGATGTAATTTTATTACCATTTATATGTTTACGTGTCAATATATGCCTACTCCAATCGCCTGCCTTATAGCAATTAAAGTCACACGGTTCACAATTAAATTTATAGATGTTTTTTGATGTAATTTTATTATCAGTCGTCTTCATTTACATAAATAAATAGAAATATCTTTAAATCCATTTTTCAATATTTAAAGGCATTTTTAAAAAAATAGCATAACAAAAAAATAAATAAAAATAATGCCCCATACCTTAATTTTTCTGTCAGTCACAAAATAAAAAAATTTGAAAGTCCGGCGTCCCTATTCAAAAAAGGACATTTATAAATGTCCAAAATGAAAACCCAAAATAGTATTTGGAATTTTATTGTAAAGAGAGAAAGAATAAGGACTATTGTTCTTTCTCGGCGTTTGTGTCTGTTTCAACACTTTGGTAATCATGTTTGGTTTGTAAATAACCTAATAATTTAAGATTTACGTTTATTTGGTTAACTATAAGTTCCTTGAGTTCGGTTATTTCAATATTTTGTGGTGGGGAACATGTTTTATAATGTCTTGAAAGTCCGGAATTATATTTATATGAGTTATTACATTTTTTACACTCAAAGACACGGGTACCTGTATCTGTATTTATGATTTTTGTAGCATTTATTATTTTTGTAGAATTTATATGTTTACGTGTCAATAAATGTTTAGTCCATTCGCTGGGTTTACCGGTAGTATATTGACAAGTTTCACAATAAAATTTTTTGGGGATTTTTTGAGATTTTGTATTAGAATTAGTCGTCATTTGTATACATAAATAAACAGTAATATCTTTAAATTTGTTTTTCAGTATAAACATTGTGTCCTCGTATCATAACAAAAAAAATAAATAAAAATAATATACAACACCTTATTTTTTATATCAGTCACAACCCATCACATATGTCGACAAAATAGTCGATGTAACCATAACCTTTTAAATTTAGGTCTTATAAACCACCCACAACCCCATATTTATTATATTGGAGATGGTAACAATAATATGTTGGATGTAATTTGATGGTAATTTTATTACCATTACATCGATAATACACCCACATCCAAAATCTCCATAGATCACCGAACATGAATATACAGTCAGTTTTAAAAAAATTAGCATAACAAAAAAATAAATAAAAATAATGTCCCGCACCTTAATTTTTCTGTCAGTCACAAAATAAAAAAAGTTGAAAGTCCGGCGTCCCTATTCAAAAAAGGACATTTATAAATGTCCAAAATGAAAACCCAAAATAGTATTTGGAAATTTATTGTAAAGAGAGAAAGAAGAAGAAAGACCCTAAAAACGCATAAATTCTAAATCGTCTTCGTCGTCGGTTCCTTCATAAACATAATCAGAATCATTCGGGTCATCGTCGTCTGTTTCTGAGTCTTCAACCTCATCTGAAGAATGTGAAATGAGTTGTTTGCAGTTTTCAATAAATTCATCGTCTGTTTTTACGATAAGTTTTTGGAATTTTGCGCGTATAATCATTAATATGATATCATCTAATAAAGAAGAGTAGGCATCTAATGTTTGGACTTCTCCGGTGCGGATATTCATCAATTTAAATATTTTGGTTTCTTGAGTATGCGTCATTTTCCATAACCAAGCATAAATAAGTAATTGTAATCTATGTTCGGGGGTTATTTCTTCAACACATTTAAATTCCCAAATGGTTGTATCGGATAAAGCATCGACGATGGCTTCAAACCGAATTTTTCCGAAATTAACGCCCATATGTGTTTCAATAAACTCATCGATTAAACTGTAAATTTGTGTTTCATATTCTTTTTCTTTTTTCGTATGGAATTGGTTGGATATGATGGTGAATTCATATTTTAGTTTGGTTGGGTCTTGGATATGTTTATCCATATTTAAAAAAATAGAGTCGATGTTTGTTTGGGATAACCAGTTATAATTTTGTATTTGGGCAACTTTGAATAATAATTGTTCTCTTAAAGATTTATAGATGTTTGTCAACAACAATTGGTCTTCTAATGTCGTGTTTTTAAAATCAATATTGGATACTTTGGATTTATAAAAAGGACTGGAAGATTTCATTTTGTGTTTAACATATTCTTTAATGGTATTTGTCTTATTTTCACTGTTTCTCTCTTCGTATAAAGAAGGAATAACTAATCCGTTAATATCGAACACTTCTTCGGCCAATTGAACGCCGTGATAATTAGAATGTGTGTAATTTTCGTTGTTAACGATATTTAATGGGTAAGATAATTCGTCGGTTATGTATAAGTGGTCCTCCATAATTTTCGCGATTTGAATTAATGTATTTTCATTTAAGAATTTGATTAAATCGGTAGGTGATGTTTTATGAATGGTTCCAATGTTGTCTGGAGAGTTTGGTGGTGAATTAAATATATCGTTGGAATCTAATCCTAATGGGACCCCCTCAAACTCAACGAAATCGCAATTACACAATTCAGAATGATTATACTTTAAAAAGGGCAGTGTTTCGGCAGATTCAATAACGATTAATGTTTCGGTTGCGCGTGTAGCAGCAACATAAAGGGTCGAAGGACAAATATGGGTGGGAACATCCCGACTATAAAAATCGAAGTAACTTTTATCGAAACCGTAAACGACCGTTACTTTTCGTTCTCTTCCTTTAGATTGGTGAAAGGACGAGAATATAACTTTATTTTTGACGACATCGTTAGTAATGGCGCTGTTTTCGCTCATCGGAACATAGCACGGGATATTATTTTCGACTAACATGTTTTCTATTTTTTTAAAGAATTTGGATTTAACAGACGCAGTTAAAACGAATATGTCGTCGGGTTTGGCGTATCCGGATTCAATCATTGAAATAATTTTTCGCCCAATAGTTTTAAAAACTTGGAAACAGTCTTGGCGTTTAATGTATAATACTTTGGGTCCATCTTTGATTGCGTGTATTCGTTCTTCTCCGAGCATGACTTTGTTGACAAATTGTGCTATTTGTTTGGTGACTCTATAAGAAGTATTCAGATTCATATTTTTGAATTCGTAGGGAGAACAGTCCCACAAATTGGTTCCGAGAGTTAAGTATCGTGTATCGGCACCCTTGAATTCGTAAAGTCCTTGGTATTTATCTCCCAAAATAAGTATTTGGACTTGTTTGTGTATATCCCTCAATACTTTATGAATGAATTGGTAATATAAATCGTTCATATCTTGGATTTCGTCGCATACCAATATATCTATAATGGGTAGTTTACATTTGGGGGGTAAGTTTTCATTCACTATTTTATAAATACCCATATCTGTTTTTGCGTCTTCAGAGTAATATTTAAACGCGAACGAGTGATACGTATAAATACTCAATTTATCTAAAGACATGATATTGCTATGTTTTATTTTTTTTTCGTTAACTTCTCGTTTTAATTCGGAATTATAAGTTACTTGAATAATATGTTTGGTGTTATTATGATGAGATAGCGAAAGAACTGTCGTTGTTTTACCGGAACCGGCAACGGCGTCGACATTTCCGTTATATCCGGATTTTATATTATTTATAATTTGCATTTGTTCGTCGCTTGGAGTAATCATTTTTTTATATGTGTATTTATTTGTATACACATATAAAAAGTCATTAAGTCGTTTTATAAAATATAAATGAGGCGATACATCAACATATATTTTCAAATTCGTCGTATCCCCAGTCTACAAATTTACCCATATTTTTAGGATTAAACCTGTTCATAACGACCCCTTCAGCAATGCCTGTATCAACCAGTCGTTTTTTAAGAAACTCGTAATTAGTAGTGAATATGTTTGGGTTTGACGCTAATTTGTATAAGTGTTTAATATTGTCAACAGGATAATGAGAATTTAATAAAGGCATGCCGTTTGGGTTTTCGGAAAGGTTATTCCAATCTATTTTATCGGGATTGCGTTCCAATAAGTGTATTGCTCGCGGATTACTGGATAAACTACCCCAGTGGATTTTATCGGGGTTGAGTTCTAATAAGTGTATTGCTCGCGGATTTCCAGAAAGGAGTTTCCAATTAATTTTATCGGGGTTGAGTTCCAATAAGTGTATTGCCCCGGGATTTCCAGATAAACTGTCCCAATGGATTTTATCGGTGTTTTGTTCTAATAAGCGTATTGCTCCCGGATTGCGTGATAACCATACCCAATTAATCTTGTTCGTGTTTTTTTCCAATAAAGGTATGACTTCGGGGTTGTGATTATTACATAATAGAACCCAATCTATTTTATCGGGTCTTTGTTTTAATAGTGGTAATGTGCCGGGGTTTTCAGAAACTAAAGACCAATTAATAAGTGTTTTGTTTTGTTCTAATAATGTCAACGCGTTTGTGTTTTGAGATAAATAAAACCAATCTATTTTATCTTGATGGGTTTCTAATAAATGTATTGCGTTCGGATTACTGGATAGCATATTCCAATTAATTTTATGTTTGTTTTGTTCCAATAAATAAATTGCGTTCGGATTGCTGGATAACCAATACCAAATAAGATTATCTAAATGTATCCAATCGTGTAGTTTATATAAATTAAGCGTCATTACTTATTACTTATTACTTATTACTTATTACTTATTACTTGTTAAAAACCTATATGTTTAAATAATTATTCAAGGGTTTAAATTCGTCGTATCCCCAGTCTTCGAACTTATCAATGTTTTTAGGATGGAATCTCTCCATAATAATACCTTCGGCAACGCCGGTATCAAATATGCGTTGTCTAAGAAATTTATAATCAACCGAAAAGATGTTTGGATTCATAGATAAGAAACTATAATTTATTTTATCGGGGGTTTGTTTTAATAAGTGTAATGCGTTTGGGTTGGAAGATAACCAGGACCAATGAATATAATCGGGGTTATCTTCTAATAAGTGTATTGCTGCCGGATTCATGGATAACCAGGTCCAACTAATATAATCTGGGTTTCGTTCTAATAACTTGATTGCTCCCGGGTTACTAGAGAATAAGTCCCAATTTATTTTATCGGGGTTTTGTTGTAATAAATGTATGGCTGCGGGATTCATAGACAATTGTTTCCAATCTATTTTATCTGGATTTTGTTCTAATAAGTGTATTGCTTGCGGGTTTCTCGATAACATAGACCAACCGATTTTATCGGGGTTTTGTTCTAATAAGTGTATTGCTCCCGGGTTTTGGGAAACCTCAACCCAATTAATTTTATGGGGGTTGCGTTCTAATAACCATATTGCTCCGGGATTACGCGATAATTTAATCCAATTAATTTTATCGGGGTTGACTTCCAATAAGTGTATTGCTCCCGGATTTTCAGAAACAACGGACCAATCAATTTTATCCTGGTTTTGTTCCAATAAGTGTGTTGCTTCTGGGTTGCGCGATAACATATTCCAAACGATTTTATCTTGGTTTTGTTGTAATAAGTGAATTGCTGCGGGGTTACTGGACAACCAATGCCAATTAAGTTTATCCAAATTTATCCAATCGCGAATTTTATATATAGACATTTGAATAAATACACGTTTATTTTTAAATAATAGTATAATATATAATTATGGGTGCTGGATTATTGCCTACTGCGATTCATAATAACAAATTGTATTTTTTATTTGGAAAGGAAAATAAATATGAAGATACGAGTCCTGGATGGGCAGATTTTGGAGGTGGAACGGATAATAACGAAACGTTGTTGGAAACGTCAATCCGTGAAGGAACCGAGGAACTAACGGGTTTTATAGGTTCAAGTAATGATATTAAACAAATGATAAACAAATCCGGGACTTATAATGTAGATTATGTTAATCCGAATAAGAAATTCGGGATATATAGAACCCATATTTTGCCGTATAAGTATGAACCTTTATTGCCTTATTATTATAACAATAACCAGCGTTTTTTACAGAAAAAACTGGACCCAAAAGTAATAAAATCGTATAGGATATTCGAGAAGGAGGAGATTATGTGGGTTTGTATAGACGACCTTTTAAAAATGAAACCCAAATTCCGAAATTTTTATCAGAATATAATTATGATGTTACAGGAGCAAAAGACGGACATATTTAATTTTATTAAAAAACGAAATAATAAAACACGAGGTCGAAAAATAACTCGAAAATTAAGTCGCACACTTAAACGGAATAAATAACCGGATAAATAACCGGAATAAATAAAATAAAATAACATATTATAAAATGCGAATGGTTCATACGTTAGTAGTAATGGTTGTTGGTAGTTTTTTGGTCCAATATTTTATGATGAGTTTTGTAATGGCAAATAAGGTGAGTCAAATAACAAACAATTTGGGTAAATTATACGTCTCTATAATGATGGGTTTAGTTATGGGTATTTTAGAAGTAATTATGCATGACACGACATATAACATTGTGAGTTTTAAATTATATGTTATTTTAGGATTGTCTACAATGGTATGTATATATTTATATAAGACCCAATTATTTATAGATGATATTCAATATTTAGATGGAATGGTGGAACATCATTCGATGGCGTTGCTAACAAGTAATAAAATTTTAGAAAAGTCGAATAATTATGAAGTTGTGGCGTTGGCTAAAAATATAATACAGACTCAAAAGGATGAAATTGTGAAAATGGGCGAAATAAAAGATAAACTAAAATAAATATTTAAATATGGGTAATGAATAATAATTAAAGCAATGACCGAAGATATGTTTAATTATGAAATTTCTTTTGAGAAGATGAAAAAAAAGGATGGGATATGTTTTATAACTAAGTTAAATGAATTCCCGCAAATGAAATCTATCGAGACATTCGTTAAAATACTTTATACAGATATTAAGATTTATTACAGTTTTATGAATACTAAATTGTCTTATGTAAATATCCATAATTTTTGTATAACTTACACCTTTTATACCAATACGAATTTAATATTTAAAGTTTCGAATTTAGAACCGTGTATTAATGATGTAGACATTACCGATATATCTAATATAGATTTTTACTTAATTGATATTGAAACGGGGACTGAGAGACACGTGTTCTCATTAGTGTATAATCCATCGGTGTCGGCAAATTTAGTTTCTAAAAAGATAAATGCTGATATTTATGTATTGCCTAATTATGCGGACTATAAATTTCTCGTTAAGAATCATATGGTTGAGGCAATAAACCCGAACATTTATTTAGATTATTTAATGATTTGCGATTATAGCAAAATAAATAACTCATTAAATCATACGTTACAAGAAAGGGTTTTAAGGTTGGAAACCGAACAAGCGGAGATTGAGTTAAAATACCAAGCACAAATAAAAAAATATGATGTTGAAATAGATAGATTGATAAAGGATAAAATCGAATTATTTAATGAAAAATTAGTGTTGGATAGGTGTATTATGAACCGGTTATAACTGGACAACTTTGATTTGCGGCAACAATATTTTTAGAATTAACGGGCCATTTATTTGAACCTGCTAAATAGGTTACTCTAGTTTTGGGGTAATATGTTTGTTGCGTATCGTTGTAACACAAATTAATAATAGGACCCGGGACATCAGAGTTGCTTGTTGGTTTACAGGTCACGCCTCTTCCGTAACACAATAATGTGTTATTTACGCGGGTTAAATCGTTCGTATTGGGGTTAGTATATGTAACTGATTGTGTAGCCCAAGTAGTCGTTCGGTTGGTCCAATTTCCTTTTGCGATTTGTGTATAAATTTGTTGTTTGGTTAAATTCGATGAATTCTTTTTATATTGTAAAATGTTTCCCTTGTAATTATTGGCAAGTTGTAAGGGAGTTATAGGTGAAATAGTTGCCGAATTATTGAAGGAGAAGGAACATGTATTTTGAAATCTTGACCATTCTCTAGTTGGAACCGGGTTATAACAAGGACCCAAACATGACATTCTATATATTATATTATTATTATTACGCTGGGTTGGGTTGTTTATTTAGCACAATAAATAAACAACTGATATAAATAATAAACCAATTTCTTAATAATGGATATGATAAAAGATATTTGGGGTAAATACAAAAACGATACAATTGATCCGTTAACCGTTATAATTAAGTTATTTATTTGTTCTTATAAACCGATTGGGACCAAAATATCAATATTAAACAATAAATTAATTATTCAGAATTCTGGAATTTTTCAAGGCACTGTAAGAACCATATATCGTGATTCTAAAAACGATATTAATATTTTGTTTTTTCCGATTATTTTCGCGTGTAAATTTTATTTATCCAGGAACAATAAACCCCGATTTATAAATTTATTTAATAAAATATTGGATACGTTTGAAAAGTTGAAGAAGACATACCAAGGAAACGAAATCATTTATAATATCGACCAATTGAAAAATGTTATTATGTCATTTGTTGAAACGGACGATTTCGACCCAATCCAAATTTTATCTACGTTTGAATCTCCGGGTGGAAAAATAAAACAGGATATTTATAAACATTTGAATAATATATGGACCGAAAAAAGGTTGAATATTATTTTTGGATATGTCGACGAAATATTAGAGACTACGAATAAGGAATTGGTTGACAACCTGATTTATTCTTTAAATAGTTATATGAATTATGTCGACATAATTGTGGTGAACCTAATTATAAACTTATAATGTTGGGTTATTTTAATTAAAAATAACCGCAACGAACCGCAACGAACCGCAACGAACGAACGACCTGTTATTCTATTTTTAGGTCTATTTCGGTCCATTCTGGAATAACAAAAATATTACTTTTAAAATTTATAGGTGATTGTGGGTAATATATGGATGTTGAATAAAACGCCAATATACCAATTAACCAAGAGAGTGTCCCTTTAGATAAAATTAGGGTATTACAGGTTGAAGCAAACATAATAGTTTCAACAATATTATCATTTAATTTATGTAGGTTATGTTTATCCATAAGTTGTTGACATATTGGGTTGGTTATATTATCACTCGATATATATCCTTTTTCAAACTTGGTTGTTGACAATATTTTATCGTAATATTTATATGGGTCCTTTATTTGAACCATATCTATTAATTTAACATGAACAAAAATATCATTATTCGTTTTATATCTAGTGTTATAGATGTTATTCTCTATAATTTTATTTTTTACGGTTTCCTCTCTAAAATAGTCGTATAAATATAGCGCGAATTCTTTTGTTTGAAAATATCCGTTTAGAATAATATTTTTGTTAGGTTGAATTGGAGTAAATAAGAAATTGAAAAAATTATCACTATTAATGACGACATTTTTTGTATATACTCTCGTTCCAACAAATAACTCAATTCCCAATTCATTCATAGCTGTATGTTCTTTATAAGTTGATAATAAATTATTTTGTTCGGAGATGTGGTCTAAAACCATCGCATAAAAAAAATGGTTCCCAAAATTAGAGTCGTCAATATATCTTGTTGTATTTATATTTTTTAAATTATTGAACCTGAATTCCATTTATATATAGTTGCCTACGTATTTAATACAAAATTAATCCAAATTATATTTGTTATATAGGTTTAATGCGTCGTCAATTTCAAAAATCACTTCTGGTTTAGTTGTCCACTCGGAATAAGGGACTGATTTGGATGTTGGTTTATCTAATTTTAATAGTTGAATTAATGCCTTTATTCTTCTTTCTAATGGGAACATTTTGGCAGGAAATTTCCGTGATAATTGTTTCCATCGCCATTCAAATTGAAGGGCCGCAGGCCACGAAGGAAATCCCGAAACATGGCACGCGCGTGTCCAAACCTCGCCTGCCTTTACTTTCGAACTTGTCGCGACGGCGCCCCCTTTTATTTCACAATTGTGTTGTCTAAGTCGATGATCTAAGTCAACGGTTGCACCGACATATGTTGACTTATTACTAGATTCGAGTAAATAAACAAACCACATAATATAATTTGTTATGAAATTATATTATATTTGGAATACGCGTGCTTTAGTCTATACGGGAACATATTTCATAAGAGTTCCATCCGTATAAACGTGAATATCTCCTATTTTATGTTCTGGTTTATATTTAATGTTATTTAGTTGTTTTATGGGAGCATTATTTAAAATGAGTTGTCTTAATGCTTCTTCCGCATCTGTGACATTATTTATTTTCGAAGAAGGTAACCCGGAAGTTAAAATTTCCTTTGTTCCGTAAAATTTTTCCGTTCCTTTAAATTCCTTTCCGTATTGTTGACTTGCGCTGGTTATTAATTTTACTAAGGGGTCCAATATTTGTTTCCATTTTGGGTCTATACCCTTAAATTTGTTAGATGTGAATTCTTTAGAAACATATTTAAATATTTTTAGATCGTGACTTTGATTACTAATATTTGTGTTAATATACCAATCGTATTTTTCGTTCTTACGGGATGGGTTAAAAAAAGTAAATCCGTATTCAGACCCGCACTTTGGAGGGTTTGCGGATGGGTTTCTGCTACACGCAGGTTCAGAACATAAATGATTATAAATATCTGTTGGATTTAAATCTGGATGTTCTGGACTAAAATACGACCTTCCATAATCGATTATTTTAACTATATAAGGTGA
>Ga0209550_10005910_pt1 | contig 11427 bp, 7 predicted proteins | sample LauGreSuBDMM15SN_2_FD_187567 | JGI IMG/M metagenome (GOLD analysis project Ga0209550, IMG submission 187567) | Freshwater lake microbial communities from Lake Michigan, USA - Su13.BD.MM15.SN (SPAdes) (version 5) | ecosystem: Environmental > Aquatic > Freshwater > Lake | place: Lake Michigan, USA... | reverse complement strand
GAAGGATCGGGTTGATCTCTAGAATTCCAATCACAGATATCTCCCCCGCGGTTTTCTTCGGGGGAGAATTTGTTGCGGTAAAGGCGATCGCAAAAGAGACGATTTCAGTCTCTGCAACAATAATTATTGAAGGACATGAAACCCTTACTGCCGAAGTTTGTCTCTTTAATTCCAAAGACAAGATGGTTGATTGTCAGCCACTAGTCCAGCGCTGGCCCGGAACAGATCGATATGAAGGTCAATTCACTGTTCCTGCCGAAGGTGATTTCTACTTTGTGATCAAAGCATCCAGCACTTCGCAATATCGAACCGTAACTGGGGAGTCAGAAAAGTATCCGGTTCGAGCAGATCGCGATCGTGCATTAGTTGGATCTTGGTATGAGTTTTTCCCACGTAGTGAAGGCGCAATTAGAAATGCAGATGGAACAGTAGTTAGCGGAACATTTGCAACAGCTACAAAACGTCTTGCAGGCGTTGCCGCTATGGGTTTTGATGTTCTATACCTTCCACCAGTTCATCCAATTGGAAATTCGCACCGAAAGGGTAAGAACAACACCCTTGATGCGAAACCAGATGATTGTGGTGTTCCATGGGCAATTGGTAACTCTGATGGCGGACATGATGCGATTAATCCCGCACTTGGCACCATGAAAGATTTTGAGGATTTCGTTAAAGCTGCAGGTAAGCAAGGTTTAGAAATTGCCATGGATTTAGCGCTGCAGACTTCACCTGATCATCCGTGGGTAAAGAGCAATCCGGAATGGTTTAACAAGCGCGCAGACGGAACAATTGCATACGCAGAGAATCCACCAAAGAAGTACCAAGACATCTATCCCATCAACTTTGATGATGATTACGAAGGTATCCGCAATGAGGTTCTTCGAATCATTCGTTTGTGGGTTTCAAAGGGCGTAAAGATCTTCCGCGTCGATAATCCCCACACAAAGCCAGTTCATTTCTGGCAGGACGTGCTTGCAATTGTGCATAAAGAAAGCCCAGAAGTAGTTTTCTTGGCTGAAGCTTTTACCCGCCCTGCGATGATGCATGCACTTGGCAAAGCTGGATTTCATCAGTCCTATACCTACTTCACCTGGCGAACAAGTAAGGGCGAATTAGTCGACTATGGCCGAGAAGTTGCGCAAGGAACAAGTGCATTCTTTAGACCAAACTTTTGGGTGAATACCCCTGACATCAATCCTTTTCACTTACAAAGCGGCAATCCCGCAATGTTTGCTTTGCGATCTGTACTTGCTTCAACTCTGACTCCATCGTGGGGAATGTATGCAGGATATGAACTGTACGAACACCGCGCCTTTAAAGAAGGCGGCGAAGAGTATATGGACTCTGAAAAGTATGAGATCAAGGTTCGTGATTGGGAAGGTGCTGGTAAGAAAGGTTTAACTCTTGCGCCATTTATTACCCAGCTCAATGCGATCCGTAAGGCTCATCCAGCGCTACAACGTCTTCGCAATTTAACTTTTCACGATACAGACTCTGATGCAATTGTTGCGTACTCAAAACGTGATGGTAAAGATTTGATTCTTGTAGTTGTTAATTTAGATCCAAGCTTTGCTCAGGGAACAACGGTTCATTGGAATATGGAAGCTCTCGGGTTTTCGAGCAATGAATTTGCGGTTAAAGACTTGCTCGATGGATCTGCCATGACCTGGAGCCCGCACACCTATGTTTCACTTAACCCAACGCGACCGGTTGGAAAAGTTGCTCATATTGTTTCGGTAAAGATCTAACGTGGGCGTTTTCTCGAAGTTCTTCAAAGGCCAAGGTGTTCAAGGTCATCAACCTGCTTCATATCTGAATCCGCATTCATCTTTAGGTGAACTGGATCTGTATCTCATCGCAGAAGGCCGACACGAGCAATTGTGGAAAGCCCTTGGTGCCCAAGTAAAACGTGATGATTCTGGAGCATTGCTAGGCACTGCTTTTTCAGTCTGGGCTCCTAACGCCCAAGCGGTTTCTTTAATAGGCGATCACAATTTTTGGGATCGTAATTCACATCAAATGCATCGCATTGGATCATCTGGGATTTGGGAAATCTTTGTTGCAGATATCAGCGCCGGCACTAAGTACAAATTTGCCGTGTGTGGAATCGATGGTCGATGGGTTGATCACGCAGATCCCATGGCACGTGCTACCGAGATTCCTCCACTTACAGCATCTGTTGTCGAAGAATCCACTTATCAGTGGAAAGATGATTCATGGATTACTCAACGATCACAATTTCAATCATGGCGCTCTGCAGTCTCTGTTTATGAAGTACATCTTGGCTCTTGGAAAATAGGTCTTAGTTATACTGAGCTAGCAGTTGAATTAGTTGAGTACATCCAACAGCAAGGCTTTACACATGTTGAGTTCTTGCCAGTTACTGAACACCCTTACGGACCTTCATGGGGTTACCAAGTAACCTCTTTCTTTGCGCCAACCTCTCGCTTTGGTTCACCTGATGAATTTAAGTTCTTAGTTGATGCGCTACACAATGCAGGTATCGGAGTTATTTTGGATTGGGTACCTGCTCACTTTCCAAAAGATGAGTGGGCGTTAGCAAAGTTTGATGGAACCGCTTTGTATGAACATGCTGATCCACGTCTAGGTGAACACCCTGACTGGGGAACGCTTATCTTTAACTTTGGCCGAAATGAAGTAAGAAATTTTCTAGTAGCAAGTGCTCTGTATTGGCTTACTGAATACCACATCGATGGTTTACGTGTTGATGCAGTAGCTTCGATGCTCTATCTAGATTACTCACGCGAAGAAGGTCAGTGGTTACCAAACGTCAATGGCGGCCGCGAGAATCTAGAAGCAGTTCAGTTGTTACAAGAAGCTACCTCAACAGCCTATAAAACCCACCCCGGCATCATGATGATCGCCGAGGAATCAACGGCTTGGTCAGGTGTTACTGCAGATACGACAGGTGGCGGGCTTGGCTTTGGTTTCAAATGGAACATGGGCTGGATGCATGACACTTTGCAGTATCTATCGCATGAACCAATTCATCGCGTTTACCATCACAATGACATTACTTTTTCAATTCTGTATGCCTGGAGCGAGAACTTCATGCTGCCGCTATCGCATGATGAGGTTGTCCATGGAAAAGGTCAGTTAGTAAATAAGTTTCCGGGAGATCGTTGGCAAAAGCTTGCGACATTAAGAGCGCTCTACGGATTTATGTGGGCACACCCAGGTAAGAAGTTGTTGTTTATGGGTAGCGAATTTGCTCAAAATGATGAGTGGAATGAGAGCGCCGGTTTGCAATGGTACTTAACTGAATACGCTGAACATCAAGGCATTCAAAAGACGGTGGCCGAGCTCAATTCGATTTACAAATCAACCGCGGCTTTGTGGGAGAAAGATACAAACCCTGAAGGTTTTACTTGGTTAGTTGGCAATGATGGTGCAGCAAATGTGGTGGCCTTTGCTCGATGGGATGATTACGCATCGGCACTAGTCAGTGTTACCAATTTTTCACCTGTCCCCCATGAAAATTACCAACTTCCATTTCCAAATGCAGGAATTTGGCGTGAAGTGCTAAACACTGACGATCCTAGCTTTGGTGGAAGCGGCGTCAGTAATGAGCCTGTAATTGTGGGAGCATCGCAGATTGCATCTGTGAGGATTCCCCCACTAGCAACGGTGTGGTTTAAGCGTTCTTAAAGATCTTTGCAAAGTAAGGAACGGTTAACAACATTACTGCTGGGATCAAAAGCGCAATCGATAGATTGGTTGCTTGAGCGGTCCACGCAACTATCCAGCGGAGAATAAAGATTAAGGAAATATTGATAACGCCTATCTGGCCAATAACCACGCTGGAAGGGAACTTTGAGCGGGTATTTGCTGCGTTCATGACCGATGGGCCTAAGAATGAGGAACCAAGACCTGCGATTGTGAAACTAATTGAAAGAATCGCAATGACTAAAGTTTGGTTAGAAGTTCCAACCAAAGTTACGCCAATGATTCCGGCGATAAAGGACAGCCCTGAAAGTAGAGAGGCTCTCACAACCAGAAAATCAATTGTGTAACGGGGCAAGAGATTGTGAAGATTTAAGCGACCGATGATCATCGCTAATGTGAACAAAATGTATGGCAGAGTATGAATTCCACCCACAATCTTCATATCTTCCTTAACAAAAATTGCAGCCCAGTCACTAACGGCGTATTCGAGCATGAGCACCAATAAGAGCGCTGCAGAAACTTGTTTGTCGATTCTAAATCCCTTGAACATGTCTCGTGCTCGATGATCTGAATCAGGATTGCTATCTGCCTTCACCAAATTAGGAGTTATTCGGTGAATCATGAAAGTCATTAGGCCAAAACAGATCAGTGCTAGAAAGTTTGAATACGTTCCTAAAGCAACTCGATCAACAAGCAATCCAGCAATTACAGATGTAATCAGTGCGCCACTGCTCCAAAAACCGCTCATCAGGGTAATGATTTGTCTCTTAGTTCTATCTTGGAAAAAGAAGCCTTGCGAATTTATGGAAATATGAAAAGCAGAAATTGCCCCACCCTGAATGATGATGAACACCAGAAAGAGCAAAGTTGAAGTGCTATGAGTTAAGAAAACCAGACTTATTCCCAGAGCGAAGGCTGCAATATGAAGTATCCAACGAGCACCATACTTGTGGACTAGGTGACCAATAGTCAGAAGAGCAACCAGGTTGCCAATTGCACCCATGCTGACCAGAGAGCCGAACTCGCCATTAGTGAGCCTCAGATTGGCTTTGACTTCTGGAAAGCGCGGAACCCAGGACATAATCAAGAGCCCAAAGAGAAAGAAAAGCGCCTTGAGTAGGTTTAATTCTTGCTCTACGCCTACGGTCTTTTTCAAAACAGTGCACTGGCAAGCTCTTTACGAGCTGCCACCAATCGTGGGTCACTTTGATCAACCAAGGCAAAAAGATTAAGCAGGTGGTCCTTTACTTTAGTTCGCTCATCACCTGATGTGGCGCGCACGGCATGGATCAATCGCGCAAAGGCTGCTTCTACTCCACCGTTTACTATTTCAACATCGGCGGCCTTTAACTGCAAGGCAATATCACTTGGGTTAAGTGCGGATTGATCAATCACTTCACTGAGCTCTAAGCCTTCTGTGCGCATTAACAATTGCGTTTGCGCTAAACCTAATTTTGCAAGATTTTCTGAAGGCTTACGGGATAACCACTTTTTGTATGCTGCCTCTGCTGCAACGTAATTGCCAGCCTCTAGCGCATCCATAGCTTCGATTTCTTCGGCTTCCATCTGCTCTACAGGTGCCTGACCAATACCTTGTTCTGAAGCAAGTGTTAAGACTTTATCCATCACCATGCGCACTTGTGCTTCAGGATAAGATTGCTCGAATAATGGAACCATTTGCTCGGCAATAATCGCTACTGCATAAGGAACTGCTTTGGTTTGAAAAGCTTGTGCAACCTGAGGATGCGCTTCAATATCTACTCGCGCTAAAGCAAATGCGCCTTTGTAATCAACTTCTAACTTTCCCAAAACTTTGATCATCTCGACAGATTCTGCAGATCGTGGTGACCACATCAAGACAATTACTGGGCGCACAAGCGACAAAGGAAGAATGTCACTGCTGAGGTTTTCTACGGATACTTCGATTCCTGGCAAAGGTGTAGTTGGATCTACCTTTGGCTTAGTGAGAGAACTTAAATCAAAGGCTTGACCGAAGTTGGGTGGCAAGCTCATGGTGTAATCCTACCTATTGAACAACTATGTCTACACCCGAGTCACGACGCATTGGCAAGATTTCGGCACAGTAGTTATCAGTTGCTTCATCTAACCCAACGTCATAACCTGCTTTTTCACTTAAATACCAGCGATTTTCAAGGATTTCATGGAACATTTGTGCGCGCTCCACGCGACCTCTCATGTCATCAGGAACTCTGCTGATTACAGGCTCGAAAACTTCAGCGATCCACTTCTTGGCCATTTCATTGATAGAAAGTCCTAGTTTGTTTTCTCGTGCGTTGTATCTATCAAATGAAGCGAGAAGACGTTTAGCTTGCAGCTCTTCGGTTTCTAGGCCCGTCAAATCGCGCAAACGTTGACTGTGGTATCCAGCTGCAACAAGTTTTGGCTGAAAAGAAATCATCTGAGTATCACCGTCAATTGTGATTGCGACTTCTTCAACTGCAAACCCAAGATCGTGTAGCTGACGCATTGCGCGTTCAACTGCATGTCGGTCCTTAGGATCCAATAACTGTCTTTCTTTCAGCGTCGCCCAAATTCTTCGGTAACGTCGAATTACAGCATCAGAAGCGCGCACTGGCTCCATGCCTGGATACAAAACCCCCGATAGAGCTAAATCTTCAAGTTCTGCAGCAACATTGAAATGGACGATATCTAAATCATGTTCGCGTTGACCATCGCTTAAAGTTTTTTGGAACTCACCGGTTTCTGCATCAACTAGATATGCAGCAAAGCCTTCGGCATCACGACGGAACAAGGTGTTTGACAGTGAACAATCGCCCCACCAGAAACCTAATAAATGTAAACGAACTAGCAGCAACGCTAGGGCACTAGCCATCGTTGTAATCTCTTGGGCCGTTACTGCGCCAGATAGAAGCACTCGATATGGCAAGGAATACGGCAAAAATCGCGTAACGATTGCGCAAGGAAGTTCTTCGCCATTTGCATCGACTCGACCTTCAACAACTGCCACTTGTTCGACACAGGGTGCATTCAGATGCGAAAGCTCTCGCAGAATCTTGTACTCACGATTTGCAAACTCTGAAACCGTCTCTTTGACGGCATAGACCTCTGCATCAGGATCATTACTAGCCCGCACTAACCGCACGACATGTCGCGAAATACCGCGCTTTTCCGCTAAGGCTGGATCTTCAGGCCACTGCTCAAGGGGCAAGTGCCACGGTAGGCCAGTAACCGCAGCGATCTCCTCGCCCAAGCCCGTAATGCGCAATGCCATGTCCTTATTCTCTCGTATAAATGTGTCTGGAACATGAACACCACGTCTCTATAAGAGTGATCTACACACTTTAGAATGTCCACATGGCTATTTCAACGCGCATTAAGAAGGCAGCAACTCGAGCACCAAAGGCAGAAAAGGTTGCCGCCGATTACGGGACTTTGGGTGCGCCAATCAATCGATCTCATCCCTTTTACTTTGGCTTCATAGCAACCCTTGGAGCACTTACTGCGATTGTATTGATGCGTGCTTTAGCAAGTGTCAGCCAGATTTTTGTACTTATTTTGATTGCTCTGTTTTTAGCTACAGGTTTAAATCCAGCGGTTGAAGCGTTGCGCAAGCGAAACTTATCGCGTAATGCAGCGGTCACCGTGATTTTTTCTTCGGTAATTCTCTTTGTCATATTTTTCTCACTTGTAGTTATCCCACCAGTTATCAGTCAAGGTACCAATCTGATCGATTCTGCGCCTCAACTGCTGCAAGATTTAATGAAGAATGAAACTATTAATCAGCTCAATACTCAATATGGTCTGATTGACACCTTGCAAGAAAGATTGAAATCAGTCACTTCTGATGGAACTTTGCTGATCTCTACATTTGGTGGAGTCATCGGCGTAGGAAAATCTGTTCTTTCGGGATTCTTTACCGCGCTGACCATTTTAGTTCTCACACTGTATTTCATTACCTCACTTCCTCAAGCAGTAAATCTTGGGCTCTCATTGGTACCTGCTAGCCGCCGTGATCGAGTTGGCTTACTAACAAATGCGATTATTGCGCGAGTAGGATCTTTCGTTGGAAGCCAGATTCTGATCGCAGCCATGGCGGCGGTATTTGTCACTATTCTTTCAACGATTCTTGGGCTGCCTTCACCTATCGCGATCGGTATGTTTGTTTTAGTTGCAGCTCTTATTCCATTGATTGGACACTTCATTGGGGCAGGAATCTTTACTTTGATTGCGCTGTCGCAATCATTGGTAATCGGAATTGTCGCTTTTGTTGCCTATGTTGTTTATGTACAAATTGAAAACTACGTAGTCACACCTCGCATCATGAAGCGCACACTTTCGGTACCGGGTGCTGTAACGATTATCGCGGCGCTGATTGGTTCATCTTTGCTTGGTCTAGTGGGTGGACTACTTGCAGTTCCGGTAGCAGCTTCAATCATTCTTATTCTGGATGAAGTTGTAATCCCACGAGCAAATAAGGCTTAAAACTCCAGCGGAAGCGTTGTTGGAACACCAATGACGATAGAGGCAATTTCAGAGAGAACTCGGTGAACTGCGGGTTCTCCAAGCCACAAATGTTTAGCTTCATCGACGGCAATGATTTTTAATGTAGGAACAACTGCAAATCTTTCTCGTGCCTCAGCCGGCTTTAGATAATCATCCAACTCAGGAACAAGAGCGGTAATTGGTCGAGAGTCTGTATTCCAATATTCAAGTTGAGCATCAGAAGTTGTCCGAAGTGGCGGGCTCAGCAAAATCAAACCTTTGTGTCGTGGGTCTTTCGCATGTTGCAAAGCCAAATCAGTTCCAAAAGACCAACCAGTTACCCAGACATTTTCTAACTTCAAAGTGTCAAAGCAGTAGCGCAACATTGCCTCGACATCAAAACGCTCCGATACTCCGTTATCAAATTGACCTGTGCTACTTCCTGCTTCACTTGCTGTACCTCGTGTATTGAAACGAACAACCGTGATGCCTGCCATTGCCGGCAGGCGGTTAGCAGCTTTTTTGTAGACGTGACTATCCATCATTCCGCCTGCAGTTGGCAAAGGATGCAAGCATAAAATCGCACCCTTTGAGGTACCCAATGGAGCAGCAACTTCCCCAATTAAATCAATGCCATCTTCGGTAATTACGTGAAATGGGGTTCGCTTCGCATCGAAAATACTGCTCGGGCGTACCGTCTGGCTCATGCTGTAAATCCTACCGATACACGACTAGGCTTTACGACATGGCAAAAACCTTTACTTCATTAAACCCTTCTGATGGTCAGGTCGTGGGTCGGTATCCGATCTTTACTGCAAAAGAAGTAGCACACACAGTTGAACAGGCACGTGCTGCATCAGATGAATGGGTCAAATTAGGGTTTAGTGGTCGTAAGAAAGTGTTGCTCAACTGGAGCACATTCATCATTAACAATGTGGAACAGATTGCACAATTGATTTCCTTAGAAACCGGCAAGCCGCTTAGTGATTCTCGATTAGAGGTTTCAAACACCGTTAATCACATTGGTTGGGCCGCACGTCATGCAGAAGAAATAATGCGAACTTCACATCGTGCGCCAGGTGCCTTAATGGCCAATATGTCAGCAACAGTTGAGCGCTCACCTCTGGGTGTTGTGGGAGTAATCGGACCTTGGAATTACCCGATCTTTACTCCAATGGGATCTATCGCTTACGCACTAGCAGCTGGAAATACCGTTGTTTTCAAGCCAAGTGAATACACCCCGGGTGTTGGAATGTGGATTCATGAGAGCTTTAACTCGATTGCTCCATTTTCTGGTGTATTTACAACAATCACAGGTTTAGCAGATACAGGAAATGCACTGTGCACATCGGCAATCAACAAACTTTCCTTTACCGGTTCTACTAGGACTGCAAAATTAGTTGCTGCAGCCTGTGCGACTCAAATGACACCAGTCGTTTTGGAATGTGGCGGAAAAGATCCTGTAATCGTTGCATCTGATGCCAACATTGAACGCGCAGTAGATGCAACCATCTGGTCGGCTATGGCAAATGCCGGTCAATCCTGTATTGGTGCAGAACGAGTCTACGTCGATGAAAAAATTGCAGATATCTTTATTGAAAAAGCTACCGCATTAGCGTCAACGCTTAAGGCTGGAGCTCCAGGTGAGGGAAACTATGGCGCTTCGACCATGCCATCACAAATTGGTGTCATTACTTCTCATGTAAAAGCTGCTATCAAAGATGGCGGAAAATTCGCATACGGAAGTTTGAAATCTATTCAGGAGCCTTTTGTGCAACCAGTTATTTTGGTGGATGTGCCTGAAAATTCAACCGCGGTTCGTGAGGAAACTTTTGGACCGATCATCATTATTAATCGCGTTGCATCCATGAAGCAAGCAATTGAGCTTGCCAATGATTCTAGGTACGGACTAGGTGCCAACATCTGGTCAAAGCGTCAAGGCAAAAAGATCGCTTCACAATTACATTGCGGAATGGTGGCGATTAATTCAACTTTCTCTTTTGCAGCGATTTCATCGGTCCCATTTGGAGGTGTCAAGGACAGTGGTTACGGACGTATCCATGGCCCTGAAGGCCTTCTTGAATACACCTATGCGCGCACTGTTGTAAGAACTCGAGTTAATCTTCCGTTAAGGATTCTAAGTTTTAAGCGAACTGCTGGAACTGATCGGTTGATTGTTAGGGCTTCGCGATTGTTAAAGGGCCGTCTAGGTTAAGTTGTAACTTCTGTTTAATTAGAAACGTGGAGCGTTTCTTGTTCGCTCGGTATTAGGACGTCGCTTATCTTTCTTTGTCCAACACGCTGTGTGCCAATGACGACGTCCATCTTCGTCATAATCTTTCCAAGCAACAATGTGTGGCGTTGCTAAAGGAATCATCTGATCGCACCCAGGGCAGCGATAAGGTTTTGTGGATCCAGAACCAGTTAAACGTCGAACGATGTAAATGCCATCGCTGTGTTCTTCAACGCTCTCACCCGTCGAGGCGATGTTGATCTCCCGAGGTTCCTCGGGCTTTTGTCGCTTCTTTGGGTAATTTCTACGCGGGCTCACAGGTGTATTTTCTCATAGTAAAGTGACCCTATGAGCCTCATCGAAGTAAAAGGCCTTACGAAACATTACGGTGATGTGCATGCCGTGCGTGGACTAGATCTTTCAATCCAGCAAGGCGAGATCTTTTCTATTTTAGGTCCCAATGGTGCCGGCAAGACCACAACGGTAGAGATTCTTGAAGGATTTAGAACGCGTGATTCAGGATCGGTTTCAGTTCTGGGTTTTGATCCCGGTACCAGGGGTCATCAATCACGAGAATGGCGCGACCGAATCGGAATCGTTTTACAAACATCAGCAGATGCCGGCGATTTAACGGTCTTTGAAACCATCAATCACTTTCATGGTTACTACTCAAATCCACGAGATGTGGAAGAGGTAATCGATTCGGTAGGTTTACAAGAAAAAAGAGATGCGCTGATTCGTAATCTTTCTGGTGGCCAACGCAGACGTCTTGATGTTGCGCTAGGAATAATTGGAAATCCTGAACTTCTCTTTTTAGATGAACCCACAACTGGTTTTGATCCAGAAGCAAGGCGCGCATTTTGGTCATTGATTAAGAAGTTACGCTCTGATGGCGCAACTATTGTGCTCACAACCCACTATTTAGATGAAGCTGAAGCGTTAGCTGATCGAGTTGCAGTCATCAATAAGGGCATCATTGTTGAAATCTCTACCCCAACCGAACTAGGTGGAAGAGCCACCTCGCAAGCCACAGTCCAATGGCG
>Ga0209550_10005909_pt1 | contig 11427 bp, 16 predicted proteins | sample LauGreSuBDMM15SN_2_FD_187567 | JGI IMG/M metagenome (GOLD analysis project Ga0209550, IMG submission 187567) | Freshwater lake microbial communities from Lake Michigan, USA - Su13.BD.MM15.SN (SPAdes) (version 5) | ecosystem: Environmental > Aquatic > Freshwater > Lake | place: Lake Michigan... | reverse complement strand
TTCAGTCCGTATAACGGGTTATGGACTTTTAAGCGAAGCTTAAAAGTCTTCAGTCCGTATAACGGGTTATGGACTTTTAAGCGAAGCTTAAAAGTCTTCGGACAATGAAAACCCACTCTTAGTTGAATCCTGACCCACAGAAGCCAATGCATAATTAGTCACCCGTTTCTCAAAGAAGTTGTCCTTGCCCTCTAGTGAAATCTTCTCCATCCACGGAAAAGGATTAGCCGTGTCCCACAGTTTAGGATAGCCCATAGTTACCAGAAGCCGATCCGCTACAAACTCAATGTATTCTGCCATACGTGGTGCCGACATTCCAATTAGTGAACAGGGCAGAGCCTCAGTAATAAACTCTTTTTCAATCTTCACAGCCTCTCGAATTAGCTTATGTGCCTTTGTCTTTGGTAGCTTATGCTTGCACTTGGAATAAAGAAGACATGCAAAATCCGTGTGAAGACCCTCATCACGGGCAATAAACTCATTAGAAGCTGTTAGACCCGGCAAGATTCCGCGCTGTTTAATCCAGAAGATTGAACAAAATGCCCCACTGAAGAAAATACCCTCTACTGCTGCAAATGCCATTAGACGCGTAGCAAAGTCGGCTTCATCGGAAGACATCCATTGAAGAGCCCATTCAGCCTTTTTCTGAATACACGGAACCGTCTGAATAGACCGAAGAATATCCGTCTTCTCGGCCCGCTCCTCGATATAGGTGTCAATAAGCAATGAGTAGCTCTCAGAATGAACCGTCTCCATCATCATCTGAACACCATAGAAGAACTTTGCCTCCGGAATCTGAATTTCTGTCATGAATCGCTGTGCCAAATTTTCCATTACGATACCATCTGAACCGGCAAAGAATCCTAGAACGCGTTTAAGAAAATGCTGTTCACCGGCAGATAACTTTACCCAGTCTTTCATGTCTTTGGACAAGTCAAGCTCTTCGGGTCTCCAGAATACAGATACATGGTCCTTGTACATTTTCCAGATATCTGCGTGTTGTATGGGAAATATGACGAAGCGATTAGGATTGGATTGAAGAAGAGGCTCCTCTGCCTCCCGCTTCTTCCGTTTGGCTATAGCTACCTCATGAATCTGTACAGAATCATGTTGGTTTACTACGGCCTCGTTAGGAGAAATAGTTGCCGTTTCTGCCATTCGATACTTGAGTCGGGGATTTTCTGCCATCTGTTTGCCACATTTATGCCAAACTTGTTGGTCAAATTTTATGTTTCTTATAGTAGATATGTCGCAATTAGTTAATATACTAAGAACAAAAGGATATTCTAACAATACGAATACGCCAACGCGAAAAATAGAAAAAACAATTGATGAATTGAATGCTCTGTTAAACAAAACGGATAATTCTGATTTTGACCTAAAAAACGCAATTTTAACTCAGTTAATAGATAAAACAGGTATGCTTAATTCTACTTATTGGTCGAATAAGAAATCAGAATATGAAAAACAACAAACGGAGTTAAATAAATTAGAATTTTTATTACTTACAGATGGTTCTACGGAACAATTACGGCGACTAGGTCCGATTATTGACAGATTACCTGATTTTAAAGATGCACAGAACTTTAAGAATAAATATTTAGGTAACATCCAGGAAGATCCTAGTGGGCCTAGAAGATCTAGCTCTGTAGCAAGTGATCCTGGCAATTTTAGTACAAGTATTTCTAATGCAGAACAAGCTAGATGGAATGCATTAAATAGTGCGGTTAGTCTTGGTGGACCCAAAGGACCAAGAAATTACAGAGGTGGAAGTAGAAAAAATAAAAGAAGACCAAAAAACTTGATGCGTAAAACACGGTCAAAAAAACATTAATGGCACTAGAAGCGGTTAAACAAGGAAAAAATATCTTTCTTACAGGTGCAGGTGGTACAGGCAAATCCTATACAATCAAGACTATTGTAGACTGGGCCCGTGATGCGGGTATAGTTGTAGCCGTTACCGCAATGACAGGATGTGCAGCTCTTCTTATCCAAGCCAGAACTCTCCATAGCTGGGCATCTATTGGTCTAGGTGAAGAATCTCCCAGTATTCTTGCATCAAAAATTTTAAAGAATAAAAATCCAAAAGCCCGTATAGACTGGCAAGAAACCAAGATTCTTATTATTGATGAGATATCTATGATGAGTCCAGAACTCTTGGAAAAATTAAATCTAGTAGCACAGCGATTACGCGGTCCTAAACGATTCGGCGGTATCCAACTCGTCTTAGTAGGAGACTTCTGTCAACTTCCTCCTGTAAATTCAGCGTTTGCATTTGAATCATCTATCTGGTCAACACTTATTGATGAAACCCACACTCTGACTCAGATTGTTAGACAGTCTGACCCGATGTTTCAACAGATTCTAACAGAGGCCCGTCTCGGTTCTCTAACACCTGAATCAATCAAGATTCTAGAATCACGACGACTTGATTGGTCCGCACTTGAAATCAAACCGACACTTATCTATAGTCGGAATTCAGATGTTGATAAGATTAATAAGGCTAACATGGATACTTTGAATGGAGAATCCAGAGTCTTTGAAGCTGTGAATGCATCAAAAAAAGGTACACAGATTACTCAAGAGGCCATAGATAAACTAGATAAATCGGCACCATATGAACCTATGTTAGAACTCAAAGTCGGTGCACAGGTTATGTTAATCCGCAATCTGACTTCTGAACTTGTCAATGGTTCACGAGGAATTGTATCCGGATATACTGATGCAGGTCTACCAATCGTTAAATTTAAGAATGGGTTTCCGACTCCTATTGAACGCGCCACTTGGTTTCTTCCAGAAGGAGTTGGTCGGTCTCAGATTCCACTAAGAATCGCATATGCAATAACGGTTCACAAGAGTCAGGGAATGTCTCTTGATTCGGCTCTTATTGATATTGGATCATCGGTCTTTGAATATGGCCAGGCCTATGTTGCTCTTTCTCGAGTCCGTTCACTGGAAGGTCTATATATTCATAGACTCCAGTCAACGGCTGTAGTGTGTCATCCAAAAGTTAAAGCATTTTATTCTTAAAAACGATTCCTGCGAGTTCTACGGAATCCACCTTGGAAGTTGGCACCTTTGCCTTCTTCATTTAGTACTTGTTGTACATATCCATCAATCTTTTGTAGGTATGCATTGCGATTAAATACATTAGGAGTAGATACAGGAGTAGACACAGGAGTAGAAACAGGAGTAGAAACAGCATTTGGAATAGGCGTACCCAGGCCCTCTAATTTATTTGCTAATTCTTCATCATTTTCTCTAAGTTCATCCTTTATTCTGTTGTAGTTACTCCGAGACATAGATGCAACCTTTTGTCTAAGTGCTGCAGCCACTACGGGCGTCCCCATCTTCTTCAATGCTCTACTAAAACTAGGATAGTCTACTAATTTTTTGACTTCAGCATTGAGATTAGCAGGAGAAAAATGTTTGTGTGCATTTCTAAGTGCATTCAGTTCAGCCTTGCGGGCCTCAGCCGCCGCCGCAGCCTCTGCATTGGCTACGGCCTTGGCTTCCGCATTTCGTTGTATGGCGGCTATCCTGTTTAATTTTTCTTGAGCCTGTTGAGGAGTAAGCTCATAGCGTCTTACCGCTGCTGCTTTTGCAGCAGCTAGACTTGCGTTTGCCCTGTTCTTTGCTTCTTTCTGCCAGCCACCTCCATGTTGTCTTCTTGTTCTGCGAACCATATATTAAACGCGTAGATTATTTCCGGGACGTTCTTCTTGTTTTTCTTATTCTTCTTGTTTTCCTACGTTTTCCGCCTCGAGAATGAACCGTCCAAGAAACAGGTTTTTGTTGTGTAGCCCAATATCTTGCTAGTTGAGGGTCAGATGTTTCAACATACGTTTCAGAAGCAGGGTGAAAATATCCAGCTACAGGCATAGGAGCACGAGCAGGTACAGGTGCAGGTGCCGGTACCGGTGCCGGTGTAGGAATAGGATTTCTTTTTTTGAGTTGTGCAAGGAATTCATTTCCAGCATTTAACTGAGCTCCATATCTAGCAGCCAAGTTTGCCATTTACACTGGACAAAGATTATATATACTAATTAAGGATGCAATGTCCGCCAGGATTAATTTTAAATAAACGAACTCGTAGATGCGTTCTACCAACCGGTAACGTGGGCCGAAGATTATATGCGGAAGGCGATGTTAGAAACGCGGAGGTTCAAGAAGCTATGGCTTACAGTCCTTATAGAGCTTTTTACAGGGCTCCTAAACCAGTTCCACCCCCTTTTTACCAGGCTCCAAAACCTTTTTACCAGGCCCCTAAACCTTTTTACCAGGCTCCAAAACAAGCTCCTATTGAAACATGTAAACCCGGATATGTAATTAATAGAACGACTAGAAGATGTATTAAAATAGGTGGAGAAACATATAAGAAACTTTATCCTGAAGTCAGAAATCTAGACTCTATGTCAGATACAGATAGATTAGTTGAAGGTCTTTCCGGGCCTGTACCAATGGAAGATCGTAATTCAATCATGACTTGGCTTAGTAAGAATTGTAAGTATACCATAGATCCTCTGACTGGAAAAAACCTAATAACATATAATCTTCCTGAACTACAAAATCTAGTTCGACTTCATGACGGTTCATGCACTCTTGCCCCTAGATTAAATGACCGTATAGTAGCCGAACACAAAGAAAATAAGATTGCCACTCTTCCATCAGGAGCACATCTAACTCTTGGTGATTTCAAGGCATTAAAACAAGTAATGTTGCGTACAGTTCCTGGATATACAATTCCGGCTAGACGCCATATTCCACCACCACCTTCCTGGAAGTTATACATTGAATCCGATAATCGTAGTGGCCCCGAATATATAACTATCTTGTATTACGATATTACCAAGTCACGGATGACGGCTACGGGAAAAGAATATCCCCTGGAAGGAATTCGAGTGGATATGGGCTTTTTACCAATCCAGAGCCCTTTGATCCTCCTGGACTTGCTTAAACGATTGGCAAAAGAAAATAAACTTCTGAAACCGGTGGCTGGAGGATGGGAGCCACTACATGGATTTCCGTATACAAAAGCCGATTGGTTCAAAGATAAAGATGTAAAGCTCCTGAAATTATTCAGATTATTAAGCCAATAAAATTTTGTTTACCCTGAGTATAAATGTCTTCGGTTATGTCTAGTTTTCGGCAGAAGCCTTCCTCTGGTAAGTATTTTATTGTAACTGCTGATGCAACACCTGATGTAAGTGGTGCATTTGTGATGACGTCTACTACTAAGCCTAGCACGGTGTTTTACAATGATAGCCGGGCCTCTAACACGTCTGCTTCTGAGTTACCTCAAGTAGATTCTACTACGGGTCTTTCTCCCACGATTGTTCCTCAGACTCCTGGTACCCCTGGTGCAATCTACCGTGACCTAGGTTCTGAGATTCACGTATACAGTGGTGAGGGCTTAACTGGGCAAGCTGCACTTATAACGTCTCCTTATCTCAAGCTTTCTACCTGGAGGGCCGCTGCTTTAGTTACTGGAGCAGACGCAGCCAAGGCTGAGGGTGCTCCTGGTCTAACGGCACCTGTAGTATGGCTGAAGGTTTGGTCTGCATCTGGTCAGGGTCTAGGCGTAACCCGCATTTAAATTTGACATTGAGCTTTTTACCGCTAATCATTAGCGGTTAAACGTAAGAACGTTTACCATGCTTACACGTAATCTCTATGAACTCGATGAAGTCGTTGCTGCTCTTCAGCTATGCCTTCGCACCGTAAATCAACAGGCCTATTTCTGGGCATGGGAACTCTATATTTCCGAAGAGAATCTTCGCGTTCTCCAAGAATCGTGGTTGGCCCACGGAGCTCCGCATGATCCCAAGATATTCAAAAACCTAATTCTGACTCCTGACACGGTTATCACCACATGTTCCAGAGTCTTGGCTGCAATAGCCAAAAAAAACAAACTCGTCCCACCTGAGATTCTTCCCATGACGCAAAAAACAGGCCGAAAGGCCCGTTTGTATGCAATACCTGTTGAGGCTCTGCATGCCAAGACAACACGGGGCTCCATGATGTACAAGTATACTAACATTCAGGATCTGCGGGAACCTATCTTGCTCTTGCCAACTGCATGTGCATTCTGGAGACGTGTTACTGCAGAGGCTGGGTTCAAGGTTGACGGAGACACGGTTGAAGTTCCTGATGACGAGGCGTACGAGGCCTTTTACGACAAGTATTTTCCTGATGACATTCCGGATGAATGGTCTCTTGCAGACCAGCACAAGAGTCATGGGCGAGGACTTATTAACCTACCTCCTTCAGGTGGTCCCCTTCCTTCAGGTGGTCCCTAAAAGCTCCCGCATGTCAGGTTCAAGTTGCAAGAGGTCAGCTATCTCACTCTTTGTCTTGGTCAAGAACTCTTCAACAGACCATAGTCCAGACATACCAGTGAGAATTTGAATTGCCTGGTTATGGTTCACTTCTAGACCACGTAAATAGAAGACTAGAGTCTGTTCTACTGAGGTACGATGCGCCCGCACAAACTCTTCCTCCAACTCTTCTGAATACACGGTAGAGAGATCGAGCTTGTCAAAGGTGCCGTCTTCCAGAGAAGTTCGTAGAATGGTCCAGTACTTGTAGGGATAACTAAGTGTGCCAATGTAGTCCCAGACAATTTTTGCATTCTCAGGCAGAGTGTCAGGATACTCTTGAATCTTTTTGGTTATAATCTCATGGAGACGGCGGAGCTCAAGGCCGAGCTCATCGACGGACATGTTATACGCCACAAGCCTTGCTCCCTCAACGTACAGGTCATCTAACCGGAATGAACTCTCGTATGTTTTTAGCCAAGTTAGCATATTCATTATGTTCTTTGTAGTCTTGTCTTCAAGACCCGTATAGAGCTCCACAGGGCCTACACCGTCAACTTTTCACCAAAAAGTTGAAGGCCTAAGCCCAACCCTGTATAACTAGGGTTAGATGACTGACTCAGGATGGTCTGCATTTGCGAGCAAGAAAACGAATCATGGTTCCAATGCATTTCAGGAGAGGGAGGCTACAGTTGCTGCATTTGCGGCAAAAAAGGAGCGCAACAGATACGACGAGGCCGTCAACATTAGTTCAGAGTCGGCCTATCCGTCTCTGGGTTCAGCAACAACCAAACCAATTCTGACTCTCAATTACAAGGCGGCGGCGTTGACAAAACCGGCAATAAATCCGGAGCCGGAACCCAAGCCTAAGCCAACACCCATGGCTCCAAAGGCCAAAAAGGCAAAGGCAAAGGCACCGTCAATAAATAAACAGTGTTCTGTTTACGAAGCTACGTACGAGTACTCAGAGGAAGAGGGAGAAGAGGGGGAAGAGGAAGAGGGAGAGAGGGAAGAGGAGTACAATGCCGACACAATAGCTACCACGCGCCGTGGAGACAAGGGGCTATGGTAACCTGCTAAGGTAACCTACTAATCCATGTACCGTACCCTAGCCAGCCCATCTTTTATATCCAAAATATTCCACGCATCTCCCATCAAAGAAGCCAAAGTTAACTTAGACCCCAGTTGTGGATCTGGCAAAATATTATTCAACGTCAACGACAAAACCGCTTTTTGTGTTCTAGCCAGATTTATTGCTCCCGCCGGTTCATCAACCTCTAAGTATGAACCAAAAACAATGAAATACAATTTCCTAGTAATGTCCCGTTTCATCTGCAAATTCTGTGTTAGTTCCTGAAAGGTTGATGTGGCCCATGAACTAATTCTTTCTTGATTATTTATTGTAACTGACATAGAATTAACATACTGTATATTCTCAGGTAATATAGGACCATAAAGTGGCGGAGACAAATCTCTATACTTATTTTGACGAGTACGAGCATACGATGTTAGACCAAGAAAGAGTCGTTGAAATAATCCTTGAAGTTCTATCCGTATATTTTTGGTAGTAGTCTGACCCGGATTCGTTGGCCACATTGTATTATCTAACACAAAATCTTGACGACACTGTTGTTTAAATAGAATAGCATGAGAATCCGATTTTAATTGTGCTCTGCTTTCTTCATTTACATGGATTATCTCAAATCGGCCTCTAATTTGTGGATTGCCGACCTGATACTTTGTGAATGTTGTTTCAGGTTGTAGAACACCATTAATATATATTGATTCGCCCCACGGTGTAGGACAAATTTCGGGATTTCCATTACTATCTGCCGAACTTTCAACCATGAGGTCTTTTGTATTTAGAAAAACACGCAGAATAAGACGTTGGGCTTTTAGTGCTGCAATAGGTAAGGGGCCAACAATGGGAACTATAAAAGTAAGTTCGGGAGGAGTTGCATTCCGTTGAATATTACTGTCAGAACCGTCATGTGTCCCTGTAGAATAATTTAAAAGAGGTGCTTTGAGATGTGTAGTATCTGACAGAGGTTGCCAGTCATTATAATCACCGAAACCTTCTTGAATCTGTATAGAATCCATCATAAGAACCCATCGTGTAATTAAGAAATTAGCTATACCATTTGTCCATCCATAATACAGCCGATTAGGGCCAATACGAATGTCAGGAGTATAAGACCCAGTTTTATCTAGATGAATATTGGAATTTAGGGTAGCAATTCTATCAGGAAGCCATGTAGGCATCTTAATACGGATTTCAGCGGATTGTAGTATGTCTCCGTATCTAGGAATCTCGATATCTACAAAGTGCCCAAAAATAGCAGGATTCTCGGTCTCTTGATACAATGTTTCAAATGTAGACGGATGGCGTTGGACATAAGGAGTACCAAAAAAAGACTTGTTTGCATCTTGAATAAAATATGCATCCTTTTTTCCACGACTTACCAACTCCATAAAAGCTCCTTCACTCATCCCTACCAATCCCACATGTTATCACTTGGAGATTCTTCCTCGGTCATCAGTAGACATTTTACGTTGACCAAGTGCACCAAGTTGTCTTTGTCAAGACCTAGGCAGTAGCGTATGTCGAGTTTGGGGATTCCCTTGATATGGACAAAACCGCTACCTGTAATTTGCCAACACGAGCTAACATTCAGGTCCTGTGTGTGTTTCAAGTACTGGAATATTCCATCTGTAAGATTTTGGCAGTTGGACACATTTAGAGTGTGGATTCCTCGCTCAGAAAAAGGTACCAATGCATTGTCAGAAATTGACTGGTCACTGACGTTGAGCTCTTTGAGACCAACAAAGTAGGCCAAATCACTGTCTAGCACAGGAGTTTTGCGTGGAAAATAGTCTGCCCAGCAAGATGCAATGGTGGCATTGGGAAAACATGTCCTCCAGGATTGTATCTTGCCACGAATAGGCTGGCAAGTAGTCCAGGGATGGTCTGCTACTGCTTTCTTAAACTGTGAAGATACTCGTCTAAGAAAACGGGCCTCCCACGTGTCAAAGAAAGGCATAAGATGCCGTAAAACAGAATCCATTTACGTCTTCGTAAAAGGAGTATGTATTACCGTGGCTACAATAGGTATTCAACTTTTTTTACTTCTACGCCTTAAATAGTCTTGCTCTAATCAGATTTTCAGTAGATTTATGTCTCGTGTTTTTAGGAAGTTCTGTCGAATATGCCATAATTAATTCTCTTAATTGTTCTGAAGTATATGGTTTAAGATATCCACTAATAAATGTTCTATTATCTGCAACCCAGTGCATAAATGCATTTATTACTCTAGACTCATCGGAAGAATAATTATTAGATATGTTTAATGGTGTCTTATCTCCACACATAGGACTAATATCTAGATCAGCACCCAAAGATAACAGAACTATTACCATAGGTAGATTAGCATTTTCTACAGCAAGACAAAGTGGAGAAGTACGCATTGTATAATTCGGAGGGCTGATTAACTCGGGCCAGTTCTGGTGAGGATTCTTGACCACATAGTTATTAAATGTTAAAGCAGATTCTAGACGTTCATTAAAACTAAGACGCTTTCTATATAGTATACCTCTTGCTACATTATATAGAGGAGGTTCTATATTAAATGAAAACTGTTGATGGTACGGAGTATTCCCCCAAGAATGTACTGGATTTCCTAACATTATTACTTAGACAATAAATTATTGCGTTAAGACTAACACTAATATGTAGGCTAAATTAATGTGGCGTGTAACATATAGAGAACCCGGTATAAAGGATACAGATACATTTACTACATTTGAAGATGCATGGGCCTACTCGTGTATCTTTCCAGAGTCTATGCATGATTATAAATCATGGCGCTACATTGCCAAAAAACAGGTAAAAGAAATGTTTAAAACAGCGTATTCTATTACAATAGCTTGGATTCCAGGAACTGACATAAACATAACTATACGGGCATTAAAAAGTTGAAACCCGGTTGCCCACACTTAACAAATCAGGTTTGCTTAGGAAAGCTACCATGAACTGTACATCTTGTGATCCTATGGCTCAGTGTGATGGCCAGCATTTGTACGTAAGAAGTGCACTGGCACAACTGCTAACAACCAGCAAAAAACTAGATGAAGACTGGATTCCTCTTCTACAGAAAATTGTGAACTGGAGCACACCAGAAGAGTTGGCCACACCTCTCTTGCTAGACCTTGTGAAAGAAGCACAAAAGACACCGCATCGTCTAGCCAAAAAGCTTCTGCACACAATGGTACTTGAGACAGACGGAGGGCTAGCTCACTGCGGACTCTGTGCTCATCGTGATGAACGACAACGAGAACTTCTGGCTGAAATAAAGGCCCTAACAGACGAGGAGTTGGACGATCTCGACAAGTAGGCAGACAAAACAAAAACAAAAATACAAAACAAAAATACTAAAACAAAAAACAACAATTATTTTGGTGAACATCTTTACGGACCTTTTTATTCCTGCTCCTCCTGTTTCTGCAACGGAGTCTTTAGTGTCTCTACCTGTGTCAGAAGCCAGGCAAACCATGCCTCGCGCTCCTCCCATTCAATCAACCGCGTAGGCCAGAAGGTTCCATGTTTGCGCCAGCCATACAGAAACTCTGGATCACTGGGGTCTCGCCCATTGGTCATGTTGAACCTCCAGATTGGAACAATCTCGTCTCTTACAAAGGAGGCATGCGCGGCTTTCCACGCTTGAGGATGCTCTTGAGGAGGCTTTCGAGGGATTATCCACCCTTCATCTTCGCGGGCCCCCCTAGTCCCAGGAACCGGATCGTCCGAATTTTTAGGGTTCCTCTGAACAGTGTACTTCTCTGAGACAATAGTCTCATAGACATCCGCCGGTAGCTCTGCGAGGTCGACGCTGTGAAGCTGAGAAATTTTGGCCCCCATTTCTTAATGAGTCCTATTTACATGTTAAACTGGGTCACCATTTCAACTTTATTGGTTACAAAAAGTACAACTTTAGTTGACGCGTCAACTAAAGAATTACCAAGAGGATCCATGAAAGAAGGAAGGACAAATATGACGAGCCAAAGCTACTTTACCAGTCTGTAATTGAAACATGCGTCTGTCAATATTAGTAAC
>Ga0209550_10005908_pt1 | contig 11427 bp, 5 predicted proteins | sample LauGreSuBDMM15SN_2_FD_187567 | JGI IMG/M metagenome (GOLD analysis project Ga0209550, IMG submission 187567) | Freshwater lake microbial communities from Lake Michigan, USA - Su13.BD.MM15.SN (SPAdes) (version 5) | ecosystem: Environmental > Aquatic > Freshwater > Lake | place: Lake Michigan, USA... | reverse complement strand
GAAAGAGCGCGGAGCGCTCTTCGAGCTATGAATACGGAGAGTAGGACGTCCAGAAAGCTAGTGCGCTAACACGATAGATAAATCTTCGTTGTCGCGGAATCGTCATCAGTGTCGAGATGGCTGAGGCCGCAAAACTGACAGCGCTCGTGCCGGTGGCGGACGGCTCTGAGGAGATCGAGACCGTGTGCATCGTCGACACGTTCGTGCGCGCGGGCATCACCGTCACGCTCGCCTCGGTGAGTGGCCAGACGACTGTCAAGTGCAGCCGAGGCGTCATGCTGAATGCCGACACGCTCATTGCTGACTGCGAGGCCAAAGAGTATGATTGCATCGCGGTTCCTGGCGGCATGCCGGGCGCCAAGACCATCGGCGAGCATGAGGCATTCATTGCTATGCTCAAGAAGCACAAGGAAGCCGGGAAGGTGTATGGTGCCATCTGCGCCGCACCGGCAGTGGTGCTCATGCCTCACGGTCTGCTCGGCGAAGGCTCGGCCACGAGCCATCCTGCCTTTGCCGACAAGATGAAGGAGACGATCGCAGAGCGCTACTCCGAGGAGCGAGTCGTTGTGGACGGCAAGGTCGTCACCTCGAGAGGACCCGGCACGGCCATCGAGTTTGCACTCACGCTCATCACACTCCTCGCGGGTGCAGAAAAAGCCGAGGCCGTCAAGGGCCCGATGCTGGTGAAGTGAGACGGGCTAGCCGTGCAAAGACGCCGCCTGGGTGAGGACCCCGGTGTTTCCATAAGGAGCACCACCATTGCCGTCTCAGGCTCTCAGCCACGAGACGCACGCAGTGGTGCAGAACACACTAGAACACTGCAGCGGGTGAGCGTCGGCTGGCCGACAGCGCGCTCCGCAGCCCCTCCGCGTACATCTATCTGAAAACGAGCGTTACTTGAACTTGACTAGAGAACTTGTCGCCTGGCCAACAGCTCATCAACTTTTTTCGCACCCCGCCTGTCGCGATGGCGCATTCACGCTCGTACATGAGGGCACGACCCGCGCCGAAAGACATGCCGTTGGAATGGGAAGAGATCTGCGCGGCGTGGTTGCTCCTGCTCCTCGGATTGGGACTTGTTTTCCAGGCAACATGGTGGTGTGTGTGGAAAAAGCCTCGACGTCGGTGCGCGATGGAGCTGGAGCTTGACGCTTCGCTGCCTGACGCAAAGGAGACGCCGGAGGAGCAATTGCAAAACTTACTGCAGCGCGAGGCCAATCTTAACCAGGCGCTCAATCGAGTTCGCCAGCGAGCCTCATCCCTCCGGAGCAAACTTCAAGAGCGGAAATTGGAGCCGAAGGTCGAACCGCAGACTGAAAGCCCATCGGTCGTCCGAGCTCAAGTGGACGACAATCATACGCCTGCGGTGCCAGGTGCAGACCTGAGCCTACTCACGGTGGTGCCCGTGGCAGTTAGGCAATTGAGTCAGCTTCCAAATGAGTCCTCCGTTGCCGTGGCCGGCTCGCGCTCACCGCTCACATCATCGCCCGATCCAGCAGATGATCGTCGCCACGCGACCATAGCTTCTAGCGTGGCTGCTCTCGGCTCTCTATCGCCGCCCGATCCCGCCAACGTGCGGCGATCCAAACTGCCCGTCTCATTGCGTGTGCGGCACGTAGACGGCACTCCACCAGAGCTTTGCCTGGCCTGCTTTGACTGCCCTTGTGCGTGCTCACGTACGTCGATGCGTTCAGTGCGTTGATGACGTTTGCGACGCATCGCCTCGTGCAAACCACCGAAGTCGTAATGCTCGCGCTGGGTCGATGTGACTGTCCCCTGGGGTGAAGTGTCGCCAGTGACAAGCTTGGGCCGCCCGCTGGTCGGTATCAGCTTCGCAACTGTCCGTCGTGTTTCACCGGGGTAGCCCGCTCGCGCCGGTACGGCGGCCCGTGGAGGCCGGGCGCAAGACCGACTACCTGTCGGGCTCTGTTATGTGAATCCGATGTAATTAAGAGAGGGTCTATGCGCTTCACGTACGTAACTTTGCGCACGTGCGAGCTGTACGCGTATCGCGTACGGCCCGTGCGTACGCGTACGGCATAACGGTTCCGTAGGAACGTTATCGATCTCCGTACCTTTTTATAGTTTCGGCAGAACACACGCCGCAGCGGGCAGAAACACGCCTCTTGCTGATTATCCTTCACTTCCTCGCCTGCAGTTGTGAGCTGTTATCCCAGTCTGATTTCCACGACTTTCATAGTCATTGCATGCAACATGACAACGGAATGTCCATCGATGCTCGAGCTATTATATCCGCCTCACCCCTTGTTTACTCGAGGCGCCGTCCGTACATCTCCAAGATTGCCTGTGACAAGCGGATCGGAGGTTGCTCCGCCGGCATACGATCCATGCCCCTTGGCCACCCGTCGAGGCCTCCAAGCTGCCTTAGGAAGTGCGCGAGGCGCTGCTGCTCGTTCTCCGCGGCCGCGGCACCATCACGCGCTGAGCTGATCGAGCGCATCTGCAGCCTGGTCTGCAGCATGTGTGCCCAGCTTGCCTTGTTCAACTCGCGGCCAATTCGCGCCAGCTTCGAACCAGCGATGCTCATCGCCCACGCAAGGGGCCGTTGGAGGGGAGAAGGCTGGCGAAGTTCTAACCCGAGGCTCGGATTTCCGACCTCTCCGACGGCCGCCGAGGGCACTTCTTCCTCGAGGCTACCGAGGGACCGCCCGATCCAGCGCGACCCGAGCCAGCATAGCAGCCACATGCTCGAAAGCAGCAGCAGGAGGAGCGCCGGCAAAACCAACGGCAACCAACGAGGGAGCAAGCTGGCGGAGCGCATGGCATCCTCGCGAGCTCCGGCGGTGCCAGCAGCCGATGAAACCCCCGCATGCGAACTGTCGCTTTCGCGGATAGCGGGAGGAGTGCAAAGCACCGCGGCGCCATGGTCAGTGGTGGCCGCGGGGTCGCAGAGGTCGCTATTGTCGAGGTTCACAGCGGGGCTCTCGAAGAGGCGTGCAAACTCGCCTCTACTCACCGAACCATCTCCGTTGACGTCAGCCTTGCTGATCATGCGTTGCAGCGTATGGTTCTCCACTGGAATGCCAAGCATCGTCGCCACCTGCCGCAGGTTTGCGAGGGTGATACGTCCGGTGCGGTTGACGTCGAAGAGTGCGAAGACGTCGAGGGTCTGTGAAGACGCCGAGGGCTGAGCGAGGGCGGTCGCGTCTGCGGCTGCCGCCTCGATCTGTGAGCATAACTGGACGGTTGCTTGCTCACGCAGCGCCTCGAGCTGCTCGGCCTGTCGGGCGCACAACGTCTCCACCTGCGCAAGGCTCTCCTGCATAGTGCGCGCGGCGAGCGCCAGCTCGTTGGGCTCGCCCGTTTGGTCGAAACTGGGGCCGTCATCGGCGGGGTGGGTCGTGCTGCGGCCCGCAGCCTCTGGCCACCGAGGAGGGCCGCACCGTGCACGAATAGACGTCTCCTCATCCTCTGGCAGCATGGTGCATCCGCTCGTGACGGGTTCCGAGACGCGCTGGTCCACACAGCCATCGAGGGCGCGGGGCGAACGCAGTGCGCAGTGGAGCTGACATACAGCTTGCGCCACGCGCCCTGCCTGCGTCAGCGCTTCGGCCTCGTTCCAGGCGGCGAGGCCAGAGCCGACGCTCCCCTCCGACGTTCGGCTCCGAGGCATGCCATATAGGTTCGTCGAGTTGCCCAATATGGGGGTTCCTAAAGTCGTCGACGCGTCGATGGAGGCGCGTAACGTCTCGCCCGACGGCGAGGGCTCCTTTGAAGGGCTCAGCGAGTGACGGCTGCCAAGCGCTATCTGAAGCACTGCGAGCTCAGTCGCGCGCACTGCGGCTCGGACGATCGGGTCGTCCGCCATCGGGCTCGCCGAAGCGGCGGCCGCTGCGGTCACCGCGAGCTCTGCTAGCAAGGGGAGCATCGAGCGCACCGGCGGAGCCCCATCCTTGGCGTCCGCCGTGCCGGAACTCGGCGGTTGAGGTGTGAAGGGCGTTCTCGGCGCCGCCACTGAAGCCGGCTCGCTCGCGCCATTCTCTGGTGTGCTGCCGCCGAAAAGATTTGAAAGGCGCCCTTTGGAAAGGTCTTTGCCAAGCTTGTCGATGCCCTCTCTGAAGGCATTTTCCTTCGGCAGATACGGCTCGCGCCCACAGTCCACTTCTGAGGATGCGTCGGGGCCGTTGGCAACTTCGCGACGTAGTGCGTGCAGGCGGCGCAGCAGCCTGTCCAGCCGAGGCTCTCGCGGCGCATCGATGGGCCAGTTCTCAAGCTGACGGCATATGTGCGCAACCTCAGCGAGATGCGCGCGGCTCGGTGAGATCAAGCCTGGCAGTGGCATGATCATACCACTGCCGCTGACTGCGCCAACCCCGCCGCACTCGCTGGCGCTACTGCGGCGTCCGCCACCGTTGCCTCGAAACGCGGGCGAGGCCACCGCCGAGCCGAAAGTGAGGGGCGAAGGTGTCACAACGCCCGCACGGTTGCGCATCGGCGAGGGGGCTTGGGCCGTCCTAGCCGCCGATGCGGTCGCCCATCGGTAGATGGCCTCGACCTGTCGTGCTTCGGCCGCAGCGCGACGCGCACTGGCAGTCGCATGCGCCTCCACCGTCTCCCGTGCAGTCGCCTGCTTTTGCTCCGCTTCGGCTTGCAGCTCATGTCCCTCAGCGATGAGCGCCTTGACACGGTCGGCGGCCGCGTTGGCGATGCCATGAAAGCTCAGTTGCGTCAACCGCGAGTGCGGGAAAGGGGAGGTACCAACGCTCACACGGTTTGAGGACTGCTCCGCCAACGGTGCTCGCTCCATTTGGAGGAGTAAAGAGTCTTGCGTGGAGAGAGCCTTTCGGGTCTTTCCCTTGGTCTTCACGTCGGCCGCCGCCTGATCCTCGGCCGCTGCCTGATCCTTGGTCGCGGCTTCAGCCGCCGCAAGCGCCTCGGCCTCAGTCTTCGCGGCAGCCTCAGCTTTCGTAGCAGCCTCAGCCTTCGTAGCAGCCTCAGCCTTCACAGCAGCCTCAGCCCTCGCAGCAGCCTCAGCCTTCGCGGCCGCCTCAGCCCTCGCAGCAGCCTCAGCCTTCGCGGCCGCCTCAGCCCTCGCAGCAGCCTCAGCCTTCGCGGCAGCCTCAGCCTTCGCAACCGCCTGAGTTCGAGCCACCTTAGCTGCTCCAACGTGGCGACGAGCGCGATGCCCGCGGGTAGCAGATTGCATCGCCACGGCCGCGCCGTGGGCAGCAGCGGCCCGAGCTAGCAGGGCCCTCCGCTCACGCATTGCTCCCTTACGCCGAGCGGCAGCCTGCACGCACAACGCGGCGCGATTTCGGATGTACCGGCGGCGCTCATCGAGAGAGTTGAGCGCTTCGGCACGCAGGAAGACCTTGGTTAGCCCGACGAGGAAGCGAGCTGGGGCAGGTGTGGTAAGGGACGAGGGTGAACCATCCCTCGAGCGAGATGACGTGGCTGGGCGTGAAGGCGAGGCGAAGACGTTCTGCATCGCCGATTGCACCCAGCTGAGCCCGAGAATGGGCGAGGAGGGCGCCCTCGCATCCGAGCGGTGCGCGGAGGCAGGGCGCAGGTGTGTTGTACAGAGGGCGTTCGCACGCTGCCTGAGAGCCTCGGCGCTCTCATCGCGGATCACCTCGACGTGCATCACTTTGGCGCCGCTCACGCCCCGATGCGCGGCTGCGATTTGCGTGCGCGAGCGGCCAGCTGCGGATACCCTCTTGGTCGGCTCGAGGCACCGGTATCGCCCTACGAAGAAGGCAAGCTCAAGCCGATGCTCGTAGCCGCGCCGCGCGGCGCGGGCAGCCTCGAAGATGCCACCGTGCGCGAGCTGACGTGACACGAAGGATGCGTCCCAAGCAGTTGCGGCTGCCTGGGCATTCGGTTTAATGCACCGCACGTACTGGCACTCGGCGGCACCGAGCGTCTCGCAGAGCGACCGCAGTTGGCGCACGAACTGACCGCTGATGGTGTGGGTCGTCTTTCGCCGCGTGTGCGCAGAGCCCATCAGCGCGGCCTGTGCCTGCCGACCCCCTGAGGTGACGCGAGCTGTGCGACTCCACGCCGCCGCGTCGCGTGAGCACCCAGCGCGACGACCATAGCCCGCAGCGTCATCGCTATGGGTCGAGTCCTCGGAGGAGGTGGACATGGTGCCAAAGGAGCCGGTGGCGCCCGCGCCGTCGCCAATCAGCGCCTCGTGCTTCACGAGCTGCGCGAGCAAAGGGTGGCCGGCACCGAGCAGCATCTCGAAGTGAGCTGGCTCACGCACGTCGGCATTCTTGGCGCGAAATCCCTCGCAGTCGTACACGACCTCAGCCGCATAGTGCCTGATGGCAAAATGCGTGCGCGCGCCTGGCCTGCCGGCGCCGCCGCCACCGTGCCGCCCGAGCAGTTCATTTGACGTGCGTGGCCGGCGCGGCGGCGAGACGATCCGTTCGGCATGCGGCATGCGCGATTGCCAACCAGCCTTCCGCCCGGCCCCATGCATTCCGGGCGCACGTGCGATGCCAGCGGCGGCGGCGGCGGCGGCGCCCGCTCCCGGGATGCGAAAGTACGGGTTGCTCCGGTGTGCGTGACTCAACTTGAGGAGGAAATTGGCGTCGGTGCCGTCTCCAAGCGCGCACTCCTCGTTGAGCAAGGGTAGCAGCCCGGGCGGCGGGCCACGAGCGTCGAGCAGCGCGACGCACGCGCTATTGTCCGCGTAGGCCGTGGCGCCGAGGTCTAGCCCTTCGGCGCGCGCCTCCACCGCCGCCGCAGCGAAGACGTCAGCATTGAACAGCTGTTGCAGGCTTTCGTTCGCGTAGTTGATGCACAGCTGCTCCAAGGAGTTGATCTCAAGGTTCTCGAAGCCGAAGAGGTCGAGCAGCAGCACGACAGCGTCGGATGCGCCCGGCGTACAGAGGCGCGGCACGCCGGCGCCATTGGGGAGTGGCTCCGACGAGATTTCCGTCGAGATCGAGATTTCCGTCGAGATGCGCTCGTTGATCCGCGTGACGAGCCATCCAAAGAGCATCGTGTAAAGGCGCTTGGCGAGCGCGTCGGCCGAGGCACGCGCCTGCTCGGCGCTGCGACCGCATTCAAGGGTCTGCCCACCCACCTCCACCACGCGGATGCACAGAACATGCTGCAGCTTATCGCGTGGGAGTTGAAGGAGCTCAGCAGCGAGACGAGCCGAGCGGTCTGAGGCGGGCGAGCATGCGGCAAGCCCTTCCTCACGCTCGTGTATGCGCACGTCGCCAAGGTGGACCACGGCCGCGAGCAGCTCACACACGTGCTCCATCTCTTCAGCCTTCAGCCCGACAGCGCGCGCCGCGGCTAAAGTCGTTTGCCACGCCTCGGCTCCGTGGCAGCGCAACAGCAGCGACTCCCGCGCCGACGCCGACGCCGCGCGACTCCCACGCTGCACCTGGTCGGTCGTGGCAGCTAAGCGTGCTTGCCGTGGCTGCAAGTACGTATGCTCAGCCGGCGCACCGAGGCCTAGGCGTTTGAGCAGCTGCGGATTCGCACCGGAGAGCAGCTGGTAGAAGATGTGGAAGCCAGACTCGCCCTCAGCGTGGTGGACGACGCGGACCTTTTCGAGCAGGTAGCAACTGACCCGCCCGCCCACGATGTTTGCAGAGAGTGCGCCTCCCTCCGTCCTGCTTTCGATCCCCTCCGTGCCTGCGTACTCGAGGGTAATCAACTTGCCGAAGCGAGACGAGTTGTGGTTCAGCGCTGTGGTCGCGTTGCCAAAGGCCTCAAGGAGCGGGTTGAGCTCGACGAGCCGCTCGACGAGCGCGTTTGCATCATTCGTGGCGAGGACACCAGCCGCTCGTTCGGCGGGTGTCGGCGCGATGCTCGCCTTGCACATGTACTGCATGAGGATCTTGACAGCCTCCGTCTTGCCTGCGCCGCTCTCGCCTCCGATGAGGAGCGCCTGCGACGCGCCTAGGACAGCCCGCCGGCGCCGGGCCTGCTCGGCGACCGCGTACAGGTGCGGCGGCAGCACCCGCCGGCCACCGCTAAGGTCGCCCTCGGGTGCCTTGCGGTATTGGGCCCTTACCTCCTCCGCGTAGAGTGGCAGCGAGGTGCTCCAGTCGAACGGGTTGACGGAGACGACGACGCGCGAGCCACTGTACGTGTACACATGGCGCTTCTTGTGCCGTTGCTGCAGCGCCTCGAGCAGCGATGTGTCTGTCAGCGATGGGAGGGACTGGAGGTCGTCCATCTCCTTGTCTGCCGCGATGGGCGAGCCTGGAGCTTTGAATTTGCGGAATTTCTGACGAGCACACGATGCCGTCCTGGCTGTGGCTCTTCCCCGGTCTCTTCGCCTGCGCGCTCACCTTTGACCTCGTCCGCCGGTACTTCCTCCCTCGACACTCCTTTGCGAACAAGCACGTGCTCATCACCGGCGGATCGCAGGGCATCGGCAAGGCGCTCGCCGCAAGGCTCCTCGCACGCGGCGCGCGAGTCACAATCCTCGCGCGCACCAAGGCCACCCTGCAGAAGGCCAAAGACGAGCTCACCGCCGATCAGCCCGGGGGATACTGTCAATACGTGTGCGCGAGCATCACCGATAGCGTTCAGCTGGCTGCCGCCGTTGCGGAGGCGTCTACGACATTTGGCGATGTCGAAGTGCTTATCGCATGCGCGGGCGCGGCTCAACCGGGCCTCTTCCTGCACACGAGCGCTGACGACTACGGCCGCGCGATGGAGCTCAACTATGTGGGCACGGTGCGCTCCATCAAGGCGGTTGTCGAGCCGATGGTGGCGCGTCGGCGTGGCCACATCATCGTGGTCGGCTCGGCCATGTCGGTGGTGGGCTTCATGGGCTACTCGTCTTACGCTCCCGCGAAGCACGCGCTTCGTGGGCTCACCGACTGCCTGCGCAACGAGCTCGTCGGCTTTAACGTGGCCGTGCAGATCGCGTACCCGCCCGACACGGAGACCCCCGGCTTCGAGCACGAGAACAAGTCCAAGCCGATCGAAACCCTGAAGATGGTGCCCGTGGACATCTACTCCGCGGCCAGCGTCGCCGAGTCGATGCTCAGGGGCGCCGAGCGCGGCCTCTACCACCTGCCAGCGCCCGATCCGGGCATCAATCTGCTCGTCTCCTCGTGCTCAGGCGTCTCGCCGCGTGCCTTTCCGTGCTGCGAGGCGCTGCTCGCGCCACTCGTGTCGCTCATCGAGTCGGCGGTCAGCGTGTACTTTGACATGTGGGGCCGCCGTTACGCGCGCCGGCACGACAGCGAGACGCTGGCGAGTAAGGTCAAGTGACGATCGCCGGTCTGTCACGCGCCTGCTACGGCTTGTGTACGCTCTTGGGCCGCCAGGAGAAGAGCGCGGAGGTGGCCACAGAGCTCAGAGGAAGCCCCTCCCCGGTTCGCCCCGCGCCGGTTCGCCCAGCGCCGCCGGCGGAGGCCGCCGCACAGCCGCGCCGGCTAGAGTCGGGCTCCGCCTCCGGGGCGAATCGGGACGTCGGCGGTCGCCGGGGTGTCGTTCGAGCGATTCTAGTTCTGTATTGTTCGGGGGATACGCATCCGACGTATCTCGCGTTCCGTGACCGACTTCGTTCAGACATCAGAGATCAGTGATCAGAGCTTCTCGACGGATCGGGAGGCTTCTTTCGCACCTACGCATGCCGCGTTGCCGGTCGGTGGTCGCGCCACGTTACGCGGAACAAGTCGCTAGTCACCGTAGTCGGTCGGTGAATCGATGTTAAAAACGTAGCGTGATCGAGTCTTACTAACAAAGTGCGCACCCGGGTGCGGGGTGGAATACGTACAAACCTAAACGTCGTACGTCCGGTCTTGAGCCCTGGCTGTCGAGCGCGTGTCGAGCTGTCGAGGCTCCGTCGAGGCGCTGTCGAGCCCGCTGTCGAGGGGCTGTCGAGGCCTTGCCTGTGAGTAACAGTAAGCCTGTGAGCCTGTCGAGCCTCATTGTCGTACATTGTCGAGCCTGTCGAGTTCCTGTCAAGTTCCTGTCAAGTTCCTTATCCTGTCGAGCCTGTCGAGGCTGACTTCATGCGCCTCGTGGGCGTCGAGTAGCTGTCGAGCTGTCGAGTTTCTGTCCATCTGTCGAGTTTCTCTGTTAGTTTCTCTTAAGTTTCTCTGTCGAGGCTGTGCTCGAGTTATATTTTTATATGCTGTCGAGTGTGTTGTCGAGCTCGAGCCTGGCATGTACAGCTAGTTTGCTATTATTTGCATGAAGCACACTGACTCTCTCACAGCAGTACATGTAGGCCTAGAGGACCCACCAACCAAACTAACACCAAACTAGGTCAATAAACGGATAAAGAACTCGGAGATCAGGACGTCACATCACCCTACATGTATAAACCCCTAACCCCTAAGCCCTTGTAACCCCCCTAACGCCTACATGTACATAGCCGTTGGTTTCTTGGTTTCTTTACTCTGTTATTTTTGTAATTTACCCACCCTAAACCCCTACCTAGCCACTGGTTATTCAAGACCAGAAAATACAATCTTTATGCAATATTTCTGAGGAGAATGAGGTCAAAAAGAGCACGAAAGAGCACGATCAACGTCAGCTGGAGCGAAAGGTCCACCACAGAACATCCATCATCCAGCCACAAAGTTGAGTGTATTAGTTGACCATAGTTGACCAGTCACCACGCAGTGGGATGTTAGTGGGATGTCCATCTCTCCATCAACCTAGTTCACCTTGAAGGAGTGGGGCTCTTATAAGGGCACCTCTAACCCGACTTTACCCAGTCTTAGACCTCGTGTCGAGGCGTGAGTGAGGTCTGTGCTCGAGGTCTGTCGACAGGTCTGTCGAGGTCTGAGTCGAGGTCTGTCGAGGTCTGTCGAGCTGTCGAGCTGCCAAGCTTGATACCTTGACGCCCAGGTAACGCCCAGGCGCATATGAGTCAGGGGTGTTTATTCTGTCGAGTAGCTGTCGACGACAGGTCACTGTCGAGTATCCTAGCTGCCGAGTTTCCTGTCGAGTTGTCGAGAGGCCACGGAGGGCTCAACGTACGTCGAGCCTCGAGTGTCGACAAGGTGTCGGGCTCTCGGGCAGACGGCAAGGGGGGCACGGGCTCCTGCGCTCCTGTCCTCCTGTCGACAGCTCCTGTCGAGCCTGTCGAGGCTGACTGTATGCGCCTTGTGGGCGTGCTTAGGGCGTGCTCGAGTAGCACCTGTCGAGCACCTGTCGAGTAGCACCTGTCGAGTTCCTCTGGGTCGAGGCTGTCTATAAAGTAGTGTTGCTTCATCCATTTCGTAGACTTAGTAGACCTCGTTGAAGACCTCGTGTCGAGGTCTGTCGAGGTCCTGCGCTCTGTCGAAACTCTGTCGACAGCTGTCGTGTGTCGAGCTTGACACCTAGTTGAGCACGCCCACGACAGGCCGTTAGCCAGGCGCATGCACAGTCAGGGGGGTTGATCGAAGGTCGTCGATAGCCGCTGAGTCGCCATGACTTCTGTGTGTCGTAGGCTGCCACTCTTGACCTGTGTCGGGCTCGACAGACTGC
>Ga0209550_10005905_pt1 | contig 11428 bp, 6 predicted proteins | sample LauGreSuBDMM15SN_2_FD_187567 | JGI IMG/M metagenome (GOLD analysis project Ga0209550, IMG submission 187567) | Freshwater lake microbial communities from Lake Michigan, USA - Su13.BD.MM15.SN (SPAdes) (version 5) | ecosystem: Environmental > Aquatic > Freshwater > Lake | place: Lake Michigan, USA... | reverse complement strand
TGGTTAACCCGTGAAGCTGTCTGGAAAGTCCAACGGCAAAATCACAGATGTCGATCATTTCTTGCACTTCTCCGTAACCTTCTTGAAGTGATTTTCCCATTTCATAGGAAACTAATTTTCCAAGTGCTTCTTTGTTTTTTCGTAATTTATCCCCAAACTGACGCACAATTTCGCCTCGTTGTGGCGCTGGCATCAATCGAAATGTTTGAAAAGCTGCTGTTGCCGTTTGCATCACTTTTTCATAATCTTCTGGCGAAGATGTGGTTACTTTTGCAATTAGTTGGCCATCAACAGGCGAAAAGGAAGCGAGCGTTTCTCCATTGGCAAAATGGGTTATCCCGGTTGAAGTTCCAGGATTTATAGCTTTAATTCCTAATTGTTCTAGCGCTTGTTTCATTCCGAATTGTTCAGCAATTGTAGTCATTTCTATTTGGTTTTTTTTGAATTGTATTATTTTGTACAAATATATTGAATATTTATCATTTTGAAGCAAGGTATTTCGGGTCGGATTCCATAATTGTGCCGCAATTTTTGCATGTTCTCAAAGCTTCTGAATGGAAGAAATGTTCATAATGCGGCAAGAAATCTTTTTCAATATCATGCAGTTCAAAATAGACTTCGTGCAATAAATGGTTGCAGTTTTCGCAATGCCAAATCAATCCGTCGGTAAATCCTTTTCCAGCGCGTTTTCTTTCGATTACCAACCCAATTGACCCTTCCGAACGACTTGGCGAATGCGGGATTTTGGCGGGATGCAAATACATATCTCCTGGTTGAAGTTCAAGTTCTTTTCGTTGTCCATCTTCTTGAATGGCTACTTTTATGGTGCCTTCCAATTGATAAAACAACTCTTCTGTTTCGTTAAAATGGTAATCTTTTCGGGCGTTCGGTCCTGCAACAATCATGACAATATAATCTTGCGATTCGACATAAATGTTTTTGTTTCCAACGGGTGGTTTTAATAAATGTCGGTTTTCATCGATCCATTTATTGAGGTTGAACGGTTTTGTAATTGGCATAAGCATAAAAATTTATATAAAAATACAGAAAAGTGCCGTTTGAAAAAACAAAAAAGGGCAGTAATTTGAATTGCTTCATTTACCGCCCTTTTTTATGAATAATATTTGACTATTTTATTTCTTTTATTAAATAAACATAAACCGGAAAGTGGTCGCTAAAACCGGGCTCCGCGGTATTATTCCTTTTTGGATATCCGGTATATCTTCCAGCGGTTTCTATTAAAAAGGGCTTATTATAAATTCCGGATTTCCAATATTTGAAAGAAGAATAATCGGGTTTTATTAAGGTTTCTGAAACCATAATTTGGTCAAAAATATCTCCTGAATCGCGATAAAATAAAGTAGCATTTCCCTTAATTGCCATTTCTTCAAAAGGGTTGTAAACGCCAAATTGTTTCACTTCCTCTTTTTTTAGTTTGGCGCCAATTCCTTCTTTCACACTTTTATTATACGTCCCGTCATTTAAATCGCCCATTGTAATAATTTTCGCGTTTGGATTTTTACTGTAAATAGAATCCGTAATTTTATGGTTCATTCTTCCGGCGGCTTCTCGGAAAGGGCTGCTCTTTTTTTCTCCACCAGACCGCGATGGCCAGTGATTGACTAGAACGTTGATTTCTTCACCGTCCAAAAGGCCTGTAACTAATAAAATATCTCGTGTATAAACTCTATTAGTACTTTTGTCCGCCTCGGTTATGTCGTCGGTTTTTTCTTCGGCTTCGGTTTTTTCTTTTTTGGTTGGAGCGTAATTGTCTCTATAAACCAATAAAGGAATGTTTATAAAACTCGTAGGTTTAAAGTGCTTTTTTTGATACAAAAATCCAACATCGATGCCCCGTTTATCTGGTGAATCGAAGTGAACGATTCCGTAATCGATATTAATCATTTGATAATCTTTGACTAAATCTTCAAGAACTCCGCGGTTTTCAATTTCGCAAACACCTATTATTGTTGGCGGTTCTTTTTGAGTGTCGTTGGTTCCAATTTGGGGAATTACACGGCCTAAATTGTTTAGTTTTTGTTTGTATTTTTTTAAAGTCCATCCTTTTTCCGGAAGGTATTCTTCGTCAAAATTTTCGCCATTAATGGTGTCAAATAAATTCTCACAATTGTAAAATGCCACGGTGTGAACTTTGTATTTTTTTTCTTGAGCTTGAGTTTCATTTATTGCAAAAACAATAAAAAGAAGGGCAACTAATACTTTATTATTCATAAATCTAAAGTTAAATTATCACAAACGCAATTGATGTTTGAGTTGCAAATGTAGAATAATTATGTTTAAAGCCTGAAATTGTTTTGTTAAGAAATAGATTTCTGTGACAAACCTATTTATAAATAAAATAGTGTTTTAGTTTTTTTTTAAAGTGCCTACAAACAAAGGGCTTAATGTTATCATAGGATTAAGATTAACATAAGTTTTAGAATAAATGAAAATTATGTAATTAAAACGTGTAAATTTGTTCCCCGTTTGGTCATAGATAAAATCTAAACGGACTAACTTTTACTATTATTTATGAAAAAACTTGTTATTAGTACTTTATTTGTAATGCAGGTATTTTTTGTTTTTGCCCAAGTCCCAACAGGAATTTCCGGAAAGGTTTTGGATTCAAAAACACAAAAGCCATTACAAAATGTTGTTGCTACTATTCAAAACACGAATTTGACCCAGCTTACCAATGCTGAGGGAAAATTTGTTTTTGAAAAAGTCGCGGTTGGCAATCAATTATTACAGATAAAAAGTGTTGGTTACAAAGACCAATTGCTCCCGGTTGATATTATTGCTGGAAAAATAATTGATTTGGGCGTTGTTGTCTTAGAAGATGACCAAAGTGCTGAAATTCAGGGCAGTCTTATCACCATTTCTGAAAATGATTTGAGTGATGACAATAGTGGTTCCGAAAGCACATCAAGTTTATTACAATCTTCAAAAGACGTTTTTCAACAATCGGCGGCTTATAATTGGGGACAAGCTAGATTTAGAATTCGTGGTTTGGATAATGAGTATTCCAAAACACTCATTAACGGGGTTTCTATGAATAAAATTCTTGATGGAAGACCACAATGGAGTAATTGGGGCGGTTTAAATGATGCTACAAGAAATCAAGAGTTTACGGTTGGTTCTGCTGCTTCTGATTATACTTTTGGTGGTATTCTTGGAACAGAAGAAATCAACACTCGTGCATCAATGTATCGTCCAGGAAATCGTGTTTCTTTTTCTGGAACAAATACCACTTACAACAGTCGTGTTATGGCAACCACCGCCTCCGGGATGAACCGAGAGGGATGGGCTTATGTTTTTTCTGCTGGAAGACGTTGGGCACAAGAAGCTAATTTTGAAGGAACAAATTATGCTGCAAATTCTATATTTGCAAGTGTTGAGAAAAAATTTAACGACCATCATAGTATTAATTTAACTTCAATCTATGCTCAAAACAATCGTGGCAAAAACTCTCCTGCAACAGATGAAATTACCCGTTTAGCAGGTAAAAATTACAACTCGTATTGGGGTTGGCAAGATGGAGAAAAAAGAAATTCAAGAGTGAAAAAAGTAGACGAGCCTATATTTATGTTGAGTCATTTTTGGAAAATAAATGATAAAAACAAATTAAATTCAAACATTACTTATCAAACTGGTGGAATTGGAAACAGCCGTCTTGATTTTCAAGGAGTAGATAATCCAGATCCAACATATTATAAGAAACTTCCTAGCTACTTTACTTCGCTATATGCAGTTGATCAAGGAGTAAATCCAGGAGCGTTTACTCCGGATTTTGCCCAGGCGGAAACTACCTATTACGAATTTTTGGCTAATCGTCAATTAGATTGGAACGCCATGTATAATGCTAATTCTACCCCGATATTGGATAATAATGGCAATATAATAGGCTATACTCCGGCGGAAAGTAAATTTGTATTATATGAAGACCGAACAGATGAAAACACGTTAACTTTTAATACCATTTTGAATTCGCAATTAAATGATAATATTATTGTAAACGCAAGTGCATCTTATAAAAAACTAAAGTCGTCAAATTATCAAAAACTATTAGATTTATTAGGAGGGACTCATTTTAACGATGTTGACACATTTGGCACAACAGCGGATCAAGAACAATCCGATTTATTAAATCCGAACAGACAAGTGTTCGCGGGTGAAAAATATGGATATAACTATACCATTTTTGCCGATGTATTTGAGGCTTTTTCACAATTTAAGTTTACTTATAAAAAAGTAGATTTCTATGTTGCCCAAAGCTTTTCAAGTACTTCGTCTCAAAGAGAAGGGTTGTATAAAAACGGTTATTATCCAACCAATTCATTGGGAAAAAGCGGTAAAACATCATTTGAAAATTTTGGTTTTAAAGGAGGGATAACTTATAAAATATCCGGAAAACGTTATTTGAGTTTTAATGCTGCTCATATGACAAAGGCGCCTTCAATTCGGAATTCATACCCAAATGCTCGTCTCAACAACAATACAGTATTGGGCCTTGAAAGTGAAAATATTTCAAGTGCTGATGTAAGTTATGTGTTTAGAGGCCCTTTTGTTAAAGCACGAATTACTGGTTATTTTTCAAAAATTAGCGATGCAACAGAGACTTCTTTTTATTATGCAGATGGTATTTTTGCTAATGATGATAGCACAGACACAAATGAAAGCAGTGCTTTTGTTAGTGAAACAGTAAAAGATATTACAAAGAAAAACATTGGTGCGGAGTTAGGATTAGAATACCAAATTACTTCTACCATAAAAATAACAGCAACTGCGGCTTATGGCGAATATATTTACGACAATAATCCAACGGTGTTGATTAATAATGATGCCAAAGCCACTCCAGAAAACACCAATCCTGTTACTAATTTTGGTACGGCCGCGATGAAAAATTACAGACAGCCCGGAATGCCGCAACAAGCTTATTCAGTTGGTTTAGAATACAGAGATCCTAAGTTTTGGAACATTGGAGCTAATATTAATTATTTAGCAGACAATTATTTAGATGTTTCTCCTATAATGAGAACTAATAATTTCTTTATTAACCCAGCAAATGGATTTAATTTTCCGGAAGCAACTGTTGAAAGAGGCAGAGAATTATTAAAACAAGAAAAATTTAATCCCGTTACTTTATTGAATCTTACAGGAGGAAAATCATGGAAAATAGGAAATCAAATTTTCGGATTTTTTGCTAGTATCAATAATGCCGCCAATGTTACCTATAAAACTGGAGGATTTGAACAAGCCAGAAACGCCAACTTTAGACAGTTAAATCAAGATGTTTCTAGTGGCACTCCAGCATTTGCACCAAAATATTTTTATGGTTACGGAAGAACCTATTTCGTAAACTTTTACATCAATTTTTAATTAGAAAAACCCATTTATTATGAAAACAAATATTTTAAAATCCGTTTTTTTCTTAGCTATAGCTGTTGGAACACTTTCGAGCTGTGTAAACGATGACAACTATTCAGTTCCTGCATTAGAATGTAACCAACCTAATTTGACCGCCAATAGAGGTGTTCAACAAGTTATTAATGTTTCAACTTCTTTGGTTACGCCTTATGCTTTTCCAGATGATATTATTGAAGCGTATGCTGTTTCTAGTGACGAAGGAGGAAACTTCTACAAATCAATTTCATTTCAAACTTTAGCTACATCAACAACTCCTGCGGTTGGATTTAGTGTTCCCGTTGATGCCGCAAACACTTATATTGATTACCAACCAGGTGTTAAAGTATTTATCAAAATGGAGGATTTGTATACTGATATCATTTATGGTTCAATGAGAATTGGAGGAATTTATGTTAATTCTTCTTCTGTAGCTTCTGTTGGAAGACTTCCAATGACCGTTTACAGAAACAAATTAATCGCTTCTTGTACCAATTTAAGCGAAGAAGTTTTGGTTAAAAAAACAACCATTAAAAATTTAATAAATGATGCCAATCTGAACACTTTATGTGAAGTTTCTGGTGTTCAATTTGAAGACGATGCTGTTGGAAGAAATTATTATGAATTATCAAACAGTCTTGGCGGAGCAACCAATTGGATGCTAACCGATGTTATTTCAGGCGCAAAAGTTATTTTTAGAACGAGTAGTTATGCTACTTATGCTAGTCATCTTTTACCAACTGGAAGCGGAACCGTTAGAGGCGTTTTGACAAAATATGGTTCAGATTACCAATTCATGGCACGTACAGAAGCAGATGTGAATTTAACTGGCCCTAGAAGTGTGCCTGTTTTCTCAGAAGGTTTTACTTCTGGATTAGGATCTTGGTATGCTTATAGTGTTGTGGGTGCAGAAGTTTGGGTTCATAGTGCTATTTATGGTAATCCAGGTGGAATGGCAAAAATGTCAGGTTATGCTACTACAAACAAAGCAAACGAAGATTGGTTAATTTCTCCTGCTATTAATTTATCTACACTTACTTCAGCTTCTTTGTCATTTGACAATGCCTATAAATTTGCTGGAAATTCAATCGAAGTATTTGTTTCAAATAATTATTCTGGAACTGGAAGCCCAACAGCCTCAGGCGTAACATGGACCGCTCTTACAGGAGCAACTCTTTCTGCAGGAAATTATGTTTATGCAGGTTCTGGCTCTTTAAATCTTGCTGCCTTTTTAGGAACTGGAAATAGTGCTGTTCGTGTTGCATTTAAATATACTTCAACTACAACGGCTGCTTCCACATGGGAGATTGATAATGTGAAAATCATAGGTAATTAAACCTTAGTTATAGTTCAAAAAAAGCCTCGCAAATGCGGGGCTTTTTTTATGCCTAAAATTTCTAGGATTACTAATCTGTTTTCTGAGAAAGTTTTTGATGATACATTTCCGTTTTAATCTGTCCATTTTTATTTCTAAGATTTAATAAATACATTCCATAAACAATTTGTTCTAAAAATGATGCTGTTTATTATAACTACTGCGTTCTATTGCTTATTATTTGATTGTTTCTGATGGGTTTAGGTTTTTAACAAATAAGTTTTGTTTCAAAAAAAATAGCGGCCTTAAAAGCCGCTATTTTTGATATTCTATTTTGGTTGTAAATTACTTCACGATTAAGAATTCTGCGCGTCGGTTTTGAGCGTGTTGTTCTTCGGTGCAGGTTTCTTTACAGTCCGCTTTTGGCTCGGTTTCGCCGAAGCCTTTTCCTGTGATTCTGCTTGCGGCGATTCCTTTCGAGATTACATACTGAACCGTTGCTTTGGCGCGTCTATCGGATAAGTTCATGTTGTATTTGTCACTTCCTCTGTTGTCTGTGTGCGATTTGGCTAGAATTACCATGTTCATATCACTCTTCATTACTTGAACCAATTTGTCCAATTCAAATGCCCCTTCTTGGGTGATGTTGCTCTTATCGTATTCAAAGAAAATTGGATTTAATACAATTTCCGTCGGTTTGATGATAATTTCTATCGGATTCAGCGGTGCTGGAACTTCTAGTTTTCCGCCTTTGTTTTTGGCTATCGGAAATCCTGCGCTCTCAAATCCTTCCATCGTTACTTGAAGGCTGTATTCTTTTTGGCATTCCAACAGATAATCAACATTGCCATTTCCGTTGGCTATTTTGGTTTCGATGATGTTTTTCTTGTCGTCCAATATCGCAACGCTTGCTCCGGGTAGGATTTGTCCTGTTTGGGCATTGGTTACCGTGATTAAGGTTTCTACGCTACATACGGGTTCGGCCATAAAAATATCATCCGATCCGTCTCTGTTGCTTGAGAAAAAGCCAATGTTTTTTGTGCTGTTAAATGAAAATGAAAAATCATCGTTCTCGCTGTTTACCGGTTTTCCAACATTTTGTGCCGCTTCGTCTTTGTTCAAATTGATTGAAAACACATCCAATCCGCCCAATCCTTGTTTGGAACTTGATGAAAAATACAACACATTGTCTTGGGTTATTGATGGAAATTGTTCGTTGCCTTCCGTGTTTACTCTCGGCCCTAGATTCTCTGGTTTGCCATACACATCGCCTTGGCCAATGCTAACTTTCCAAATGTCATTTCCGCCTAATCCTCCTGGCATATTGGAGTTGAAATACAACGTTTTTCCGTCTTTGCTAATACTTGGATTACTTACCGAATAATCTTTGCTATTAAATGGCAATTGAGTGATGTTGTCCCATTTTCCGTTTACGCGTTTAGCTGTATAAAGATAGATTTGACTGAATTTGGAGTTGATGTTTTTCGCGCTTTCAAAATCTTTTTCATCGCGGCTATCTCTTGAAAAATAAATGGTGTTTGAGTCGCTACTAAACGATGCCGGTCCATCATGCCATTTGGTGTTTAATTCTGACACTTCCGTTGCAGGGCTTAGCGAACCATCCGCTGGGTTGAAAATGGATTGGTAGATGTCTAAAAACGATTCGTCGTTCCAACCTGTTTTTTTGTAGGTTTTTCTTCTTGCGCTCGAAAAATACAAAACATTATCATTGCTAAGAGTGGCGCCAAATTCGGATTTATCGCTATTGATTGCGATGGTTTTTACGTTGAACGCTTTTTGTTTGCTAAGTAATTTTGGAATGTAATTTGGATTTTCTTTGAAGGATTTAGCGCGTAAATCATTGGGCGATTTGCCAGCGAAAATAGCCATTTGTGTATTTGATTCTTCATATTTGCCTGCGGCTTTTAGCATTTGGGCATATTTGAAATATACTTCCGCATCTTGGGGCTGTGTTACGGCTAGGGCATACCATTTGATGGCTTCCTTGCTGTTGAACATGTTGTAGTAACTCTCGGCGAGTTGGTTGTATATGTAATTGTCTTTCTTGCCATCGCCAACTAGTTTTAGGTATTCTTTGCTGGCATCTAAATATTCGTATCGCTTGAATAGTTTATCAGCCGATTCGGTGGCTTTGGTTTGTGCTTTTAAAGTCATTGTGCTTACTAACACAAAACTTACTAATAGATATATGTTTTTCATTATTGGTGTTGTTTTTATGTTAGAAATATCGTGGTGAACGAGATATTTTTTTCGGGAAATTCAAATCAAATAACAAGATAATCTCGTGAGATGACGGTGTGGTTACTTTCAAATCCGAAACAATATGGTCGTAGGCATAACCGATTCGTAAAGTTGGAGAAATCGCATAGTTAACCAACGCGCCAAAGGAGTCTTGAAAACGGTAGCTTGCTCCTGCTTCAAATTTGTCATTGAACAAGAAGTTGGTAGAGAAATCTATCGAAACTGGTGTATTAAAGGCTGATTTTACCATTGCAAATGGTTTGAATTTTAACGTCGGGTTGATGTCAAAAACATATCCTCCTGTTATGAAATAATGTGGGACTCTATTTTCAAGAAAATAATTTCCGTCATTATTCAAATGGGCTGCATTTAACATATTGGGTACAGAAACGGCAAAATAATACTTGTTGGTATAATAGAAAAAACCGGTTCCAATATTCAAATTAGAGGTGTTTGAATCTTGGGCAAAGGCGCCATCACCTTGTTGTTGAAGCGTATAATTTATGGTCGAAAATAATCCGATTTTTTGGAACGTAACGCCCGCTTTTAATCCTAATGCCAATCGGTGCTCCCCACCAAGATTTAAGGTGTAGGAAAAATCACCATACACGTTGTTTTCTTCAACAGGACCTATTTTGTCTGAAATAATAGAAAGTCCTAATCCAACATTTTTTCCAACTGGAGAGGATCCAGAAAACGAAAATGTTGTTGGGGCGTCTTCAATTTCTATCCATTGTTTTCGGTATAATAATCCAAAAGATAAATTCTCTTTCGAACCTGCATAAGCCGGATTCATGATGTTCATATTATACATGTATTGGGTATAATGTGGGTCTTGTTGTGCATTGGCATTGATAAATGCAACAAACACTAATAATGCTGTAAATAATTGCTTCTTCATAGTAGGTTTTTGTTTGTTTTTAGAAAACGATAGGCTTCCAAAAGCAAGCCTATCGTTTGTAAACCCTTATTTTTGATTATTTATTAATATATATCCATCCGGTTAATGTAGTGCCACTTCCTCTTTCGATAACGTAATAATACGTGCCGTCTGGAAGTTCTGCTCCACCATCGGTTTGGCCGTGCCACTGATTGGTGTATTCTCTGTAGCTATAAACCTTGCTTCCGTAGCGGTTGTAAATGCTCAACTTCTTAACATCCGTCAATATAAACGTGTCGTTATCGCCATCGCCGTTAGGGGAAATCCCTTTTTGGATGATGCAGGTGGTGTTGGCAACGGGATGGTCGTTCGTACTAAGACATCCATTATACAATACCGTAGAAACATAATTTCCTGGTGTAGAAACCACAATAGTAGGCGATGATGAAGGTGCTGAAACAAATCCGTTAGGCCCCGTCCATTCGTAGGTTGCGTTTGCTGGATCAAAAGAATTAGAAATTGGCAAAGCGGTTAATGAGAAGATTTGTCCTTCACAGACATCAATAATATCAACTAAAAACTCAGGATCAATTGTTACTTGATTTATCGCCGGAACTGCAGGACAACCACTTGAAGCAGCTATTGTGTAAGTAACGGTATAGGTCGCTGGCGTACTTGAGCTCGGAATAACATCTCCTGTTGTTGGGTCTATTGTTAATCCAGATGGTGATGAGCTGAAAACTCCTCCTGTGGCTCCTGTTAAAGAAACGGATTGAGGTTCGGCAACAGAAGAACAAAATAATCCGATATAATTTATTGTTGCTTGAGGCAACAATGAAATTGTAATAGAAGAATTATCTGTTACGATTCCACATCCATTTGCGGCAGCAATAGTGTTGGTTACGGAGTAAGTTGCCGCAGTACTTCCTAATAGATTTACAAGCCCGGTTGCTGAATTAATACTCAATCCTGCTGGGGTTGAAGTAAATGATCCTGCAACTCCACCACCTGAAAACGCTGGCGCTGGGTTTGTAGCGCTGGAACAATAAGGACTTAATGGGTAACTAAATGAAGCCACTGGGGGAGCGGTTACAGTAACAGTAACTGACACTGGCACGCTTGGACATCCTAAAGATGCCGCAATCGTATTGGTCACTAAATAAGTATTCGGCGCGCTATTTGACAATGAAATTGCGCCATTTGTTGCATTCAATGAAAGCCCTGCTGGTGTTGAACTAAACGTTCCTGCAACCCCTGTTCCTAAATAAGCAAGTACTGGATCCGATGATGTTTTACAATATGCTATTGCATCATAATTAAATGTTGCAACTGGTAAAGCAGTTATTGTTATTGTTGCTGGTGCACTTACTACGATACATCCATTGGCGGCAGCAATAGTATTGGTAACTGTATAAGTAGCTGGCGTGCTTCCTGATAAATTTACAACCCCGGTTAATGAATTAATACTTAATCCTGCTGGGGTTGAAGTAAATGCTCCTGCAACTCCGCCACCTGAAAATGCTGGCGCTGGGTTTAAGGCATTAGAACAATAAGGAGTGTCTGGATAA
>Ga0209550_10005904_pt1 | contig 11429 bp, 14 predicted proteins | sample LauGreSuBDMM15SN_2_FD_187567 | JGI IMG/M metagenome (GOLD analysis project Ga0209550, IMG submission 187567) | Freshwater lake microbial communities from Lake Michigan, USA - Su13.BD.MM15.SN (SPAdes) (version 5) | ecosystem: Environmental > Aquatic > Freshwater > Lake | place: Lake Michigan... | reverse complement strand
AACACCTCCAAATTTCTTCAAGAAGAACGGGTCTTGTATATGTCGAAAGACATGACCTTCTTCTTCATATTCCCATACAAATTCGCCATTTATGTCTCCTGTGTAATAGGACATCTTTTAATAGGACGTATTTATTTCTATGTATTCAATTTTACTATTATTTCAAGTATTTTTGTGTAGAACAAGTATGGAATGTACGATATGTTACGAAATGTTTCTTACACCTAAAACGAAAAGAGAGTTTGTACAAGTATTTAATGAACTTGTACAAAAGAATAAAAATGAGGAGATAGCCCATTTTTTAAATGTACTGATTACACCTAAACATAACAACACCCATACTTGTTCTACACAAAAATGTGAACGTTTGTTTTGTAACGATTGTTGGAATAAAATAAGTAAACGTGAAACCTCAAGTAATCATTCTTTTAGGTGTCCGTTTTGTAGACAAATCGACATAAAGGATAAGTATTTTAACAAACCTCAATATTATTATAATTTATAGTAAAAAATCATTCGATTAATCTTTCGGTTCAAATAAACGACCTTCTTGTCCACATTCACCATGTCGGCGTACGATAGAACAGAATTGGTGATCAATTTTTTGACTCAGTACTATCCCTGTCACTTCATAATTGTCGTCTTCTATCACGATTGGAAACAAGGCACATTTCCCATATTTGGGTGATGAGAAGATATCCTTTTTAAAGTACTTACAATTTATACATAAGTTGGGTTTAAACGCAGAAACGTATGAAACGTACGAAACTATAGTCAATGCCTTCATTCGTATACTTACTAACACGTATTTATATCCTTTAGTATAATGGAACTAGTACCAACCACGCCTGAAGACACTATAAAGGCTGTAACCGAACACGAAGACACTGTAAAGACCGAGAACGAAATCATTGTAAATGCCGTCATTATAAATGAATCCACTGTACCCGAAGAATACCTAGGCGAGATAGATAATTCAAGTGCTATCCTTTCTCATACCTTTCTATTGTCGGGACTCATTATCACCACGGGTATAGTCGTTTGTGTCGTGTTTTATTACATCGTTTAAACTTCGTCTTCTTTGTCATAATCTTCCATCATGTCTTTCATTCTTTTGTAAGTCGAGTAAGAACGACCCAGGAAGGCCAAAAGGTAATACAAAGGCACATTCGTCAATACAAATATGACTCCGTTTTTACTTACATTTTCTATACCATCTTTGTCCTTTTTAATCATGTGTCTGGTTAATATTTTAGAGATGGTTTCACTCTCTTTATCCTCCACGTGAATACTTCCTGTACTCAAAAAGAAAAATAGGTCATTGTACAAGTTGTCTAGATAACCGAGGTCATCTCCAACAGCGTGTGTCATTTTCTCGATAGCTTCGTACAAGGTAAACAGCTGTCCAATCAGGATTTCGCGCTTGTAATCCTTTTCGCAACAAATATCCGGAACAGGTTTGTTCTTGTAATACTGTAGCATTCGATGTTTTAATCCCTTTCTTGTATTGTTTTTTCGATTGTTGGATTTATTCGCGTTCATATAGAGTGAATGAATATTTTAGTTAAACGTATGTTTGTACGGAAGAGTAAGATTTAATGATTACGGTTTAAAATTTTCTTTTGCGTATCCAATGACCGCACACGCGATACGTTTCCCGGCATTTCCTGTACGCAGACTTTCTTCGTCTCCTACACCCAAGTCGTCTTCGTCCTCGTGAAGAATCAGTCCGCGACCGATGATATTACATTTGGTTCCTCGTAAGCGGATACAATCGTCATAGAAGGTGATATGGACTTCCCCCTTACTGTTGGCTTTGACGTTGCCTAAGTCCCCGACATGTCTCTCCCGAGACAAAGGACCACCGTGTTGCGTCTGGTAAGGATTAAAGTGAGCACACATACTCATACATCGGTCTGTCAAGTCACCTGCTTCGTGAACATGAAACCCATGTAGGGTATTGGGTTCAAACCCTTTCAGCTTGACTTTGATTTCTATTCCTTGTTCGCATTCTGTAAAATGAACCGTCCCTTCAATCGTATCGGTAAAGACGGCCACGGCTTTCATTTAAATTGTATGGAATCACTATTTAAATCGATTTATTAAAAATTGACCCTTTCGAAAGCTTCTGTTAGTGAGTAAAAAGAATGGGCCTACTCTACTTTATTCAACCGGCAGAATTGGTCGGCACTACCCGTTACAAAATAGGGCGTTCTTCCAAAAATGATTTGTCTCGTCTGCGTGCCTATCGCGCCGGCACACGAATGATTCTCATCATGGAATGTGACAACGATATTGAAATCGAGGAAAAGCTAATTGCTGCCTTCAATGTTCTCTTTCCGCGTGTAGCGGGAAAGGAATGGTTCGAAGGGAACGAGAAAGACATGCGGACACTGTTTTACGACCTAGTGACGCAATGTGAAAAACGTCCGATGATGGATTAAAATACTTTTTAACATGAATTTATCTTTGTTTTCATTTCTATAAGAGAATATATTCGAATGGCTGGCTCAAACTATTTCACGAACCTATCAGACGCTAGCGCCCATATCATTCTCATCTCTTTTATCGTGTATTTATTCGTCAACCTGTTTGAGAATATGATACACTATAACATTGGTAAATTTAGTAATAAAGAAACAAGACTCGAACTACCTAGTAGAAAAGATTTTATAAAAATAATAGTAGTGATGTGCATATTCGCTCTTCTACAAGGTGTATTGACTGTTTATTTTAATACCTATTTTAAAAAGAGACCCTAATTTCAGCGTAAGTTCGATTGAACCTTACTTTTTATTTAACGCATTTTTATTTAACGCAAGAATAGCCTGATTTCTACTGTTTTTGTATTGTGCGTATCCTAAAAAAGACATTAAATAAAAGAGTGGAACTTTATGTAAGAGTTCCATAATCTTCTCTTTATTCGGGATAATACCTTTCTCTGTCCTTTTCTTGAGGCTATCCCATAATCCCACACCTTCCGTGTTTTTCACTTCCTCCAACATCATTCTGTATCCGATAAACACCAGTAAATCATTTTGTACATAGTCTAAATACTGTTCTTTTTCGAACATAAAATCAGCGATTTCTGTATACAATTTAAAAATATCTTCAATGACCAATTTTCTATCAATATCCTTCTCGCAACAGATGTCTCCTTTTTTTAAGATATAGTTAGTCATCGCCTTCTTCATGGTTTTCCGTATAACTTGTTTCAAATGTTTTGATTGTCTTTTAGGCTGCATATAGTATATTCCTATAAAATCCTAAAAAGGATAAGGAAGAAAATCATTTTAGGATGCTATATCATGAAATGGTCTGTAGTGATAAAATATGGTTTTATCCTATACATCGTTCTGTTTTGTGTGTGCCTATTCCTTATTTCTAGCGAAGATAGGTACATGTATCTCTATAGTCTTCAGCATACTGATTATTTTCTCTGGCATTTATTCAAATTTGACGGTCTATCCTTAACGATATGGGGAACCATAATGTATTTTTTATATATCAATTATTTTCCCATCATCGCGTTATTTATTCCTGACTGGGATAAAGTCTTTCATATACATGGGTCTTTCGATTGTGTACCTTATTCTTTGATGGGAAACAAAGAGTTAACGTATAAGGTTCAATCCAAATTATTTTGGTATCATTGTTTTACGGAAAATGGTATAAAAACGCCAAAAATATATTATCATGTATTAAACGGTTCTGTTATCCCGATACATCCACTAGAGAAAGGTCCTTTTATATTAAAGCCGAATTATGGTACACAAGGTATAAAGATACGAAAAATAGAAGGAGATGAAATCAAGTCTATTCAAAAAGATAAATGGATTGCGTTTCGATACGACGAAAAGCTTATTCAAGAATATGTCTCGGATTGTTTTGTTGACACGGCTCGACATTTCCGCATTATTACTAGTTATAAAAATGATGCTCGATTGTTCGCCATAAAAGAATTAAAACAAGACGGAACCAAGATTGCTTCTAACCATGCGAATGGGGCAAATGCTGTGACATGTAAGTTGTCGGGGTGTGATTTTTTATCTGAACAAGAGAATCGATTTATCCTCAAGAGCTGTGTTCAACTCCTAGAACTACATGAGAAGGAATTTAAAACGGTACCTTTCATCGGGTGGGATGTATGTTTGACATGCGATGGACCATACGTCTTTGAAGGTAATTTGGGAGCATCTATGGGTCCATCTGATTATTATCCAGAATATAAACAGATCATGGCGGAGTTGTATAAGACATCTTTTAAATAAGATTGAGTAAAAATTGAAGGAATAAAAAATACACTCTTACTATAAGAATGTTGATTCCAGTGAAATGTTTCACGTGCGGAAAAGTGATTGGAGACAAATACAATTACTACCTTCAGGAAATCATCAACCGGAAAAGCAAGGACAAAGAGGTTCCAAAAGACTCGCAAGAACACATTCAATACCTAGATGAAGACTCTATCCGAAAGACGGTGGAAGGTGACATTTTGGATGAATTAAAAATGACGGACATGTGTTGTCGGAGGCATTTCCTAACCCATGTCAATATATTCTAACTTTTTAGGAAAAAGTTAACAAAAACGGGAAGATAATGACGGGAAGATAATGACGGAAAGATAATGACGGGAAGATAATGACGGGAAGATAATGACGGAAAGATAATGACGGGAAGATAATGACGGGAAGATAATCACGGGAAGATAATGACGGGAAGATAATCACGGGAAGATAATCACGGAAAGATAATGACGTTATGGATTATTTTTTATTCCGGTTTCGTTTATCCTTTAGAGGATTTATTTTAAAATTGACCTTCTTCTAACTGTAAAAGAGAAGCATAGAAAAATGTCTACACTTCAACTCATGACAGCACGCCGCGAGGAGGTCATCCAATCTTACAACTCGGCAAAATCATCCAACTATCGGCTTTTCCTGGAAGGGGATGACAAAGCTACCTCGGAATACATCTTCCCCAATCAACGAGAAGATGCGTTCCAGATTGTCAACCTATTTTACACAAAGAAAGTTCGTGTCGTAAGCATTCAGAAGAAGACCAAGGTCGGTGCGGATGGTCTCATGGTTGAAATCGCCAAACTTATGACGACACATAACGATGATGCCTTTGTAGTCAATCCGGCAAATGTACGTATCCTCACGGGTATGAGCAATGCTGGATGGGAAAAAGATATGATTGAGAAAGCACCTAGCTGCTTCCAAGATAAAATATTCCATCATGGTAAACTGTCCAAGTCAGACCTGAAAGACATGAAGAATGGTCTACTCATTTTGGACGAAGTCGACACTGGGAACAAGGAGTTTCAAGTACTTCATATGACCCTCAAGGATGCCGGTATCTTGGACGTGAAAAATATGGAAGAAAACAATAACCGGTTTGTCTTTATCAGTGCGACCATGATGCGCGAGCTGTATGACTTGTATCAATGGGGTCCGCTTCATGAACTCTACAAGATGACCATACCAGCTTCGTACATCGGCCATCAAGACTTCTTGAAACATGGACTGGTGAAAGAGTTTTATTCCCTGAACACAAAGGAAAACGCAGAAAAGTGGATACAAGAGGATATTCTTGCGTATAACACAGATTATCGAGTTCATCTGGTAAGACTAGACAAGAAGACGGTGGAGAGTGTACACAACGCATGTGTTCGGTTCAAGGTAGACTTTCGAAATCATACCTCCACCGACCGTTTATCGAAAGAGGATATCGACGAATACTTTAATGTTCCATTAAAGAAACATATTGTGCTTGGTGTGAAAGGATTCTTTCGACGTGCCAACCTAATCCCAAATCGCTGGAAACTTCGTATCGGCGCGACACATGAATTGTATACGAAAAAGGTAGATAACAATGTTCAGATTCAAGGACTGACTGGACGAATGACGGGATATTGGCGCGACGTCCTAGAAAAGGGTCACAAGACAGGTCCGCACCGAACCTCCATCCAGGCAATTGAAGAATATGAACAGACTTATCTCGATCCCTTCGGAAGGAACTCGTATCAAACCGCAGGATTCAAGAAGAAGAATGGAAAGGTATCGATTGTACCATCCATGCTTTCACCTAAACATATTGAGAATATGGTTCCAGTTGCGTTACCGGTAGTGTCGGTGGATATCCACTTGTATCGTATCTACAGTGATGAAAATACGGTGCGTTTTGTGTGTAATATCCTAGGATACGAATATCGGCCAGTGGAAAAGAAGAATGGCTTTAAAGAAACTTCACTGAATAAGGCTGCTTGTGTGGTATCGTTACAGGATGCGGTCGCAGCAGTACCTACCGCGTATGGAACGAATAAAGGGGTCACCACGTGGCGTACCTATTTGCCGTGCTACGTCGATATCAAAGACAATACCACCTTACGATATGTGGTAGTGATACGACCCACTACATCCAAAGATAAATTGGATGAATGCGACCGGCGGTTTCAATCCCTCACATTGTAAGATGTAAGTGATTACATGATATTTTTATTCACAGTTCCTGGAAGTCCGTGACCAAAAAGAACCATGTACAACAGGATGATTGCCCCCAAAAACACGCTGCGGTCTTCAGCCACGGCTGGGGTCTGATTTAGACCAAACACCATGACAAGATACAAGATAATTCCAATCATTAGAGAGTGCAACAACATCATGATACCTCGTTCCATTACACTAATCGGATAAAATATTCTCTTAGAGTATGCGAATGAGTCGCAGAGTAAAACGCAGAACCAAGAGAAGGAAGACCCGTACCAGAACTATCAAGATCAAGATGAGGGGAGGTTCTGACCCCATGAGTGAATGGGGAAATGTATTCTCGAATTTAGGATATTTGTCTCAATCTGCGTTGAATATGTTTAGTGTACCCATTCCGACTATTGTCGGACAGATGCCCAATTCTCCATTGGTGAACAAACAATTCCCCCTAATTCAACCATTGGCTCTAGATTAAAATATTGTACCTAATTATATGGCCAAACTACGTTCCAAGACTGAAGAAGGATTTGACCTTACACAAATGTGCACGCCGGCTACCCTCTACTTTTTTCTCTCTATTCTCGGGATGTTTTTAGTAGGAATGGCCAACCTGGATAGCCCCGACCAACTGTGCATCGGTGACTACAGCTGCGATGTAGGCAACAATACGGTCGTCTTTATCCTCAATGGTATTTACATTTTGTTCTGGACCTTCATCTTGGACCTCATGTGCAAGAACGGTTATGGTTCATTGTCCTGGTTCGTGTTCCTTTTGCCGTTCCTCATTACCTTTATCTTTTTAGCCACGATTATGATCCGTAATAATTAATCATCACCTAAACAATAATTAAAACATATAAAATAATCGTCTATCATATAAAAGATGAGCCGTAATGACGAAGATTTTCAGTTTTCTTTCGTGGACAAATACTTTAAAGAAAACTCCCTCGTAGACCATCATATCACATCCTGTGATACGTTTTATGATGTAAGCATACCCAAGATTTTTAAAGACAAGAACCCCATTCGTTATTATGGTATCATGGATGAGAAAACCAAACAATACAAATACAGCGCGAGGTTGTATTTGGGAGGTAAAAACGTAGACAAAATCTATTATGGAAAACCCATGATTTACGATGGGTCAAACCAACACTACATGTTTCCAAATGAAGCACGTCTGCGAAACATGACCTATGGTATATCTATCCATTACGACGTTGATATTGAACTTGAAGTGAATGGTGAGATGGTGGTAAAAACGTTACCGTTGAATAAGTCTCATTATTTTCTCGGTATGTTCCCTATCATGTTACAGTCAAAACTGTGTATTTTGAAAGGCCTTCCCGTCGAGACTCGTTTTCAGATGGGTGAATGTAAGTACGATTATGGAGGATATTTTATTGTGGACGGAAAAGAGAAAGTACTTATTCCCCAAGAGAGTTTCGGTAATAACCTCATTTATACTAGACTTGTCAAAGATGGGAAACATGACTTTTCTGTAGAGGTTCGTTCTGTATCTGAAGACATTTCAAAACCACGACGCACCCTCGCCATTCGACGTGTACAGAAAGGAAGTAAGTATTCGAATGAACAATTCGTGGTGTTTATACCGGATGTGCGTGAGCCTATTCCTCTTTTTATTCTGATGCGAGCTCTAGGGATTACAAGCGATAAGGAGATTTGTCAGACCATATTACACGACCTGGAACGAAACGAAGATTACCTCGAGCTGTTGCGCCCCTCTATTCATGACGGGAACCTCGTCTTTCACCAGAAGACCGCACTTGAATTTATTGGTTCATTTACCAAGTTACATACGGTTCATTCGGCTTATCGTTGTATTGTACAACAATTATTGCCTCATATCGGAGAGATGAACTTTAAAGCCAAGGCCTGTTATATTGGATACATGGTGTTTGAACTTCTAAAACTCATCCGACAAGAGGAGAAACCTACGGACCGTGACAATTACAAATACAAGCGTGTTCAGTCTACCGGTCAACTTATGAAAGACCTATTTATTGAATATACCACGGAAATGTACAATGAAATATACAAGACCGTAGACAAAGAACTTTATTACCATAATGCTACCTACAACGACGAAGAACCTGTGGTAGACCAGAACTATAAGTTTTTGAATCTTTTTTCGGATGAACTCTTTTCGCCTCGCACGGTAGAGGAAGGATTCAGGAAAGGATTCAAGGGAAATTGGGGAGCACATGGTCATACCAAGCGTGTTGGAGTCATTCAAGCCCTCAATCGTCTCACGTATCATTCTTTTATGAGTCATTTGAGACGGGTTGACCTGGATATCGACGAATCCAACAAGCTGGTGGGACCTCACTTGCTACACGGGTCACAATACGGCCTGTTTGACCCACTAGATGTTGGAGGGAGCGTAGGTATCGACAAACAAATGTCTGTATTATGTGCGTTTACTCCTCTGATTCGAAACGAAGACCTCTTTCACTGGATACAGACGAACATGACCCAAGAAGAGGTTCGTATTCACTTCTTGGAAGAAATTGATTATCGAGACATGGCGACACACACGAAGCTCTTCATCAATGGTTCATGGATTGGGATTGTTAAGGACCCTTTGAGGTTCAAAGATGTGTTTATCGCAGCAAGGCGATATGGGCTTCTTCATCCCATGATTAGTATTGCGTTTGACATGAAATACAAGACCATCTTCTTGTACAGCGACGAGGGGCGCGTGGTTCGTCCGTTGTTTTACTTTGAAAATAATAAAGATACCAAGGTCATTAGTTACAAGGGGCGAGATGACCGTACCTGGTCCGAGTGTATCTATGGAAAGGTCAATACCAAAAGGACCACCTTTGTAAACAAGAACGACCTCTCCGCGAAGCCAGCGTCTAACTCACAGACTGTATTGGAGTATCTTGATAATTCCGAGATGGAAACTTTATATGTGGCTTCCACTGTTCATCTACCTTCTCAACACGATTATACACACGCAGAAATCCATCCTTCCTGCTTGTTTGGTATCATGGGCAATCAAATTGTATTTCCAGAAAATAGCGCATTGCCTCGTAATGATTATAGTTGTATTCAAGGACGTCAATCGGTATCCTTATACCATTCGAATTACCTAAACCGTATCGACAACATGGGAGTCATACTCGATTATGGACAGAAACCGATTGTCAAATCGAGATATACACATTATCTGAACAACGAGGCGCTTCCATATGGAGAGAATGCGATTGTTGCTATCATGACTCACACCGGCTATAACGTTGAAGACTCCATCCTCATCAATGAATCTGCCGTAAAACGCGGGCTATTTCATACGACCTACTACACCATGTATGAGACATACGAAGAAACGGGTTCATTAGCCGGGAACAGTGAGAAACGCATCGCGAATGTGACCAAATTTCCTACGACGAATTTAAAACCTGGATACAATTACAATGAGCTTGATGAATATGGACTCATCAAGGTAGGGACGATACTCACGGATAAAATGGTGATGATTGGACGCATTCAATTTCAGAAAGAGAGTCCAGACAAGATTGCTGACGCAAGTGTTTTTTCTAGTAAAGGTCATACGGGAATTGTAGACCGCGTCTACCTGACAGAAAACGAGGAAGGCAAGCGTATCGCCAAAATCAGGGTACGTGAAGAACGTACTCCCGAAATTGGAGACAAATTTTCCAGTCGTTGTGGTCAAAAGGGTACCATTGGTACTCTTATTCCAGAAGAAAATATGCCCTTTACCAAGGAAGGTATACGTCCTGACCTCATCATCAATCCACACTGTATGCCGAGTCGAATGACCATCAATCAGCTTATCGAATGTCTTTTTTCGAAAATGGCTGTTCAAAAGGGAATTTCTGTCGACTGTACAGCATTTGTCAACAAGGGACCGAAGCATGCGGAGGCGGGTAAGATACTACAAGGATATGGATACCATTCCTCTGGAAATGACCTGTTGTATAATGGAATGACTGGTGAACAAATTGAGAGCGAGATTTTCATTGGTCCAACTTACTATTTGAGACTCAAACACATGGTACAAGATAAAATCAACTATCGTGCTGGTGGTCCACGTGTGGCGCTCACAAGACAAACCAATCATGGACGAAGTAATGATGGTGGTCTTAAAATTGGCGACATGGAACGTGACTGTATTTTGTCTCATGGAATGAGTGCGTTCATGTGTGACTCCATGATGAAACGAGGTGACGCATATCAAATGGCCATCTGTAACCAGTCAGGTTCTATTGCGATTTACAATCGGGATACACAGCAATTCTATAGTCCAATGGTGGATGGTCCTTTGATGTTTGAGAAAACAGAGAACGATACGTTTACCCCTTCACTCATCACCAAATACGGAAAAGAGTTTAGCAAGGTAGATGTTCCCTATTGCTTAAAGTTACTCATTCATGAACTTACTGCGATGAATATACAAATGCGTCTTATTACCTCTGACAACATTGAAAATTTAACTACCTATGGTAAGAAAACCCTGGGTAAATTTGAAGACTACCTCAAAAAAAGTGAAGTCTTTGAACAGATGACTCTAGAGGAAAAAGAAGCCCTTTCGAGAGATGTTGAGTCCTTGAAACAATCCGGACTCTATACTCCTTTGGCTGAGAAACAGTCACGTGAAACCATTCTTCGTGCTCGGGAGGAGCTAGAAAAAAAACGAATCACCCCCGAGGATTATCGTGAAATCTTAAAGGTACCTTCGACAACGACAACTACGGTTGTACCTGAGACTCCTCCTGTCTTAAAGATAGAACCTGAGTTAGAAGAGCTGGAAGAATACAATCCTATCGTGGAAGATGAACCCTCCTCGGAAGCAAAATCGGAAACAAATACCGAGACAAAATCAGATGTAGAACCAGAACTAGAAGGAGATGTGAAAAAGATTATATTGAAGGGACAAGTAAAAGAATG
>Ga0209550_10005903_pt1 | contig 11431 bp, 8 predicted proteins | sample LauGreSuBDMM15SN_2_FD_187567 | JGI IMG/M metagenome (GOLD analysis project Ga0209550, IMG submission 187567) | Freshwater lake microbial communities from Lake Michigan, USA - Su13.BD.MM15.SN (SPAdes) (version 5) | ecosystem: Environmental > Aquatic > Freshwater > Lake | place: Lake Michigan, USA... | reverse complement strand
GGTCGCCTCGGTGACCGCGGCAGAAAAGAGGCTTGCCAACTCTTCGGCGTCAAGGCCGCGAACGAGCTTGAAGAAGAGGTCGAGCAGGCCCGAGCAGGTCTTCTTCAGGCACGCGTCGCCGTTGGTAGTGACAGTGCGGGAGTCGAGGAGGTCCATAGTGGCCGTGAATGCGCTCATGATTTTCTCGGATTGTGCGAGTGCGCGGATAGTGGCGCTCGGGAAATGCACGCGAGCTCGACAAGTACATGTATTTTCCAACTTTTCAGTACATGTACTCTACCGTCAGTGCGCTACATGTTCCGTACTTGAGTGTAGCATTTCGTCTTATCGAATATTCTGACTTAGACAAACTCCCGCCATCTCGTAGAAAACCGGCGTCACGATGGGCTGGGGCGGACGGAGCGCGATCCGCAAAGGCGGCCGCGGCCGCGGTGGCGGCGCTCACATTTTGAACAACCCTAGCGTGCACCAAATTAAGGGCGCCACTCTCTCTCTCAACTCGGCGATCGCGGAGTACGGCATCAGCCGTGCAGACCTCGAAGATGTCCCGTGCACCTGGAGGTCCTGTCATGGGAATTCGTACCCACTCTATCAGCGATCGGACGTGTTGGCGGCTGTGGCCAACAAAAGAGCGTGCGATCCTACGTTCGCCAGTGCGGAAAAGGTCAAGCAAGACGCCAAGGAGCTGGCCGCGGCACATGCAGCGCTTGCGGAGGCCACGGACAAGGTCAACGAAATCGAGGCCAGCATCTTAAACGGTGGGTACCTCGGCCTCACCGGCACGAACCTAAGCATCAGGGAGCGGCTGCCCAAGACCGACGCAAAGAGTCTCTACTGTCTTGACGACTCTGACCTTCGCGGCCTGTCCGTCACCTACGGCCGCGGGATGATGGGGAACGCCTCTGAGAATTACCTGCCCGAGGAACTCCTCAGAGCCGCCGAGGCGAAGCATGGCGGGCCGGCGGGCTTTCTGGAGCGTCGGCGCAAGCAGCAGCAGCGTACGCGCAAGAAGGACCTCGACGAGTGGAAGGGTAAGAGAGCGAGCGCGCAGGCGGCCGTCGCACGCCTCGCGCCCCTGTCGTCACGCAACGCCGGTGGAGCGGCGGCGGCCGCGTCGTCGTCCTCGAGCGCCGTCACGTTGGTACCGAGCTCGTCGGGCGGTGGGGGCAAGGCCAAGGCACCCGCCACCTCGACTCCCACAACGGTCGGCGAGGCCGCAGCCAAGAAGAGTGCCTTTGCGGTGCTCATGAAGACAGGCGAATGAGCCGTCACTGAAAGGCAGTGTCTGAAATGCCCTGGAGAGATCTTGCAGTACTCTTGGGTTGAGACGGGGTTGTGTGTGGTGTCGGAGTGTAGTAGGTGAACCCTGTGTGTATGTGCTTCCGTGTTTAGGCCATGCCAATTCAAACCACATGCTCCGGAATTCAACTCCGTATTCGCCAGCAGCACGTCGTGAGGCGGTGGACCGGCACGCGATGCGCGGGAGGCGCTCACTTACACACACTGTGACTCGGACCCAGTCTGTGGGACACAAGCGACGACGTGCCCGTAGCAGCGCGGCCGCGCAGCTCCGAGCTCGCAGCTCGCTGGCAGCAGCACACACCGCCACAGCTTGCTCCTCGGTCAGACTCTCGACTCGGGCACGTCCAGCATAGCCGCTGCCGTCGCACCGCACGCCCCATGGGATCCAAGTCAAGTCAAGTCAAGTTATGGGATCCACGCGCCACCGCGCGCGCCGCGCCCGCTCAGGCCACTCATTGCTGCTTGCACTCTGGGTCGCCCGGCTTGGGCCCACCGGGGGCAGCCGCCGCGCTGCCGCTCGGTTTGGCGGCACCGCCCTTGCCCTTGCCCTTGGCCGGGGGCGGCTCGTCGTCGTCGTCATCGTCGTCGTCCTCATCCTCGTCCTCGTCCTCGTCCTCGTCGTCGTCGTCGTCCTCATCCTCCTCATCATACTCGTCGTCGTCGTCATCGTACTCGTCCTCCGGGTCGACGGCTGCGCCGGTGAACCAGGCGACAGCGCGCGGAATGATCTTATCCTTGATCACGCACCCGAGCTCATAATCTGCCTCGAGGCTGTCATGGAGCTGGTCCATCTGCAGCACAGTACGCGAGCAGCGTAGGACGACGCAACCCACGAGCGTCAGGTGCGCGATGCGTCATGGCGCGGGCACTCAGCAGCTGAGCCAAGCCAGGGTGAAGACTGTGCTCCCTAAAAAGGATTGGCACCGGCGCCATGAGGCAATCAGAGGCAATCAGAGGCAATCAGAAGCAAATAGAGGACTGTGCTCCCTATGTAAGATCGCCGCTGGCGCCACAGAGGTTTCCACCCCGAGGTGGAGCCTCGGCCCCAGCAGCCTGTGATGAGAGGCGGCTTGTGGCGCAGTTGCAAACCTCGATGATCCTTGAAGGTCTCTCACCGAGGGTTCGTCTGCGCAAGGCGGGCCGGCCAGGCGAAGGCCAGGCGCTGTAGCGGGCGCCAGGCGCTGTGCCGGGCGGGCGGCGCTGCAGAAGGCGGCTAGGCGAGGTCAACGGCAGTTCGGGCGGTGCATGCACGCACCTCCTCCTCATCCATCTCCTCATCCTCTCCGGGCATCGAAGGCGGCTGGAAGAACTGGAAGAACGAGTCAATCGGCTCCTCCTGCTTGACAGTGCGCACCTTGCCCTTCTTCTTCTGCTTCTTCTCGACCAGCTTGACCGTTGGGTTCTTGCCTGGCTTCCAGTCGATCTCGGTGCCGATCGACTTGGTGAGGCACTCGTCCTCGTCATCCGGGTCGAAGAGGTACGTCTTCGTGATCGTCGTGCCCTGGAAGTACTCGTTCGGCGAGAACAGGAAAGCGAGCTGAAAGCCCTTCTTACCCTGTCCTAGCTGGGCCGAGTACTTGATGTCGATCAGGTGCTTGAGGATGGGCTCGTCGTGCTCGTGGATCTCGTCCGCGGTGATCATGTTGTTCTCGAGGCACTTGAGCCAGAAGCCGGGCACGCCGCCGTCCTTGCTCGTCACTGTCTCGTACCGCTGCTTGTACAGCGGTGCCTTTTTCTTCTCGTACTCTTCCTTGAGCTGCTCGAGCTTCTCGAGGAACTCCTTGGACAGCGCGTCCACCGAGTCCTGCAGCTGCTCGAGGCTCTCGACGCGCGTACGCACGTCCGCTGGCAGCTCAGCGATCGTCGCGTCGCGCCGCTCCGCGGACGACATGTTCATCATCGCCAACTTCTTTTGCAGCTCGATCGGAAGCTCAGCCTTGCCGCCGCTGCGGGTCTTCGTCATCTTGCTCGTATCCACCTCGTCCTCGTCGTCGTCCGCGTCACCCATGCCGCCACCCGTCTGCGCGGCGAAGTTGAATTGGAACGAGCCGGTAGCCGGCGCGGATGGCGGCGGCTGTGCCGCTGCGTTGAAGGTGAATGGCGATGGCTTGCCGCTGTCGGCGGGCGCCACAGGCGCCGCGGCGCTGAAGGAAAAGGTGCTGCCCTTGCCGTCGGCTCCCGCTGGCGGCGCAAAGCTGAACGCCGGTGCCGCGGGCTTGCTCGGCGCGGGCGAGTCATCACCAATGTGCTTCTTGTACATGTCGACCAGCTGCTCCTTGGTCACGCGCTTCACGACAGAGGTGATGGCGCCGCCGATTTTGTTCTCGTTGACGAAGTCGTCGCCCGCTTTTTCCTGCAGGTACTGGATGAGCATCTTCTTCGAGACATCATCGCTCGCCGCCTGCGCGGCGGTCCAGGGCGCCGCCATTGGCTCCCTCGCTCGGCTTAGTGGCGACGATCGATGTCGCGTCGACAAAAAAATTTCGCGCTTTCGTGAGCGCCGGGCGCGAAATTGTGAGAGGGTGTGGGGGGGAACAAATAAGCCTCCTACTTTTTCGTTTGCAGTCAGCCTGGGTCGCATAGTCTCGAGCGAGAATGCGTGCGCGCTAGTGTGCAGCCACCGAGACGACGGTTGCCGTTTGATTCAGCGCAACTGACGACGACGATGGTCCGCATCGAGCTGGGCCATCTCGCTGGCGGCGAGTACGAAGTCGAAGATGTCGAGATCCTCTGCAAGGTACGTGGGGTTTGTCGACTGGGTGGCGATGGTGACATTGTGCTGTAGGAGCCACCGCAGCGCGACTTGCGCTGCGGACTTGTTGTGAGCTCCGCCGATGCTGATCAGCAGAGGATCGTTCACGAGTGAGCCAGAGCCCAGCGGCGAGTATGCCTGGACGACCACGCCGCCGGCCGCAGCATTCTGCTGTACAATCGGCACCGGGTCGCCGCATGAGACGCACGCGAGCAATTGGTTCGAGGCTGGCGCTACCGTCGTGTTCTTCAGGCAATCGAGCTCGTCCGATCCAAAGTTGCTCACGGCGATGGATTTGACTCGTTTCGCCTGGTAGAGATCCGAGAGCACCTTCCACTGGCCTCTGATGGCGTCGCAGCCCGACCGAGACGGGTAGTCCAGCATGAGCATCTCGAGAGGCTCGCCCAGCACCTGGAATTGGTTTTCAGCGCCACTACGGGTCTGAGCCACGCAATCATCATAACCTCCGCACGAACCCGTGTTGACCGTTCCCGACACAAATAGCTCCTGGCGCGGAATTCCGCCAGAATCATTCCGAGCGGCAGCGATTGCTTGCGCCTGCGCGGCCTGGCACGAGTTGCCAATCAGCACCGAAGACCACACGAACCTGAAGCCGCTAGAGAGCGCTGCGAGCGTTGCATACTTGCAAGTGTCTGGATCCCAAACGTTGGCCGCAAAGGCGACCTTTGGCATCACGAGGCCATTATTCAGGGTCACGGTCATGGAGTCGGCGGATGCAACCACAGCAAACGTGCTTGAGTGCACCGCCATCAGCCAGGCCGTCTGTGAGAACACCATCCGCATTGCAGTCGGTCACTCCGAGGTCAGTTTCCTTGAAATTTCTCCTAAAATCAGTCTGTGGCCAACATGTACCCAGACACAGGGCCCAAGGATCCCCTTTCAGAACTTGACTACTGAACTGTTCTATTTTTAGACTCGGCAGAGAGAGGGGCTTCTCGCTTCTCGCTTCGCCTCCTGTCGGGAGGTGGTCGTGCGGTGCGTGCCCTTTCGGCTGTGGATTCGGTGCAGAGGTCCTGTCCGCGCGCGCGACGGAGCCCTTTGCAAGTTCAAAGGGCGCATCCAAGGAGCTTGGCGGCGCCAGCGCCGGGACGTTCGGAGCAGAAAGCTGTGATGCAGTGGGCGCAAGCCTCATCCCAAGGTGGCCTCGCCCCTTTGTCTTCCTCTGACAGCGGCGCTGGAATATGGCCCCAGACGCCGCATCCCGGATCGGGCAAAAAGGCTCACTCAGAAGCTCATTGCTCAGCCGACGGGCCAAATGATGCTACGCCAGCCCCGCAGGGTTGCTTGGCGGCTGGTCAACTTGCTGCACCGGCTATGGCTGCTGAGGATTTTTTCAGCCTGATCGCCAAGAGGGAACATTTGGCAGTTCTAGCGGCCATCAACAATGGAATGTCACCCGAGATGCAATGGCAGGGAGCTTTGCCGCTGCGAGCGGCTGTCAAGACAGGGGACGTGAGCCTGTTTGCCATTCTGCTGCTTGCGGGCGCTGACATCCACAGGCGATCCATGGAGCCTGGCGAGGCTGGGCTGCTCATGCGGAGCGCGTACGAGGAAATGCACCGCGTCCTGCCCGTGCCCAAGCACATCCCACAGCACTATCCCGATGAGTACAAGCAACCCTTGCAGCTCATGGCGGAGTTCATGCACGACCGACCGAGCGCGCGCCGGTACCTGTGGGAGCATTTTGGGAACGTGCAGATCCGAGGCGAGGGCGTGCGCCCAGATTGGCAGCCGCGCTTCTCCACCCGGGTACGCGTGATTGACTCGGCGCGCGAACCGCTCGGTGAGGGACGCGATGGAAGCCCCTCAGGCGAGCGCGGGTCCCGTAAGTAAGTAAGTAAGTAAAACACGCCAACAGCGAACAGGCAGAGCGCGGGTCCCGTTACGTTACTTCTTAGTATGACAGTGGTGCACCCAGCACTTTGAACCTGGTCCCTCTTGCGTCTCGGGGTGGAAGAGTACCAGACGCGCCTTAGGATTAGCCCTCATCAAATAAGTTGGATTGTTCGTGGTATCTGGCACGGACCGAGTAGCCACGGCGACCGAGCCGCGCCGGCCGCCGCGGACCTTCACCCATACGACACCTACACGACAAAACACGACACTATCCGATCCCCGCGGGAGCCCCGCCCGTTTCGCCTAGTATCTGACCGGCTTCACCGCTTGCGGCACGAGCATGCGACGCGGCGCGCGCTCCGTGCGCGCCTCATTGCTTTCACACCAAATCGAGCCGCCGCACTGGCGAACGACTGTACACTTCGCTCGTCTTTCGAGCCGCAGCACCAACCGTCGGCTCGCCCCCATATCCTCGTTCGGCAGCGTCGCCGCCGACACTAGCCTCGTTTGCAGGCGTGCCACCTGTGCCAAGCAGTCCTCGTGCGAAGAGCTCGTCGTTGATGGCCTCAATATCAGCCCATGGCGCGGCGCGGTTGACCGTCTCAGGGTACGAGGAGAGGGATAAGATCAGGGCGCCGAGCGCAAAGGGCACTGAGCTGGCCAGCATGAACCATTCTTCGAGCGAGGGCGCGAGCGTGACTGAGACCAACTCGAAGAGCACGCCCGCAATCATGAACCACGCAAAGCCCCAAGCTCCAGCCATCTGATCGTTTGCGAGATGCTTGGAGATATCGAGGCAGCTGAAGCACGCTCGTAAGCACGCGGATTTCTCTATCGCACGCCGGATGTAGCACGTGCCGAGTCCGCCGTTTTCGCAGAGCGCGTCGGGCGTCGAGCCGTACCAAAGCAGGATCATGGAAGGCACGAAATAGAAGTTGAGCAAAAGGTAGATCCACGCGTCGCTGTCCCATGGGCGCGCCACGACGCCGGCGACCGAGCCAAAGGCAAAGAGGACCCCACCGACCAAGAAGAGCCAGCTGCCGAAGAGCATGGGCGAGTCCGAAAAGTAGCGCGTGAGTGGCGAGAGCTGATAGCGCCGGGTCGTGTCGGCGACGTCGGCAGAGGTGGTGGAGATCATTCGAAGCACGGCTTCGGGATAGGCCGCTTCCATCAACGGTACAGAGCCGGCAAGCCAGATAAGGGACGAGAGGACGTATAGGGCCACCTCGATATGAGTAGCACATGCCGCCGCCGTCAGGTGCGCGGCGGACTCGTGGGTTGTTTCGTTGGTCAGGGCGTTCAACGCGATTCTGGCGTCGATCCAGCTCAACCAGACCCAGAGTGCTGCGCCGATCAAGAGCAGCCAGGAGCCCACCTGCAGATGCGTGCCTACGTGGCGCAGCAGCAGCCGATAGCACCGTGAGCGTCGGCTCACGCGCTCCCGGCGCTCCTCGGTAGCTTTGGCCTCGGCATCCGCGAGCTTCGCCGCGGCCAAGGTGGCCGTCTCGGCGGAGACCTTGTTGGCGGCGCCCATGGAAGCTAGCAGGGCTCTCAGCACCTCCTCTCCTCTGACAAGGAGCACTTCGAGGGCCTCAGCCGCTGCGAAGCTGCCCGACAGGCGCACATGGCCCAGGGCTAGGGCCGTTGCCCACGCGCTAGCCTCGGCCACGAGCAGCTTGGAGAGCACCGACTCGCTTTTGACGACCAGCGTGGCGGCGCAATCGGTCAGCTGGTCGGCGGCAGGCGCACGACTGGCGTCAGTTAGGGAGCCGTCGCTGCAGGATAGCACGAGCCAATCACCATCTGCACACCGCAGACCGATGCTCCCGTCCAGCTCGAGTCCTGGCAAGTGCAAGCCGGCGATCGAACGAAGAGCGTTAAAGATTGACTCCGACAAAGGAGTGTCCGGCAAGTGAATTGCGTGAAGCACAGGCAGCGGCAAAGTTGAGTAATCGATCCCATTTCCCCCCTGCTCCACCCTGCACGTGGTGCACCATGGGCGAAAGAAATGGGCTCCACAAACCGATTTTCCACATCGACGACAGTGGTGCCGGCCGCCCAGGAGGAAGGTCTTCTGACAAATCTCGCATCGCAGCTGACGGTGTCTTGGCGACTTCATCCCGTTAGCTTCTCCAGAAGCCTTCTTACCGCTCATGATGGTACTCTTGACGATCATTCCTCGTCTACTCGAGTGGCTGCTTGCGTGATGGGCCGAAAGGCAAAGGCCCAAATCCACAATCGAGAATGCGCGTTGTCTCGCAGGGCCCGCCGGTGATGAGATCGCTCCCACCGGAAGTTCCGGTTTCGGTTTCGTTGAAAAGTGTTTCGTCGAGGTTTGCGAAGTTGCGCGGACGGAAAACACTCGGCGCTCGTGCAACTTCACACGAGCCGCTGTGCGGCAAGCACGCACTTTAGTTGCCGAACATAGAAAGCGCTCAAACTTTCTATGTCGGGCTCCACTCTCGTCTGTGTCCTCGAGTCAGGCGACTGGGTTTGGCCGAGTAACACATCGAGTAACGCCACTAACATCACCCGCTGCTGTCACGCTTGCGTGCACACACTCTCGTGCGCTGTTTTTGAATTGGGCGATGAGTCTTGCCGCCTGCTTGGTGTGGACAGTATGAGCAACCGCACAGCATCATTCACACGAGGCCTGGTGCTCCGCGTGACGTACAGGAGCAGAGCAGAGGCGCACCAACCGGTGCGGGCACGCCGTCGACTACGTTCGAGCGTGCACTCCCGCCAGAAGCGGCGGCGCTCTTCGTCGGCCTTGTCGCCGCTGCCTTCTGTGTGCCACGAGCGGCTTTCGTATCTGAACTTGACAATGGCCGAGAGGTGCGGCTCCGAGCATCGCGAGCGATTCGTGATCAACGAGTGTGGCAGCAGCGGGTCGAGCGATGCGCTTGCGGCCGCGCAGGCTAATGAGCTCTACCTGCGCAGGGAGTGCGGTGCGACGTGCGTCTTCGACCCCGCGATGCCCATGACGGCGGGCTGGGAGTACCAGACAGCGGCACAGTGCTACGATCGCTGGCAGCAGCCTGCGGCGGCGCCGGCGCCGCACCGCTGCCTCAAGGCACTCATCGATGATCCGGCGGAGCTCAGTCGCGTGCTCGGACGCGTCTCTCGCACGTGCCCCGAGGGATCGTGCGAGCCGCCTCGGCCCGAGAGCAAGGCAGCGCTACACTCCTCAGGCTGTGAAGGGCGCGCTGCGGCGCTTCGGAACGTGAGTCGGGTGTGTGCGTTCTCTTCGAGCAGCGGACCGCCCATCGACTCCATCGACGTCGCGCGTGCGCAGGTCAACCGTCTGTGGGAATCTTGCCGCTCGCCCTGCCTGTACTCTGCAGTGTCGCCTGGCGCAACGGGCTGGAGCTACGATCGCAGCATGGGGTGCTTTCGCCCGTTTGCGCGGCTGGCACGCCCTGAGGAGGCCGCGCACGACGGGTTGCCCTATGCGCCGCCGGCCGTCGCCGAGGCAGCTCCCGCGCAGCAGCCTCCTTGCCTCTCAACACGCCACAGCACCGCCGTCCGCAAGGCGGCCCGAACAGCCGCGTCCCTGTGTGCCGAATGCGGTGAGCCGCAGCGACGAGAAGTGTGGTGCCACGCGCTCGTACGCCGGCGGCTCGCGGCCGTGCACCGTGCGGTCGGACCTCATGCGGCGCGGGTGTGGGATTTCGATCGCGTCCAGGCGGCGTTTGCCGCGCGCGGCTTTTGCCGAATGCCGTGCCTCCAGCGCAGCATCGACGGCGCTCCCAATGCTCACGTCGCCCGTGGTGGCGAGCGCAAAGGCAGCAGCAGCGGCGGCGGCGGCGGCGGCGACGGCGACGGCGGCGGCGGCGGCGGCAGCGGCAGTCCAGATGTGGGCCCCGATGGCGCGGACGGCGCTCGCGTTGAGAGAGGCTCTGACGCGGCCTCGGACGCGCTGCCGTGGGCGCTCAACGGCCGCTGGACTTCAATAGAGCCGGTCTGGCTTGGTGCGATGCAGCTCGACTTGGACTCATCGGCAGCCACGCGAGCTGCAGTCCTGCGCGAGTGGGTAGCGTTTAGCCGTCGGCGGCTCGAGCTCGGTGCGGCGCGCGCGTCGTCGTGTGCGGGCCGGGTCCTCCAACCTCGCTCGGCGCGCACGCAGACCTTCCTCGAGGTGAGCGAGGCGCGCGAGCAGATGCACAAGAACAAGTTTGTGGTCTCGGACGCGCTGTACATTGCACACGTGCTCGGGAGGGCGCTCGTAGAGCCGATGGTGTCCAACTCACGCCTTGGAGAGGAGCGACCCGAGCAGACGGTCCAGATTCGCGCCTCGTCGCGAATCGAAGACTTGCGAAGACTTGCGGACGCGGACGCCACCGACGGTGCCGACGCTTCGAGGGACGGCAGCGGCGAGGCCGACGGCGGCGAGGGCGAGGGCGGCGGCGACGGCAGCAACGCCAAGCGTTCAGGCGAGGAGGCGTCGGAGGAGGAGGCGGAGGAGGCGGCTGCACAGGCACGTTGATTGCTACTGATGACCTGCCTTGCATGCAAGTGCTCACCACAGCGCGTTCGGCTCTCGAGGCGGCTGCACAGGCGGGGGCCGCACGCGCCGCGAGCGCCACCAAGCAAGCGATCGCGGACGCGGACGCGGATGGCGCTCGCCGCTTCAGTAGGCTGATGCTTCGTCACTATTGGGACCTCGAGCCGTTGTGCGAGCGCTTCGATCTGGTGCCGCGCTCGATTCATCACAAGTACAAGCGGGGCGGGCACGTGGTGATTTCGCCGCGGGAGGCCAACCGCGGCATCGGGCTATGGCGGCTGCACACTCGCCAGGCGGTGTTGCGAGCCTTCCGCCCCGTGCTGAGCAGCAAGACGATTGAGATTCGAGGCATGTGGCGCTCAGTCACGAACGCCGAGGCGCTGCGCATAGGGCATGCTCTGCCTTATCAGGGAGTGAGCCTGCGCCCCTCGACGTGGGAGCTCAACCCTGGCTATGAGCTCATCGCCGTGCAGCTCATCGCCGGCCTGATGGACCCGAGCGCTGGCGGCCGCTTCCTCGCCGTCCAATGGCGCTCTGAAGATTGGCACAAGCAGCTCCAAAAACGGGGCGAGGACCACACGAAGCCCGAGGCGCTGCATGCGTGTGCACGCTGGGCCGTGAGCCACATCAGTGACGAGATGCGCAAGCACGGCCTTGGTGAGGCGTATCTCGCAACTGATCTGCGCGGCGGTGCCTCGGGCACGTATGCCGTCGGAGTCGCGCAGGCGGAGGCGCTGCAGATACTCTACAAGGCGGTGCCGCGCATGAACAACCCTCGAATGCGCGCCTTCATTGATGCCATCCCGGACGCGGGCGTTCGCGCCAACGTGGAGACAGCCATCTGCCTCAAGGCCACCGTGCTGCTCGCGACGACTGGCCAGTGCAAGGACTGCGAGCATGCGCGCCGCTGTGCCAAGATGTCCTCCGCGTTTGGCCACTACATCGTCGAACGGCGCCAGGCATTCATGCGGCCGACGAGTCCACTCTTCTGATCCCCCAGGTGCGGCATTTCGAAA
>Ga0209550_10005900_pt1 | contig 11434 bp, 13 predicted proteins | sample LauGreSuBDMM15SN_2_FD_187567 | JGI IMG/M metagenome (GOLD analysis project Ga0209550, IMG submission 187567) | Freshwater lake microbial communities from Lake Michigan, USA - Su13.BD.MM15.SN (SPAdes) (version 5) | ecosystem: Environmental > Aquatic > Freshwater > Lake | place: Lake Michigan... | reverse complement strand
CAGTTTGTGCTTTACGAACAAGATTATAAATAGTGAATGCTTGTGCTCTTTTTTTTCGGGAATCACTTGTTTGTATTGTTGGCGTTAAAAATGAAAACGAAACAGGAAACCGAATCCCTTGTTTTCGAAGCATTTGGCAAGATAGAAGACTATCTATTGCAAGGATAACCGCAAATCGGAGAAGAAGATTAAGAATTCGGATTAGTTTTGCAACCTTTTTAACTTCAAATTCTATCAATAGATAATAGATGAACCATACCATTTTATGTTTATCTTCTCTCGGGTTTCTCTTACCAGTATTGTTTTATATTTTTTACCGCCCATATTCACGGATCTATACTTTCCTAGCCACCTTGATTCTCTCGAATGTATTGGCATCTATTCTGTTTTGGAAAGATGCTGTGCGCAACGGATTCTTTCACAAGATGGATGCGATTTTAGCAAGAATTTCCTTGGTTTGTTGTCTAGGATATATTCTTCTTTACAAAACAATGACCCCTTTTGAATGGTTTTTACTCGGTATGATTTTAGGAAAAGTGGCATTTTATCTTTACTTGTCCAATGATTATTCTTGTAAAGAATGGTGTTGTCCGGAACATATTTATCATCATTTACTTTTCCATCTCTCGATTCCTGCAGGATTGATGTTTTGTTTTATTTAATATTTATCCATCCAATATATACGTGGATAATTCTTCTAAAAAAGAAGGTTCTTTCTCTCGTTCTCGTTCTTCTTCTTCTTCTAACACCAACGGATTCCAAATAAAATAAAAATCAAAAAGAAATAAAAGAATACTTTTTGCTAAATAATCCACAATGAGACTTGTCATCGCATAAGTATATTTAGCAACTTATTTACATATTTATTTGTTATATACCTTAACAAATAAATTTATGACAACCACCGAATCTTTCGTTTATCTATTAGAATGTTCTAATGGAAATACCTATGTCGGTGCAACCATTGATGTAGATCGCCGTCTTCGACAACACAATAAAGAAATCCAAGGCGGTGCTCGTGCTACCGGTGCACAAGTTTCCAAGGGCTGCACTTGGCATCGCGTCTGTTTTGTAAGTGGATTCCCAGATTGGACAGCCGCACTTCAATTCGAATGGAGATGGAAACAATTATCTAGAAAACGAACCGAGAGAAAACCGCTCGATCGTAGAATGGCCGCTCTCGATCAACTTCTAACACTGGAAAAATCCACGGAAAAAGCGGTTCCATTCGAATTATGGTCTTGTCCACCGACCATTCATTGGGCATAAACAACCGAAATTTTCGTTAATAATTGGATATATTTCGCACATTTTTCTTTGTTTTCTTTTTCCATTTCTTTGATGGGATTACGTATAGAAGTATCGATAATCCTTAAAACATCAGCGGCATATGGTATATACTGCAAATCTTCCGTGTAGTCTTTTTCTAGAAAAAAATCGACATTTCCACTTTCAATTAAATCACGATAAGGCATAAAAATATACTGATACCAAATCTTAATAATTAGGGTAGGATTCGCCTGTTTTAAGGTAGTAAAATATACTTTGGATTTCACTAATTCTTGATTATCGGGCACAATACTAATAATATCATCTAGAAAATCAAAGAGTTGTTTATGAAACGATTTCAAAAGAAGAGATTTACTAGGATTCGACATAATGGTAGCAAAATATTGTTTAGATATTTATTCCTCTTTTTTTATTTATTCCTAAATATTCATATTCTTTTTTTACTTAAACATTTTTTTATTTACACCCATCGATGTTAAATCGTAGTGGAAACTGGAGGCATAAAAGATGCTAACCCTGCGGGTTTTGGTATTTCATCGTTACGGATCTCTTGTAAAGATTCTACGGTTATATTTTGCGCAACTTTATCTGGACGATAGGTGTCTGGTGGGGTTGAAATCGAAGGAGGATCTTCATTTGCTTTTACATAATGAAACGTCTGTCTAGATACTCCATTTCCTTTTGCACTTAATTCTTTGTCGGATGCATTATAATACGTATATTGTTCGGAAACGACTAAACCATTTGCAACCGATGCTAAAGAAACACCCATTGGCTCCCCTTGTCCCTGAGTAGCCACCGTTTTTTTTTCTTCCAGTGTCGTTTGATACTTTTCCATTATTTTATCTCCCATCATCACATTATAATTCTGTTTTACTAAAAGAAGGGAAGGAACGGAATGCACATTCGGTGGAAGTAAAATCTGGGTTCCATTTTCTAAAACAATAAAGATTTGACCAGTAGTTGGATCTTGTTTTCGCTTATCTATACAAATAAAACTGACTTTATCCGTTAAATTATTTTTAACGAAAAAGTTCAGGATTCGTTGGGAATGTTTACAGTAATTACTATAATACAAAATATCCATCTTGTATTATATTCCAGAATTTTTATCCTTCATTTAAACTAATTTTAGTATGAAGGTGATGTAGTCATTTTGTTTGCTACATCATCGGCATCTTTCTTTAAACCAGCAATATTTCCTTCTGTAATTTCTACCATATCAAAACTTTCTTTTTTCATAGATCCAATACACATATTATATAAAAGACGATTTTGTAAATAAAACATACCATATAGTAGTGCAACCATAATCATGTTCAAATAGAAGGACATTGGATTTTTTTTCGTAAATCCGGAATAAATGGTCATGATCAATACGAAAATTAACAACACAAACCCGATAACCGATAAAATATAAAAATACAAACAGTATTTTTTACTGATTGGACCATAAATATAATCAAGGGTGGATGACATTTTTATAATGAATATATATTCCTAAAATATATTATTTTTATCCTGGCATAATATAAATACCGCCTCTATCGTTCATGTTATCTTTATGGAATATTCTGTTTGGACCTTTAGATAAATTTTATTGTATATATTTTTATATATTATCCGTTATTGGTATTTTATTTGGAATATTTTTATGTATTTTATGCATTGCATATCCTATTTTTTTGAAAACCACTATGGTTATCAGTCTGTTTGTATTTTCATTTATCATGTATTTTCAAAATAGATTATTATTTCAAATGTGCATTGATAAAATGTATAAAGAAACATTTAAACCATTAAATGAAAATCAAAAAATAAAAAACCAAATCTTGGATATGCAAGGAAACAGTGGTGCTATATCTGGTTTAAATACTGCTATTGATAATGAAAAGATGGGTCCACTAATGAAAGGGTTTTTTTCAGCGGCACGAGCCGGAGTTGCGACTGAAATTGATACGAATGCAGGACAGGTGTATAATTCTGTAAATACCTTAACTTCCAAAGATGAAGTTTCCCCTGTATTAGTAGCTAAATTTGCAACTGATTCTATAGATGTTGATTCTAATCCAAAATTTTGGTCAAAATGGGCGAATCAAATAAACCAAGCTACCCTCGCACAAACACCCACGATTGCATCACAACCAGTAATTGGTCCAAGTAGATCTAATAATAACTGTGAACAGCCGAATACGTGTCCAGTATCAGGTGATACCCCGTTTTGCACATCTACTGGTTGGGCATGTCCTCGTATGTGGACACCAAATGTCCAAAATTATGGGCATACAGATAGTTCTCAAATAGATCCAAAAGTGTTAACCTATACTAATTGATTATTTTGTATTTATTACATTTGTATCTATTTTATATTGCAATGGTTTCGTGTTTTTTATAATTTGATCTAAATAGTTGGATATATATTTATATGCACATTCCGTAGACATATAGGTGGAAGTGTCAGATCCGGATCCAACTATTACATTACCGTTGAGATTGGAACCTGGACTTGAACTTGAACCTGGACTTGAACTTGAACCTGGACTTGAACCGGATCCTGGACTTGAACCTGATCCAATGGTATCCGTTAACATGGATCGTTGACTACCACAGGCATATCCTTCGATTGGGTTTGTATGTTTCCTTTTGGATGGTGTTTTCAACGAGGAAAGACTATGTAGCAATTGATTTTGGACAAAAACGATAATGAATAATAGAACTATAAAAATAATAAAATAAGTAGATTCTCGTTTTTTAAATATAGTTGGACTACCAATTAAAAATAAACATAATACTATAAACAGAATTACAATACTGATTGTTATTATATAAAAGTATATATTATAACTATTATCTAAAGATCCAACGATATATTCTAACATCTTATCGTTTACAGTTATTATAATATAATATATTATATTATAATTTACTACACCATTTTAGATCTTATTTGCGAGTATACTTTATTTGGTCGGTTGCATTATAATGTTTGTATATGTTTTTGTATTTAAATTGGTATTGATATCGTCTATTTTACCATTTACTATATCTTGTAAACTTTTATATTTATTATTTGTTGCTATGACATTCTCAACAATTTCTCCTTGTTCACTTATCTTTGCTCCAAATTTTTTAAATTCATTTTTATAATCCGCTATTTTATTGTCCACTGCATTCTTTAAGCATGTATAACTAATATCGAATTTATCTATTTGTGATTGAGTATTTGCATATTGACTATATATTCGAAAACATTGATAATCATGCCATCCTTCGGTTGTATCCTCCTGTCTATTATAACAATAGAATAATCCAATATTTTCTAAGAATATTGTAAATAAAAATAGTAGGACAATCCATGTAATATAAGATATATTTCTAGTTTTGTATATGAGAAATATTCCTAAAATAAAAAAGAATACAAAGAATATACTAAGATATAAAAAATAATAATATAAAATATTATAATTATAAATTTCTTTATGTATATCATTCACAATATTCATATTAATTCTATTATATATAATACAACACACTCTTTTTTTACAAATAATATCGAATAAAATATACATTTTTTTATTATGTGCAAACAATATCAGCGTTATTTCCCGCTAAATTTTTATATACACTTAATAAACTGTAATAAGCAGCAGATGCATCTTGCAATTGTTGAATAGATACGGATGCTAATTCCGTAAGTTGAATTACTTTATTTTTATCACACATTTTGTTACTGTTACTATTATAGTTATTATATTCTTTCTGTCCATCTTTCGTTCCATAACTTAATGGAAAGTCCCAACTAAAATAGGTAGGTGCATCTCCCCCACTAAACTGTATGGATTTGGGAAAATTATTTTCACGATCGTATAATTTGAAGTTATCATTTAAATTAGCAAATCCTTCGTTAGAATCACATATATAGGTTATTCGTAATTGATAAAAAAGAACGATAAATGCAAATAGACTAATTGAAATCGTCCAGTAGTTTTCCGGTTTCCATAATTTATATTTGAGGATCATTATGATTCCTAAAAGGAATAATGAAAACCATATGCTGTATATATATAATAATGTATTCTCCATATTATAATTATTATATATAATTTTTTTACGCATAATGTTCCATGTTTGGATATGTTTCGTATACTATAAAAAATTGTAAAAATAAAATGAGAATAGCGACGGTCATTACTATTCTTTTTATAAATTTTGTTTTTTTGTATACTACGATAATTCCCATGAATATTAAAACGAAAAAAGATAATATATAAATATACACGTTATATACTTCTAAAGTATATGCTAACATGCTCCCATATCATACTGTTATATTTTATTTGTAAAAAATTGAAATAATTTTATGGATGGAATATATTATTATTATTTTGGATAAAAGAAAAGATGTCTACCGATTTCGATAAATTAGTGGAAATTTTGGAAAAGAAAAAAGAGAAAGGATCGGAAGAATATCATTTTCGTCCTTATCTTGTGGATGGAGTGCTTTGTTATATTGTTTTGTATTTAAAACATTCTATATTAACCGTTGAATCCGTTAATATAAAATGTAAGTATAATTATGAAGGAATCGACTTTAATCAACCGTATGTATTATATTATCATAAATATAAATCTTTTACATCTGTGTTAGAATTGATTCCAAAACTAGTCCAAAATTATAAAATTCTAAATGGTGATCTAGAGTCTCCAACGAATTATGAAGAATTGAAATTGGAGACTTGTGTTTTACCTTATAGTGAAGATGAGAAATGTTCTATTTGTTTTGAAGATACTACCGATATTACTCTTTGCAATCATTATATTTGTTTTCATTGTAGAGATAAATGTGTTACAAAAAAACAAAATAAATGTCCCATTTGTAGATGTGAGGATGTATTACAATATTATAACAATACTACTCAATTATTTAATAATCGCGATAATGCATGTTTACACCCGATTTTTATACTTCCCGATTTAGAGAAAGATCAGTATAGGGATGACAGTAGTGATGATGAGGATGAGGATGAGGATGAGGAAGCAAATGTTCCTCCAGAGGTTGATCCTCCTGTAGAAGCAAATGTTCCTCCTGTGGTTGATCCTCCTGTAGAAGTAAATGTTCCTCCTGTGGTTGATCCTCCTGTAGAAGTAAATGTTCTGCCCTTTGTTCCTAGGGTCATTCATATCGAATATATAAATGTAGGACCACTCATTCCGGTAAATGAAGAGATTATTATTGTAAATGAATAAAATATATCATAAAAAAAGAAAACAAAACAAAAAAATATCATTATCTATATAATAAAGTAAAAAATGGATACAGACATATCCGATGAAATTATTTGGAAAATGATTGATGTTTATTTCCGTGATAATCCACAAGGTTTAGTAAGACATCATATCGATTCTTATAATGATTTTCTGGATTATGATCTTTCTACCATATTGAAAGAAACCAATCCTCTAAAATTAGATTTAGAGTATGATAAAAAAAAAAACCTTTTTTTATCTTCTGCCAAAATCTATTTCGGGGGCGTTTCCGGTCAACGTGTTTTTTACGGTAAACCCATTATTTATGATTCGAAAGATAATATTCATTATATGCTTCCCAATGAAGCGCGTCTTCGTAATATGACCTATGCTCTCCCGATTTACGTCGAATTAGAAATCGAAATCACCCGTTATCTTTCTAATTTAGAGGATGCTACTCCTGTAAATGAACATGGGGTTAAAATTGTATTAACCAATGAAGACAAAACTGCCAATAAAAAGAAAGAATTAGTCGCGAATATTCTTGCGACGATAGATGAAAATAATATGCAAACGTTTAAAATGGAACCTATTCGAAAATATATTTGTAAATTACCAATCATGGTTCAATCCAAATATTGTATTTTACATGGATTACCGAGAGAATCTCGTTATTCTCTCGGGGAATGTAAAAACGATATAGGTGCCTATTTTATTATTGATGGAAAAGAAAAAACCGTAGTATCCCAAGAAAAATTCGGGGATAATATGCTGTATATCAAAAAATCGGAACAAAAAACGGTGAATGATCAGGATTATCTCTATTCTGCTGAAATTCGTTCCGTCTCGGAAAATGTGGCGAAACCTGTCCGAACTCTCTCTGTAAGAATCGTTGCCCCTACTGTAAATTATACAAATCTAAATATCGTGGTCAATATTCCAAATGTGCGTAAACCCGTTCCCCTTTTTATTCTTTTCCGTGCGTTAGGAATCATTCCCGATCGAGAGATTATTTCCATGTGTTTACTAAAAGATCCAAGCGATCCCTCTGTTCCCGAATCTACGATTGATTGGTTCTTACCTTCCATCCATGATGCTGGAATGATTCAAAGTCAACAAGATGCTCTCGAATATTTAAGTATTCTCATTAAAGGACGAACCATTCCACGTGTTTTACATATATTAGCCGACTATTTTTTACCGCATATTGGAGAGATTAATTACTTGGAAAAAGCATATTATTTAGGACATATGGTCCAGAAATTATATTTCGTTTCTAATGGTATTGAAGCTCCCACCGATCGAGATAATTATAAATACAAACGTGTGGAATTGATTGGATCTCTCTTGAAAGATCTATTTCGAGAGTATTATATGAAATTCCAATCCCGGATTCGGTTGGCATTTGAAAGTAAGTATGAATTCAATAAACAAATCTATAACGATATTTCTTCTCTCATTGATGAAACACATAATTATGCTTTTGAGAAGAATTTAGTAGATGAAGGAATTCGAAAAGCATTCAAAGGAAATTGGGGAGCCGAAACCCACACGAAACGTATTGGCGTGGTTCAAGATTTAAATCGTCTCTCTTTTAATGGCATGTTGAGCCATCTTAGAAAGACGAATTTACCATTAGATCCGAGTGTCAAATTAGTTGGACCGCGCATTTTACATAGTTCTCAATGGGGCATTATTGATCCTATTGATACTCCTGATGGTGGAAATATTGGTATTCATAAATATTTAGCCATTTTAACCTATGTTACACGAAATCATTCGAGAGAATCTATTTTACAATGGATGCGTAAACATACGGAATTAGTTCTTTTAATTGAATCTTATCCGGCTCGTCTTGGACAAATGACGAAAGTATTTATTAATGGATTTTGGGCCGGTTGTGTTGCAGAACCCATGGAAATGGTTCAGAAAATGAGAGAATGTCGCAGACAAGCATTGATCCCGATTTCCAATAGTATTGCATTTGATATTCCTAAAAATTCTGTGTTTATTTATACCGATGGTGGGAGATTATGTCGACCCATTTTTTACAAAGATGAACATTCTAAAAAATTCCCTTTTGAAAATCGAAGCGAATGGAAATCTTTTACTACCCATTTACTTAAAGAAGTCTCTTGGACCAATCTCATTTCTGGATTTCATTCGAAAAAAGATCCTAATTTCGATCCAATGAAAGAAAAAGTATATGAATGGGAAGAATTATATTCGGTTCCAGTAGATGAATTTCGAGAGAAAAGGGCGATTTTAGATTATATTGATTCGAATGAATCCGAATGTGCATTCATTGCCCTAGATACAGAACCCGTTTCTAAAAATACCCATTATACTCATCGTGAAATTCATTCTTCTACATTATATGGCATTATGTGCAATCAAATTGATTTTCTAGAACATAATCCAGTGACCCGTAATTCTTTTTCTTGTGGACAGTCCAAACAAGCTTGTTCTCTCTATCATACCAATTATACTTTACGTATGGATAAAACCGCCGTCATTTTAAATTATGGACAGATACCATTGATAAAATCCCAATACATGAAATATATCAATCATGAAGAGAATCCATATGGAGAGAATGCAATCGTCGCAATTATGTGTTTTACAGGATATAATGTAGAAGATGCTATTTTAGTGAATGAGGGGGCTTTGAATCGTGGTCTTTTTAGAACTACGTATTACACTACTTACGAAGCACATGAAGAGAGAGAACAAAAAGGGGATACCGTTTATACTAAAACGTTCAATAATATTGAATCTCTCATTCGTGAAAATGGCGTGGTTGGAATCAAACCAGAATATGATTACAGTTATTTAGACGAACATGGATTAATCAAAGAAAATTTGGAAGTGCATGATAAAATGATATTAATCGGTATGTCTAGCAATGCTTCTGTCATTGGTATGCGTAAAGATGAATCGAAAACGACTAAAAAAGGACAAGTGGGAAAAGTAGACAAAGCATTTATGACAGAAGGGGAAGTGGGAGAACGAATTGCGAAAGTGCGTTTGAGAGAAGAGAGAATTCCGGCAATGGGGGATAAAATGGCTTCTCGTGCTGGACAAAAAGGAACGGTTGGTATGATTATTCCAGAAGCAGATATGCCTTTTACGAGAGACGGATTAAAACCAGATTTGATTATTAATCCGCATGCCCTACCTTCCCGTATGACGATCGGTCAAATTGTCGAATGTCTTTCTGCTAAAGCCTGTGCGCATTATGGAGCTTTCGGGGATTGCACTCCTTTTGTAAACTTGAAACAAAATATGGTCGCTTTTTTCGGGAATTTATTAAGAAAAATGGGGAATTCTAAAGATAATCTACAAAGTGCCTTGCGTCAATCTGGGTTTCATTCGAGTGGAAATGAGATTTTTTACGATGGTATGTCCGGCGCACAAATGGAAGCCGAAATTTTCGTGGGACCGACCTATTATATGCGTCTCAAACACATGGTAAAAGATAAGATCAATTTCCGTGCGAGAGGACCTATGACGAATTTGACTAGACAACCGGTAAGTGGACGTGCGAATGATGGTGGATTGAGAATTGGCGAGATGGAACGTGATGCTGTTCTATCGCATGGAACTGCACTTTTTCTAAATGAATCCATGCTACAACGTGGGGATTTATATTACATGGCCGTTTGTAATAAAACCGGAATGATTGCGGTGTATAACCCCAATAAAAATATATTTTACAGTCCTATGGCAGATGGCCCTATTAAATATACTGGTTCTCTCGTCGATGGAACGACCCAAGTGCATCAATTGACTCGTTTCGGTCGCGATTTTAGTATTGTTGCCGTTCCGTATTCTTTTAAATTATTAATGCAGGAATTATTAGCGATTAATATTCGTATGAGTATTATTACAGATGATAATATCTCTCAAATTGAAAATATGGGGTTTTCGGATAGTATCGAACGTTTGATGTTTTTACCAAATGCAGTTCCTAAAAATGTGATCGATCATACTAAAACGGTTTTAGAATCATCGGTTATCCAACGTAAATATAGTCCTCATTCTCCTAAAGAATCTCCTCCTACCTCTCCTAAAGAACTTCCTCCTAAAAAATTTGAACCACATTCTCCTTTATATACACCTCCTCCTTTAGAGGGACCTCCTGGAATTCGACCGGACTCTCCCGAAGGTCCTCCTCCGGGATATCGACCTCCCTCCCCCGAAAGTCCTCCTCCTGAAAATTTACCAGAATTACCCAAAAATCCTACTCCATCCACGATGCAAGTTGGCGGTAAAGTGCATTATCGGGGGGATAATGATCCTTCTAGATTATGGACCATTCAACATGCAGGATCCGCTTATTTTACGATTGATACCGACAATCTGCAAGGTATATCTACTCAGGATAGCATTCGTATTGTAAAACCGGAAGAAATTTATGGTCCGGATGAATCCTACATGTATAGTATACCTACCAATGTAAATGAAAATGGATTTATTCCGGTAACTAATAATAATTGTCCAAATACAACCGACCCAAAGTTAAATTTCGCACCCGTAATTAAAATATTCAATCATGGAAATGATATGTCTCAGGATACCTCTTGTCCACCAGAAATGTCATTTCCAAGAAAAGAAGGTAGTGATCCCGGTGAATTTATAAATACATTTCCTACCTCAATCGCAGAAACGTTCAATGGTGGAGAGAATAAAGATAAAAATGAGATTGATTTTAGTAAACCAATGATTATTAAAAAAATGTAAATAAAAAATCAAACTATAATTTCTACCACGTTTTTATTCGAAACCCAATCTGGTTCAAATATATCTTCTTTTACCGATACCCAATTTTCCGTCCACATTATTTCTCTCGGATCTAAATCATTAAATTGAACAAAATTTATTAAATATGCAGAAT
>Ga0209550_10005898_pt1 | contig 11435 bp, 10 predicted proteins | sample LauGreSuBDMM15SN_2_FD_187567 | JGI IMG/M metagenome (GOLD analysis project Ga0209550, IMG submission 187567) | Freshwater lake microbial communities from Lake Michigan, USA - Su13.BD.MM15.SN (SPAdes) (version 5) | ecosystem: Environmental > Aquatic > Freshwater > Lake | place: Lake Michigan... | reverse complement strand
CACCTGCTGAGCAATTGCTGCAACTTGTTCATCAGTCATGCCAAATTTTGCTTTCAGTCTTTCTAGGTGTTCAGTTTCTTCCTCAGTTATTACGCCATCAGCTAAGGCTTCACGAATTTCTGTTTCGTAAATCGCTTCTCTACGCTCAACTTGTGTGGTGTAAGCCGTTGCTACTACACCAGTTAAAATCGCTGCTAAGGCAATCGCTAACACTTGTGTGATGATCACAAGTACCGTGCCAAACATAGTCACTGGATCCACATTGCCCCAACCAGAAATAATGGTTAGCAAATACCACTTCATCGTTGCAGGTATGGAGGGGAAAACTTCAGGCTGAGCATGACCTTCAGCGATATAAATCAAAGAAGAACATAAGAGACAAGAAATCAGCACCAAGAATAAAGCAGAGGTGAAAGAATCTTTTTCTGCTTTAATCGCCTCTAATAAATCTTGTAGCGCATGGTTGTAACGCGATAATTTAAAAATTCGCATAAGACGGAAGATACGCAGTACGCGTAAATCCAAACCAGGGAACAGCAGTTGCGCATAAAACGGCATGGTGCCAAAGAAATCGATAAAGCCATAAAAACTAAAGATATATTCTTTGCGACCACGCCAAGCACCGCCTTCTTCTTTGCTGTACTTCTCGCTATAAGTCCACACACGTAAGACATATTCAGCAGAGAAAATCATCACGCTGACTAAATCAAAAATATGAAAATAAGATGCATATTCTTCATGCAGCGTATGGACGGATTCTAAAATAATCGCGAGCACGTTGGCGACAACTACGAATGCAATAAAAATCTCACAAAAACGGCTAGCGGTATCATGTACCGAGCCATCTAGAATTTCATAAATACGGCGTTTAATTTTTTTCATAGGAACTACATAAAACAAAATAAGTGATTGTCAGGGAGTTTAAAAATATATTGGGCTTAGTCTTTAATTCCCAGTTCTTTTTTAACCTGAGTCATCATATTTGCTACTGCATCATCAGTGAGACGGAATTGACGCTGCATACGTTGTAAGACTTCGCTTTCTGCAACACTAACTTGGCCATCAGAGAGTACTTCACGCAGTTGCGCCATAAAAGTCGCTTTCTTACGCGACATTTGATTCGAAAATGCGGAGGCGACAATCGCGGTCATGATCGCCGCCATACACACACCTAAAAAGCCAGTGAGTAGGGCGATGATTTCTCCAGCGCGTGTCATTGGTTCTACATTGCCATAGCCTGAGGTAATGGTGATGATGGCCCAATAGATAGCAGCGGGTATAGATGCAAAGTGTTCAGGTTGCGCATGGCCTTCTGCAAAATACATCAACGATGCTGCAACGATAGTCGCAATCAGAAGTAAAAATAAGGCGGAGCCAAAGGCTTGTTTTTCAGATTTCACAGCTTGGAATAAATCTTGTAGCGCTGTGTTGTAGTTGGAGAGCTTTAAAATCCGCAGTAAACGTAAGACGCGTAGTACACGCAAATCGAGAAAAGGGAACAGGAAATGCACGTAAAAAGGCGCAGTCGCAAAGAAATCGATCATGCCAAAAAAGCTAAACAGATATTCTTTCCTACCGCGCCATGCACCGCCTTGTTCAGCCGTGTAGCGAGCGCCATAACTCCAAGCGCGTAATAAATATTCGGAAGTAAAAAACATCACGCTCCAGAATTCAAATTCATGGAAAAAATCTTTATATTCAGCGTGAATTTCAGGTACGGAGTCAATCACCACTGCAGTACAGTTGGTCAAAACAACGAAGGTGATTAACCATTCCACGGCCTTGCTGTATCGGTTTTTCGCCGAGCCATCAAGGATTTGCATTAATTTATGTTTCATAAAGCTCTGTTATGCAGAAATTAAGTTTTTACTAGCAATCCAAGCCAACTGTTTGACCAACTCAATGAGTTTGGGATATCGCAATTATTAAAAGTCCGTTATTATCAACCGAAACATCACACTATTACTATTTGTGAGTCATTAACTTCTTGTCATTTAGCAGAACGATTTACTTGGTTTTTTATCTGGCTTGAGGATGTAAATTTTTGAGGAGCATAAAATGCGCTTTGTATTAATTCAATCCATCATGCAAACGACTAAACGTTGGCGCAAAAAATTACATATCAATTTACAACCACCAGAAGCAGGTGATAGCCAGCCTAAGCGTAAAGATAGAACTGGCTTAATCTTCTTTTTGCTCGCTATCACCTTGGTTCTTACTGCGATGTATCTGGCTTAAACAACTCAGCTACGATCCAATAGCTTCCATACTGCACGTTCGTCATCAGTGGCTCTACCAGGGACTTCAAAAAGCTGACGAACTTTTGCAGCATCACCGACTGCCATGATTTGTCTTAAGTGACCAATCGAATGACGGAATTGTTCAAACGCGACTTCCGGCTCACGCTTGATAGCATCAATCGGTAGCATGCCATTTTGTGCCAGTTCTTTCTCTTCTCTAACTCGTTCAATTAATAGATCTACTTCCTGCTCAGTTACATGCAGGGCTGCAGCTGCTTCTAATAATTTGACGCGTTCTTCTGGAGTGACTACGCCATCTTTCATGTAGCGCAGCAAATCAGTTTGAATCGATTCACGATCTTTGTGTAGTTGATCATTGAAAGCGGTGGAAAGAATTGCGGCAGGAACTGCAAAAATACCAATACCCACCAGCGCCATGATCATCGTCATGAGTCGGCCTACAGGCGTGACCGGTGAAATATCTCCATAGCCAACAGAAGCTAAAGTAATCACAGCCCAGTAAATCGATTGTGGGATGTTTTCAAATTTTTCTGGTTGCGCTTCATGTTCAAATAAAAAGCCCAAGCTTGCGGTTAATACGACTAACAACAACATGATGAAGGTGGAGGCTGCAATTACTGGCCATTCACGCTCGAGGGCTTTAGATAAAGTATTGGTTGAGCTGGTGTAGCGTGTCAGTTTCAAGAGTCGCATCAAACGGAAAATCCGCAAGAAACGTAAGTCAAATATATGATGTAGCAGCCCTTCCAAGAAAAATGGCACGATGGCTAGAAAATCAATAATGGCAAGTGGTGATTTTGCAGCATCGATACGGCCTTTAATGGCACCTTGATACTTAGGATCTTCAACGCAGGAATAAAGACGGAATAAATATTCCATCGTAAAAATGCTAACAGATATAACGTCCACATAAATGAACTGCATGCCGAGTACATAGTGGATAGAGTCAACTGATTCAATTATCACGCAGACAACTGAAATAAACACCCACCACACCACAAAGCTATCAACCATTTCATGTAGCTTGCCACTAGTTGGGGTGGGATTAAGTAGCGCAAAAACTTGCTGGCGGAAGGTTCTACCACGATTCGCTTGAGCAAACTCTTGGACTGCAGGGATCACTGCACGCAGTAATTTCAACAGTCGTAGTAGTCGCAGTAAACGTAGTACGCGCAAATCAAGCGGAATAAATAACGCAAGATAAAACGGTAATATCGCCACCAAATCGATAATGGCATAGGGGCTACGTATAAAAGCAAAACGCGGCAGTTTTCTGTTAGAAAATTCTGGATCTGCCGGCGCTGCAAATAAACGCATGATGTATTCAATCGTGAATACACCCAGTGAGAACAACTCAAATTGATGAAAACGTGCTTGGTAAGGATCAAAAATTGAGGGGATATGCTCAGCAACGATACAAGCTGCATTTAAAATAATTAATATATAAATCCATTTATCAAAAGTTTTTTGATAATTGTTGGGATTATTTTGATCAAAAAACCAAGCGTAAATAAAACCAGTCAACCTAAGGGAAGGTTGGTTTTGAGCGATGTTATTGCTATCCATTTTTATTCTCCCTTTGGCTTAAAAAGTAAACGCGGAAATACGTTCTACGACAAAGCCTCTAACACACACAGTCAGACGCATAGGAACAACTTGATCTAGCTTTTCATCATCTGCTATGGGGCTATATGTAAAACCGCTACCATCAGGCTTAGGCGTGCCTTTTTCAAAAATAAGCGAGCCAAGTGTATGAGGATCATTACGGTCACACGCGGATGCAATCAAGAGATTGTCTTTGCTAAACGTGTTTTTAGTTTCACCTAAGGGAGCACCTGCCGCAAACATCACATCGCGACATGCAGCCCATGTCATGGCGCTGAAATCACAAACAGCGGGAGGGTTAGCTTCAGCATTGCCGCGCTTTAAGCCTTGTTCAGTGAAAACTGCTACTACATGTTCACCATTCTCTTTGGTTTCACCAGAACTCGCTTCATCTTTCCAAATGGTGTAGCTAATATTCATCAGTATGAATAAAACTAACAACGCAAAAATTAGAAATGCTATGTCACCAGAAGTGATATAAGGTTTTTTAGGTTCAGCATGATTACTGTTATGTTGGGGTGCTGTATCGGCTTGCATCTTTTATCTCCCTAATTAACTAACAGTGAATGGCAAACTTACGCGTGCACTATCAATTTCTGTTAGTTGGAATAATTTTTTTGGATTGTCATCTTATATTTATGCTTACTAAAACGGAAACGAAAAATTAATTTTTTCATTTTCGTTTAACTCCTTGGTTGATTAACTTGATGCACAAAGACAGCACAATAAAATAGGCAAGATTGTAAGTCATCAAATGCATTAATTAGAAAAAAACCTGCATTTCATAATTATTTTGACAACATGGTAGTTAAAAAATTATAGAAATGTTAATGAATATTCTGCATTACTGAGTTTGGTCAGCAGTATTATTAAATTAAAAATAAAGTGATGTTGAGGGAAGCTATAGTGCCGAAAAGAGCGTGCTATTCTCAACTCATCACTACGTTGTGATTAAAAACGCTGTGACTGTTTAATAAGAAAATGTGGAGATCAAGAATTATGAATACAAATTACGCACGTCAGGGTTTTGCTTGGCGCTGTTTAGCAATGCCAGCTGCGCTCGTGCTAACTATGTTGACCAGTCATGCTAGTGCTGTGTGTCCTACTGATGCTGCTATCGATGCCTATGTAGCTGATTTTGCTGCTAGGCGTATCAGCAAAGGTTTTGGCAATGACATTAGTGCGGTCGATGCAGAGTGTGCTAAGAAAAAGTTATCTAGCAAATTGCGTAAGGTGTTAGGAGATCCAGTCGGTTATAAAGCAGGTTTTACTAGCGTGGCATTACAACAGCGATTTAATGTGGATGGTCCGCGTTGGGGTTATATGTATGACCGCGACATGATTGATATTTTAGCGGTGGTGCCAGCTGAATTTGGAGCACGTCCTTTATATGAAGCTGACTTCATTGTGGTTGCTAAAGATGCTGGTCTGGCAGATGCGAAGACACCGTTAGAAGCACTCGCGCACATAGAGTTTTTGGTTCCATTTATTGAGTTACCAGATTTAATGTTAGAGGGTACGTTTTCAGGTAATGCCATGGTTGCTACCAATGTTGCCTTTCGTGGTGGTGTGTTAGGTCAGGAAATTCCTGTAGTGAAGAGTCAGGCATTTTTAGATGCACTTGCAAACATGACGGTGGTGATGACGGATGAAAATTCTGGCAAAGAGTTAGGGCGTGCTAAGGGAAGTGCATTGATGGATAACCCAATTAATGCAGCAATGTGGTTAGCACAAGATTTGAAAAAAAATGGGATTACATTAAAGCGCGGCAATTTACTTAGCTTAGGTGGTTTTATACCACCGCAACCCACCAAGACTGGTATGCGTGTACAAGTGAAATACATAGGCTTGCCAGGTGATCCTGCAGTCAGTGTGGAGTTTAACTAATTATTTTTAACACTGCGAATAAAGCAGGAGAACTATGATGATTTTTTCACGTTATCTGCCTTGGCTACTTACATTGGTTGGTGCTGTGTTGTGTTGGTTTGTTTTGCCAGCGCTGTCTGTGATTTTTCTTGCTTTATTTTTGTTGGGTGTGCGTGATGTGATGCAGACCCATCACGCAATTTTGCGTAACTATCCCGTGACGGGACATATACGTTTTATGTTGGAATACATACGACCAGAAATTCGACAATATTTTCTTGAAAGCGATGAAGAAAAATTACCCTTTTCACGTAATCAACGTGGCATGGCGTATTCAAGAGCAAAACGACAAAATGATAAAAAAGGTTTTGGTACGATTGTTTCTGTGTATGCGAAAGATAGTGAGTGGGTAGGACATTCTGCTGCTCCTGTTCAAGCTTTACCAAAAAACTTTAGGATCAATATAGGTGGTCCACAATGCAAGCAACCGTATAACTCATCCATCTTTAATATCTCTGCGATGAGTTTTGGTTCGCTGTCAGCAAATGCGATACGTGCTTTGAATCGTGGTGCCAAGATGGGTAATTTTGCACATGACACAGGTGAGGGTTCTATCTCAGCTTATCACCGTGAACATGGTGGTGATTTGATTTGGGAAATCGGTTCAGGTTATTTTGGTTGCCGCACGCAAGATGGACATTTTGATGCGGATAAATTTGCAGTGCAAGCGGCTTCACCTCAAGTGAAAATGATAGAGATTAAACTCTCGCAAGGTGCTAAGCCTGGTCATGGTGGTGTGCTACCTGCTGCGAAAGTGACACCGGAAATCGCTGTGGCGCGTGGTGTGACGATGGGACAAGATTGTGTGTCGCCAGCCGCTCATTCTGCTTTTTCTACACCAACAGAATTAATTAGTTTTATTGCGCGTTTACGTTTGCTCTCTGAAGGTAAACCTGTAGGCTTTAAATTATGTATCGGTCATCCTTGGGAATGGTTTGGTATCGCTAAAGCGATGGTTGCAGCGGATATCTATCCCGACTTTATTGTGGTTGATGGTAAAGAGGGTGGAACAGGTGCAGCACCGATAGAATTTTCTGATCATGTGGGTATGCCACTGCGCGAAGGTTTACGTTTAGTGCATAACACTTTAGTCGGCTTAGGTAAGCGCGATCAGGTTTCGATAGGCGCTTCAGGCAAAATTATTTCAGGCTTTGATATTGCCCGTGCGATGGCATTAGGTGCGAACTGGTGTAACTCAGCACGTGGATTTATGTTTGCATTGGGTTGTATACAGTCGCGCAGCTGTCATACCGATCATTGCCCTACTGGCGTTGCAACGCAAGATCCTCTACGTCAGCGTGCCTTGGTGGTGCCTGATAAAGCAACACGTGTACGTAACTTTCATCATGAGACTGTAGAGGCTTTATCTGAAATTGTTGGTGCAGCTGGCATGCGTCATCCAAAAGAAATTACACCCGACCACATTATGGTGCGCAATGCAGAAGGGATGGCTTTGCCCTTGGCGACTTCCTTACCTACCTTAGCGCACGGCGTGTTAATCAAAGAGGATAACATTGCACAACTACCTGAGCCTTTCCGTAGTTACTGGAAAGGAGCATCAGCAGCTTCTTTTGCATTGCAGTCACCAGCAAATATGGCTGCATAATTGTTTTTTTGAAAAGCGGATTGTGACGAATTTTTAAGTTATTTCTTTCTTTATACGTTCTATAATTAAAATTCATTTTTAATTCGTAACGCGTATTTTTAATAATCGCATTGCATCGTACTGATCCCATGAGCCAAGAAAATTCATCCCATCGATTTAGTGTCAATGTTGAGCGTTTTAAAGCGCTAGGTATTGTTGATCCTAAATCAAAATCTGCACATGACGCTTATGATCATCATCAATTCTCTAGCTCAGAACGTTTGTTTTTTAAACTCTGGGGTAATGAACAATTAAAGTCTGGAGTTTTTTCACCGGGACAAAAAGTCGCTGAGAAAGGTGAGCATCCTGTTTTCGCGCAAGTGATTATTGCTGGTGAAGTCGTCGTTACAGATAAAAATGGTGAACATTTTTTTGGGCCCGGCAGCGTGTTTGGATTAGCCGAAGGCTTATGTGACAAAGTCTATGATTGGGATGCAGTCGCAACCACACTTGTCACCACAAAAGTTATTCCCATAGAACGTGCCTTACGTGAAGTACTGCGCCTTAACACGGGACTAAAAGGTATTTGTCGCTTTACTGTCATGCGCATACTTGGTTTAACTACACCACCTGCGAGTTTGCTATGAGTAGTGGATTTAATCCAGTCACCTATCATGATGGTGATATGCTATTTGAAGCCGGTGATCCTGCTGAAAAATTTTATGTCATACAAACAGGGCAAGTAAAAATCATAGATCGTGTACGTAACGTACAACTCGCCTTGCTATCAGCAGGTGCTTCCTTTGGTGAGCAATCATTAATCTCTGGTGGCGTACGTAGCGCTGCAGCACAAGCAGTAGGAGACACCAACTGTTTAGAAATCACCGCGCAAGGATTGCGTGACATGCTCGCAAAAGAGCCAGGCATCGCGACAGCAGTTTTAGAAGCATTGTTGTTGCAGTTGTATATGCACAATGCGATGAAACTCTAACTAATCGACTTACGAGAAAATATCGCTAGCTGATGTAGGTGTGGTAGGTACGATTAGCGCAGCGTAATCGTACGCAAAAACGGATGGTTGATTCAATTGATCGGATGATTACGCTACGCTAATCATCCCTACAAAATCATGTAATCGTTATTGTGATGTTATACATGCGGCGCAATACATTGCGCCCTACAATTTTTTTGGTGATGTCGCTTCTTTATATCTTATTGTGTTTGAAAAAGATATTCCTGCCCACTGATCGGGAATCTTACATCGCGATCAGGTAACGCGGCACGTAGTTCGCTTTCTATTTCATCTTCTAAGCCGGGTTTGCGATGCACGATGATGCCAGCTACATTTGAGCGTAGTTGTGAAAATTCTTTGATGACCATGTCCACATCCATGTGCATGGACATGAGGGCCATTTCATGCATTTTCCGTGAATAGGAACATTCAACGATGACGCCGGCGAGTTCATCATCGTTATGTATGGCTTCCCAAAAATCTGGGCAGTCTGCTGTGTCTCCAGAAAACGCTAATACGGCTCCAGCTTTTTCAACACGGTAGCCACATGCAGGTATGCCATGATTGGCTGCTAAGGTACTGAACTTAAAACCACCGATTTCAAAAGTTTGATTTTCAGGTATGGCATGCAGTTTCGCAAATGGATGAGCGATGCTAGGTATGCTAGTGAAGTCAGGCCAGATTTGATTATTGAATACATGATTAGCGATGATTTCAATCACGCGTTGTGGTCCCCAGACATTGATAGGGCCGGTACGCATTTCAATGACAGAATCCATTAGCAAGGGCAGGCTAGCGATATGATCAAAGTGCGCATGCGTGAGCACGACATGATCAATACGCGCCATTTCTTCTAGGCTGAGGCTAGTTAATCCTGTACCTGCGTCTATCAGTACGGATTCATCCAGTGCATAGCAAGTGGTGCGTCTTATTCCACCTATGCCACCATTACAACCTAGTAATCTTAGTTTAATCATGTTTGCTTGAGTGCGTGGTCTTTCGCCACCGGCTCGCTTATATGGTTTTTATAGAATCATAGCTGATGTTAGAGACAAATCGCAGCTAAACATTGGGTACGGTTGATAATTTTTATTTCATTAGCTAATCCTAGATATTCGCCATCTGCTGCGATGGGAATTGGCGTCTGGGATTGAATTTTTAGGCAACTAAAGGCTAGGGTATGTACTTTGGGACGCCCTAAATGCTTACCTATCAATAGTCTGGGTAGTAGTTGTAATACATCTGACATGTGTATGTCACCAGCCATTAATAAGTTGAGTGCGCCGTCATTGATTTTGGCATTTGGTACTGCGGGCATGCCTCCTCCAAAACTCGGTGTGTTTAAACAGGAGGCAAATAAGGCAGGGCCGGTGTGAATCAGTTTGTCATCGGCAGTGACATGGATAGGCCAATGACGCAAAGCACGTAATTCACCTAAGGTCGCCCAAAGATAGCGTGGCATACCAAATAACCAAGCAGGTCCTTGGCGTGCACGTAAACTGATCGATGCATCAAATCCTACACTTAAGCTAGAAAGGAAAAGGTTTTCATGTAGGACTCCGGTGGATGAATCAATAAATTGAATTTCACCAACATCAATAGGACTGGCAGGATGAAATAAAGTTTGTTGAATTGCAGTGTCAAGTGTTAAGCCATAGGTGCCTAGTGTTCTTGCATTGTCATTACCGCTTCCCATAGGCAGTACACCTAAGGTATGTCCGCCTGCTATAAGCGCTGGTAAGAGATGTTGGATGGTGCCGTCACCACCTGCTACGAGGATACGACTGCCCGATGGTAGGGCATGAATCATTTGTAATGCTGCTTGCGGTGTGTCGGTGATGATTAATGCATCATCTAGTCCGCACTGAGAGAGAATTTTTTTCAGTTGTGCAGCTAGCTTGGCATTGCGGCCACCGCGTGCATGAGGATTCAATAAAACATAGGTCAGCGCGCTTTGATTGTTGTGAGCGCGCTGAAGGTGTTGCTGCGACTGTTGTCTAGATTCAGCTTGCAATCAGAATCCTAAATTTAGTCTTGGTTTTGTAAAGTAACTGGAGGGTCGAACCAACGATACAAGACGGGTAATACGACTAAGGTTAATAGCGTAGAGCTGATTAAACCGCCAATCACGACCACCGCTAAAGGGCGTTGTACTTCGGAACCAGGGCCACTCGCAAATAAGAATGGTACCAAGCCCAAAAGTGCCACAGTTGCAGTCATCATCACGGGACGGAAACGTTGTATGCATCCTTCATAGACTGCCTCACGGACGGCTATACCTTCTTCACGCAGTCGACGTATACAAGAAACGAGCACGATACCGTTTAAGACGGCGATACCCCACAGTGCAATAAATCCGACTGAGGCAGGCACAGATAAATATTCACCGGTGATAGCCAAGCCAAACACGCCACCGATTGAAGCGAATGGCAATACTAAGATGATGAGTGAGGCAAGTTTTAATGAATTAAACATCATAAACAACAAGAAGAAGATGGCAGCAATCGTTAATGGAATGATGATCATCAGTGTGCCCATAGCACGTTCCATGTTTTCAAACTGTCCACCCCATGAAAAATAATAGCCTTCAGGAAGTTTGATTTCTTTTTCAACGCGTTGCTGGACTTCAGCGACGAAGCTACCTAAATCGCGATCAGCTACGTTGGTGCCTACTACCACGCGCCGTTTACCTGACTCACGATTAACCGTAGGAGGGCTATCAACTAATTGTATAGTTGCGACGGATTCAAGTGGAATGAGTGCGTTATCAGGAGTCCGTAATAAAGTTTTTTTAATCGCTTGAATAGAGTTACGATAATTTTCTGGATAACGAATTTGAATCGCAAATCGACGTTCACCTTCATACAGTTGACTCACTTCACTACCACCTATGGCTGTTTCAATGATGTCGTGAATATCAGAGACATTAATGCCATAACGTGCAATCGCAGGTCTATCAATATCAATCGTGAGGGTTTGTTGTCCAGATAGACGATCAATACGTATATCTTTTGCACCTGGAACGGTTTTAACGATGTTTGCAACT
>Ga0209550_10005897_pt1 | contig 11436 bp, 11 predicted proteins | sample LauGreSuBDMM15SN_2_FD_187567 | JGI IMG/M metagenome (GOLD analysis project Ga0209550, IMG submission 187567) | Freshwater lake microbial communities from Lake Michigan, USA - Su13.BD.MM15.SN (SPAdes) (version 5) | ecosystem: Environmental > Aquatic > Freshwater > Lake | place: Lake Michigan... | reverse complement strand
AAGCCACGTAGGTCCATCCTTCCTGACTCTCGGATACTTTCTCTGCTTCGCTATACAAAGAGACATATTGTTGAAAATCCTTTACCTCTACTGCTGCGTCATTGTATTTCACCTTGACGTCTTTGCTCGTGATACCTGCGATATCATACACTCGGCGCTGAAAGAGAGATACCATAGTAGCAGTGAGTCCTTCCATACCAAGCCGCTTGTAATCAGGTTCGAAACTCACCAAGGTATAAGGTTTTTTAGAACAGGCTATCACTTTAGGCGGATGGATCACGTCCAAATTCTTCTCAAATTCCTGTGTATATTTTAGCTTTCGACCGGAGTCTACGGTTTCAATCATTCCCCACGTTGACCAAATCAATACCAATTTGAAGCCAAATCCGTTCTTACCGCCTGTGATTTTCTGTTCTTCTTTGTTGTAGTTCGTAGACGTACGCAAGTGCGCAAAGATAAGCTCTGGTATCCAAGTGTCATAGGTAGGATGTTTTTCAACATCAATCCCTTCGCCATTGTTCAACAAGGTAATCCGGTTTTTATCAATCGTGACCTGAATACTCGTGACCACCTCTACTGCTGGATTCGTCTTTTTCTTCTGCTGGGTACGCACCACATGGTCACGACAATTCACCATTCCTTCATCAAACAATTTGAACAGCGCCGGATTGTAATCAACTTCTTTGGACACAATCTTTCCATCTTCAAAGACATACAATTCGGCACGCTGCATGTCGACTGAACCGATGTAGGTGTCAGGATTGTCTAGGATGTGCTCCTTGTCGGTTTTCTTCTGGTAACTTTGCGCGAGTGACATTTTATATGTGTCTAACTATAAATTAAATTATACATCAATTTTATAAATAGATGAGCCGTATCGACCCATGTAAACAAAAATGTGACATTATTACGTTTTCAGAAAACAAAATGTCTACCAAAATGTTGAAAGCCATGATGTTAAAAATGGGAGGAGGAAAAATCAGCTATCACAATAGTCGAACGAAGAGTACGCATAGAACGATTCTTAGCCTCAATTATATAGACAATCGGCTATTGTTATTACGATACAAATATAAACTCTATTTTCATTACGTAAAATCGTTATCCAGTATTAACAAAGACCTCTATTTTAAGGTTTTACAAATGTTAGATACCTTGATAGCACAATTAACTCCAGACGAACGTAACATTGTATTTGATACGATTCCACCTGAAGAACCTATCGAGGAAACGTTTGAAGATTCAGGTGTGGTATTCAATATCGTATCAAAACGAATCGTACAGTTCTCTTATTTTATCATAACTAATATTAAAACCAATTATGTATTTGAGACAGGATTATTTTATACATTTGATTTGTCTGACCCCACAAATATAGGGACCAGGTTTTGTCTCTCCTTGAACAAGGACGGTGTCGCTTACGATTGTCGTTATAATTTGACGCCGCCTGGACAGCCTGGTTCCACTATGAAATTGTATATTTCTAAATTCATACCTTTGACACAGCTATATGTCTTTAATCTTGACGAAGAAAGCAAAGGCAATCAGTATGAACAGTGGGGGTATTCGAATGAGTCAATCTTTATCAACCGAGACAACATTACAATAGATGATACACTTGGGTATACCTTTCGAACTTTTGATACATCACATCTTAAATTTGTCATCTATGAATGGTATGGTCCAAAAATATTGATTGATCCCTTTTTTTCTTCTGACCCTACAAAATCGTCTAATCCGGTGTATTTGTATAAAAATAATTTTATCTATAAACTAGGTATAGGAGTATACTACATTTATCTTCACAATTATTATTCGTTAGCCTTTTTAAACCGTAACAAAAATATGGTAGGCATTTCCTCTCCGTACAATCGGGGTACGAAACCTTTGGACCATTTATTTCTTGCTGGGAGCGGTTTAACTGGAGATTATACCTTTTATTCAGGTATGATACGGCTCACCATCTTAGGACCGTTTGACCCCATTAGTCTTTATAACGACAGGTATGGTTACATGGGAGGATTATTCATGATACAATATGGCGATTCAAATTTAAAAAATGCGATTCCAGATGAGTTTATTTCTACAAACACAGGTAGCCGGTATGGATTAGATTCTCAAACGATTGTAGATGCGACACGTTTTACATTTCAAAAAATACCTTACAACTCAATCAATCGATTTGCCTTGGCTAAAGGTGTTTATACGATATACAATACTACGAATCTCCCGATTACCCTCATCAATACCAACAAAACCGAATGGATTACTATCAAAGGCGTTTCCAAAAAAATAGAAACAAAGAGTGTAGAAGACGACAAAGGTGTTACCAAGAAAATAGAGGTTTTAGTAGACGATATACTTTTAGATATAGGTCCTCAAGGACAAGAGTGTATTTTTTATTATGGAACTGTCGTGATAAGTGTGCTTGGAGATTTTGGACAATGTTCTCTCTATACTCCTCGAAAGGGTAGTTCAGATGGAGGATATCGTGGAGGACATGGGTTATTGGTCTATGACGAAGCCTTTAGCAATACAGCATCTTATATAGCACAAGACATGAATGTTCCCGCGATTGTTTCCAATAACGCAGTATGTCCCGTAATACTTGAGGTATTTAAACCTATTTCAAGTGTATCTCTTTCTCTCAATGAATATAGATTGAGTTTAGGAGATGTATTTGTGGGTACAGTCAAATATGGCGACTCAGCTATCCATGAAATGCGTTATAAATTAACTCCCAAAAACTATACGTTTCTCTTTAACGGAAAGGTCACTATCTATGGAACAAACGCAGTTGATAATACCCAAACAAACGATATTCTGAATTATCGTACAATAATACTTACAGAGTTTGTGACACTTAAATATCCTATCTATACTCCTCCACCGGGTCGAACAACAAGTGCCTTTACTGTCAAGTCTACTGCGTCAGACGATTTTTGTATTGTACACGAAGATGGAATCTCAAAATATACCTATTTTATGACGTATTCTTAACATACAAAATGAATTTAATTTCTTCTTCTATGATATATGGAATTCGCAAAGAAATACGGTTCACGCGCAGAGGTTATGCATGGAGTTGCCGAAATGACGACGGGTCGGCGTCGTAAGTCTTATTTCATCATGAATAAACATGGAGATATTGTCTCGAAGAAGTTGAGTCTGCGTGCAAAGAAGGAGAAGCGACTGGAGAAAGCCGGATACTTCACGCGAAAAGGCCAGTTTGGTGCGTTTAAAAAGGAAGAGAAACGGTCCGCCAAAAAGAAGTCTAAGCGTCGTAAGGCCTAAACTTGTTCCGAGTCTTGCCGCGATGTTTACGAACCGTTTTACGTTTTAAATACTTATTCCTGTGTCGTTTCCCCTTACTACGTGAACCGCCTCCAAACTTTTTCATAGTACAGTCTATCTGGTTCATTCGATGATACAGAGCTGAAGGTCCATCCGTTTCACTGTTGTATTTTTTATACGTGCAGCTCATATACATATGAAAAATATTAATGACGATGAGTTAAAAAGGATGATTTAATTTCTAAGTAAAAACAAATGAATGACTCTCAGAAATTACAATTACATGAGTTGATGAAAAAAAATAACACGGTTGACAACACCCATCTTATCCGTGAACTCAAGCATAGTGTTTTATTAAGGGAAAACATTGAACATATGATGGAACTCAAGCGTACGGTAGTAGAACCCGAACGAAGCAAACGTTGTGAACAAGAGTGTTATTTTTTGTATGAAAAATATACTGCTCTCTATCATCGTCTTTACAAAAATCGAGTAGACCTCTCTGTATTAAATACATTTCTTCATGTTTTGGCCAAAATTGAGGAGGGGCTATGTACGCAACAAGAGGCTTCTTTTGAAATAGGGACATTGCTCAAACATATGTATGTAGACCCTGAGCTAGAAAAGAAAGAACCCACGTTTAAGCCAGCCAAGAACATTCAGTGGCAAGAGTATAAACAAAAAATGTTATCCTCCACTAGATGAACCTGGTCATTGTGGAGTCTCCATCCAAATGCAAGAAGATTCAGTCCTATCTAGGAAAAGGCTATAAAGTGATTGCGACGTGTGGACACTTTCGTACCATTCCGGCGCTCGCAAACATTAATTTATCTACATTTAAAATCAAGTACGAGACGGTGAAGCCAAAAGTGGTCGCACTTCTGAAGAAGGAAGTGGCTGACGCAAAGGAAGTTATTCTTGCGACAGACGATGACCGGGAAGGAGAAACGATTGCTTGGCATGTATGTAAAGTATGTAAACTACCGACAACTACCAAACGTATACTCTTTCATGAAGTCACCGAACGAGACATCATGAGAGCCATGTCGGAACCGACTGTCTTACGAATGAATCTAGTCTATAGTCAAATTGCTCGACAAGTATTGGATGTCTATATTGGTTTTACAGTTTCTCCTATGTTGTGGAAATATGTTGGACATAAGCTGAGCGCTGGTAGATGTCAGACACCCACGCTTCATCTCGTAGCAGAGAGAGAACGAGAAATCGAAACCACTCTAAAAGAAAACACATTTGTTGTGAAAGGATATTTTACAAATGAGTATATTTTATTTCATTTTTCACGTAGTTTGTCTCAAGAAGAAGCACGACCCTTTCTTGAATCATTGCGAGGATACACATTCGTCTTGTCTCCACCAGAGGCCAAGGAAGTGTCCGTGCCTCCACCCAAGATACTGACGACCAGTACCTTACAACAAGCCAACTTGTCTATGACTCCACAACAAATCATGAAATGTGCTCAAACCTTGTACGAAGAGGGTTACATTACCTATCTTCGTACGGACAATGCGTCTTACAGTGAAGAGTTTTTGCTACAAGCGGCCTCCTTCTTACACGAGGATTACGAAAGACCTCTACAGAAAAGCACCCAAGGAGCACATGAAGGCATTCGCGTGACCCAACTCTCTATCACCGAGACAAAACTCGATATATCTACTGACAAACTCTATCGATACATTTATCAAAGAACCTTACAAAGTTGTATGAAACCGGCTCGTATGCTTCATACCACCTTTAAGATAGAAATGAAAGAAGATTATTTCTATTATACCTCTATTCAACCCATTTATCAAGGATGGAAACAAGATACTGAAAAAGAAGACTGGTCGAATTATCTTCGATATTTGACCCATGTACAATGTAAACGTGTTTTAGTGGAAGAGACTACTCATACTTTGTCTCACTGGACAGAAGGACATTTGATTTCTGAACTTGAAAAGCGTTCTATCGGTCGACCCTCTACCTATAGTCATTTACTGGATACTGTACAAGAACGTAAGTATGTTGTCAAAGGTAAAATAAAACGCACGCCTTTGACGCTAGAGACCTATGAATATCTAAATGAAGGACCCCATGATACTATCACAACTCGTACAAAGGAGGTTGAATCCGAAGAATCCAACCGTTTATCTGTAACACCTCTGGGTCTAAAGGTGGAGGCTTTTTGCTATAAGTATTACGAGAGTATGTTTAATTATGACTATACACGTTTGTTAGAAGCAAACCTGGACCAAGTGGAAGAAGGGTCAAAGGATTGGACTGCCGTGGTACAAGAATGCGTGACACATCTCTCTTCTGTAGTCATCGACATGCCTTTAAAAAAATACGATAGTTTGCATGTAGGTCTATACGAGAAAATACCTATCGTGATAAAACATGGAACACATGGATTTTATCTCGAATATCAGGGTGTCAACCGGTCTCTTCAATCCTATGAAAAAATAGACCAGATAGAACAATGGATTACAGAACAAGCAGTTCCACCCGAAGAAATGGACGGATTGATTGCTTTCATGAAGACCGAGAAAACGGTTCTCACGATTACAGACAGTTGGAGCGTGCGCACAGGACCGCATGGACTATATTTATTTTTCAAAGCAAAGACCATGAAGAAGCCAAAGTTTTATCCATTACCTTCGGAATATGCTAATTCAACTAGTGAAGAAATAGAAGAGTACATTCGAAAAAAATATAAGACGATATAGTATATGGAAAAGGAGCCCAAAGATGGATTACTGGATGCGATTAAAGACGTATTGCGAGAGAAAGATGCGCGAAGGTCTACCCCCATTTTTGCGTCTCTATTGGTGATAGGAGTCTTTATCAAAATGACATTAGGATATGGTTTGAACACACCCGACGGTACAACTGGAGAAGCCAATGCGGTCATCTGGGGATATGGAATTGCGGTCTTCTCTCTATTGGGTATTATTTTTGTCAACATCAAAAAGGGTTCTGACGATTGGAATGCTCTTCAGAGATTGCCCTGGGCACTATTGCTCACCCTTGTCCTAATGATGTGGATGATTGCGTTAAATGTGAAGTATTTTACTGCGATTAACAAGAAAGCTGTACCACCTGAATATTTTTTGTGGTCTTATTACTCTTCCATCCTAGTCATTTGTCTCGTCTTCTTTTCAGTGATACAATATTTACAAAAGGGACCTGGTAATGAACAACTCGCAAGCTACACGTCCATTTTCGCATTCTTCAACGTACTACTTGTGGGTATCCAGCAAATTGTGTTGGATTGTTTCTACGTAGATGGATAGCATTCTATTTTACAGGTAATCCCAATCGATTGGTCATTCTCCCATACTCCCGAGACACGCATATACACACGCGGATTTTTCACATAAGCATTGTGATGACGAACCATTGTAGTATTCGGATGATTGTGGGATATTTCCTTTTTGACATGTTTTTTTAAGGAAGCCAATATATTCTGTTCAACGCTGCGCAATTGTTCTTCTCTATAGGTAAATGTATATTTAAAGAGTTTGTCGTCTTCCTTGACAATGGTGGTTTCCGCATCTAGCAAAATATACAAGGTATGGATAATAAAGATATGTGTATTGTATTGAAGCTTATAGAATTTTTTATACGTAGAAAACTTATTGGGAATGGGTAGATAAAAAGAAATTTGGTTATAGTTTATCTGGGATGGATGATGATAAAGGTTCATTAACTCTTTTCATCATTTGTATTTATATAATTATAAATGGTCGTTCCATTTAAGTTTCTCGTAAAAGATGACATTTATATGTTAAACAGATTAAAATATAAATAAACGATGTGTGTTTCGTATAAAGATGGAGAATTCCATGATACTCTTTGGACTAGACCAGTCCTTGGTATACGAGGAAGCCCTTTCTGTTTTGCGTAAAAAAAGTCCATCTCAGTTACACTACAAACGCAAATGTGTATTGGACATTCAAGGAGATACCTATACCTTTACCATGAGTGATGTTCATTTTGAAATCGATTTTGAGAGAGCGAACATGTCCCAATCGATATGGACCGACCTCTATGTAAAGATAAAAGAAATTCTACAGATTAAAAATAAGCTCACTTTATTGTGTTGTCATTTTCATTTGATTGACCCAGACCTTCTCTCTGTTTTTCACACGTATATGCGAGACACAACCATAACCTATCTTTTTTTAACCAAACATGTCTCGTATTTTCCTTCTTCTATCAAAGACATTTGTACCTTAGTCCCTGTTCATGTTCTCACAGTATCTACATACGACCATCATCACGAGGCTAGATGCGATGCGGTAGTTGACTACATTCTGGCGGATGGATACGACCTATCCAACGCAAGAGAGTTGATTTATAAATGGATGATTTATAATCTGGATATATATGATTGTATTCAATATGTGTATTTTAAAATATACTCTCGCACACATGTTGAATTAAATCAAGATGATTTTTTGATGTTCATGACCAATTATAACACACGTTATCGTTCCATTTATCATTTAGAATACTTTGTTCATTCGTTAAAACGTAAGGTGTTGAGTTGTTCGGCCTTGAAGCGTCATTCACTCGAACCAAAGTAAACCAATCCTATAGAGAGTCGTTATCATCTTTTCCGTGTACAACGCTTCTGAGTACAAAGCCGATGACGAGGTCTATGTTTGTATTTGTGTGTTTGACCGTTAAAATGCTTATTCCTGGATGGTTTTCCAAGTCGGCGCCTGGTATACAAGATAGAATCAATCAAGTTTTGGTATGCCTTTGGAAAGACACGTTTGGGCATGTTAGTATATAAATATATTTTTTTCTATTTCAGGATGAAGATACAGGAAGCATGTCTCTTACTACAAATTAGTTCACACGAACGATTCGATATACCTCTATTAAAAAAGAAATATAAAAAAGCATGTCTCCTGAATCATCCCGATAAAAAAGGTAATGATTCCGCATTCATAAAAGTAAAGGAAGCATACGCATTTTTACTTACACGTCCAGAAGATGAATTTATGGATACGATTGAAGAAACTCAATGGCGTCTATATGCGTATTGGTTATCTCATATCGAACATCCTCTTTTGAACAAGTATCTGATACGACCGATTCAACATCACTTATCTGGATATAAAACCTATATACTCGAACCTACTCTTGAAAACATGTTGCGGAAAGACCTTTATTTTTTGGAAGAGGAACAGTTGTATATTCCTTTGTGGCATGAGGAACTGGTCTTCTATAAGAAAATACGGGTTGTCATGAAACCTAAACTTCACACGTCGTATCTTGACGATGACAACAATCTATATGTTCATCTTAAAGAAACGGATACTTGTTTACGTTTTGGAGAGATAAGTATTTTAATCCATGAGGAAGATAGAAAAAGAGGTCGTATCCTCAAACAGGGGATACCACGTCTTTCAGAAAAAATATACAATGTAGAACATTTAGCAGATATTATTTTTATTCAACCTTAGGTTTAGACTGAAGCTGCGACTTTTTTCTTGCTCACCTTTTTCACTGGCTCTGCGACCGTCTCTGCGGGTACCTCTGAAACAGGAACTTCCTTGATTGGCTGTTCGACCTCTACTTCTGGAGGAGGCACAGGTTCAGGCACAGGTGTAACAGGAGCAGGAGCAGGTGTCGACACAACCGCCGCAACAGGTGCTGGAATTTCATCTTCTCCGTCACTTCCATAGGTAGTATCTTGAGTAGACAATCCAGGAATGTAGCACTTTCCCTTTTCGAAGGTCTCAGGTGGCTTCACTGCGCACTGACTGAGCTTCCAAGTTACGCCAAACTTTGAACCCGTAATCCAAATACCACCACACATGAGCGTACAGCAAACATTACTTCCCTTTTGTACAACAGATTCAGGACCTTGTCCATTTTCATTTGGAAAGATTTGATTGCTTTTCAGGTCATAGACCTCGAACTTGGGCTGACCATCCCAAATAGGAAGCTTGATTTTGAGTGTTGGTTCACGCGTCTTGTCAAGACTTCCATCCAAGAGTTCCTTGTTTTTAGGATACTTAAGCATAGGGGTCCAAAACGCTTGAACCACTTCATCTCCATACTTCTTCCCAAACCAATCCCTCGAATTGATAGCTGCGTCTTGGACAATCTTCTCCTCCATTTCCATCATCATCTTTTTGAGAGAACGGGTCGCATCCGTTTCAAACTCCTCTCGCGGGAACTGAATATTCATATCGTAAGAGACCGAACCGTCATCGTTCTTGTGTTCGTTCACTCCATACGTCAGCATCATAGGAGTGTGAATCATCAGAGAGCGACGCGTGCCCGAGTTCGTAATGTTAATACTTTTTCCTCCTTTCGTATTCACACGAGGCTTTCCGTAAACCATCTGGGTAGTTGGGGCGAAGTTGCTAGCGTTCACAATGAGGGAAGACATTTTACTTATAACACTAAGACCATTTCTTTAATTCAATTTTTTTTTTATTGTTATGAAAAGACGACTGCGTCAGAAAAAGATATTAGAATAATCGGTTAAATATAAATCCTACTATTATATCATGACCCACAAGATTCGAACGTTTCATCAATTCAATTATTTGAAAGAATATAACTATACCCTGAAAGATTTAAAAGAACTCTATGTTTTGTTCAAACTAAAATGGAAACAACGAAAGAAAACAGAAGTCGTGGATCACCTATACACGGCCTTACGAGAACATTCAAACGCATGTATTGTACAGAAATACTGGAGACGATACATGGTTGTATTATTTCATCGGTCTCATGGACCTGCTCGCCTAGACCGTTCGCTATGCAACAATGATGAAGATTTTCTCACTACAGAACCTGTACAAAAAATAAATTATCGTTCTTTTATTAGTTTTACGGAAGACGACAAGTTTATTTATGGATTTGAGGTGGGGTCTATCTTTACGTTGATTGATAAAAAGATGAACTACAATCCTTATACTCGAAGAACATTTAGTTCTCAAATCATGAGACAAATTGAGAAGAGGGCATTGTACAATAGAGTGTTATTCCCATGTGAAACGATAGTCGAAAGAGTATTAACCTATGAACAAAAAATCATTAGTCTTTTTCATAAAATGGATACACTTGGTAACTATACCCAAAGTGAGTGGTTATTACGTCTCAATGATGTTCAGCTAAAACGTTTTATATTTGAACTCTATGACATTTGGTGTTATCGAGCCCATTTATCGAGCGAAATGAAACGTAATATATGTCCGCCAAATGGTACACCTTTTCACAGTATACCCATGATAGTATTAGATAGTTCACATCCTCCTTTAGAGATATTAAAACAATATACTTATTCGATACTCCATGATTTATTGTATCGTTCCAATCAACCCGAATATCAAATTTTAGGGGCTTATTACATATTGTCTGCCCTTACTTTGGTCAGTATGCCGGCCGCGGATGCGTTGCCTTGGTTGTATGAATCCGTTCTTTGATGGATGTTTATTCTATTTTGTTTTGTTTTCTATTTTGTTTCCTTGATAGATTTGAATGAATGAAAATAATTAAATCCACTAAAAATGAATATAAAAAGAATGCCTATGATTATGTATAATGTCTGCTATCAAAGAGCCTAAGTCAAAGCAGCCTAAGCAGCCTAAGTCCAAGGAGCCAAAGAGTGTTCCAGTGGATGTCCCAGTCGAGGTTACTCCTCCAGCTCCAGCTCCAGTCCCTGCCCCTGTCTCGAGTGAGCCAGTGAAGACGGTTGACCCAGTGACCCCCGAGGTGACCCCAATCGGTGATGTGTTCGCCAACCTGAACCGCTCCCTGGTTGACCTCACCGTTCAGCTGAGTGCCCTCAAGATGGAGGTCAAGCTTGTGGAGAAGCACGTTTCAAAGGAACTTCGTGTGCTCGACAAGCTCAACGCAAAGAAGAACAAGAATAAGGGAAACCGCGCACCTAGTGGCTTTGTGAAGCCTACCAAGATTAGCGATGAGCTTGCGGTCTTCCTGGGTCGCGAGAGTGGTACTCTGATGGCTCGCACGGATGTGACCAAGCAGATTACGGCATATGTTCGGTCGAACAATCTCCAGGCAAAGGAGAATGGTCGTCTCATTCTTGCCGATGAAAAGCTCAAGACGCTTCTCAAGTATGACGAGAAGACGGTCACTGACCCAACCCAGCAG
>Ga0209550_10005896_pt1 | contig 11438 bp, 2 predicted proteins | sample LauGreSuBDMM15SN_2_FD_187567 | JGI IMG/M metagenome (GOLD analysis project Ga0209550, IMG submission 187567) | Freshwater lake microbial communities from Lake Michigan, USA - Su13.BD.MM15.SN (SPAdes) (version 5) | ecosystem: Environmental > Aquatic > Freshwater > Lake | place: Lake Michigan, USA... | reverse complement strand
GTCGCCGCGACCGTGTAATTGCCGGCCGCGGACGCCTGCACGTTGTTGAGCTTCAGCTCCGCGCTTGTGGCCGCGAGAATGGCGACCCCGTTGAACCAGTTATCCGCCCTCCCGCACTCCCCAGCACGCCCAGAAAAAACGTCGCCGGAAAAGTGCGGCGACGTGGGTCAAAAACGCATCGCTCCGAGCGCGAGCCTGCTTACTTCTTTTTCTCGTCGGGCTTCTTGAATTCCTTGTGGCCTTCTTTCTGCGCGGCACCGAGCTCATCGGCGATCTTGGCGGCTTCGTCATTCTTGCCAGCCTTCAAGGCCATCTCGAGCTTTCCGAGCTTAGCGTTAAACTCATTCATCTTGGCCTGATATTTTTCCTTTTGCTCGGGCTTCCAAGCCGGGGTCAGTTTGGCCGACGCAGCCGCCTCGGTCTTGATGGTAGCCACGAGCGTGAGTGATTCCGCATTCTTGGTGGCATCGGCGATCTGGCGCTTCAGCTTGCGGAACGCGCCGCTCATTTTGTCCATGTGGCCTCCGAGTTCGGTTTCGTCATTGGCGGCAGCCTTGGCTTTACCTTCGGCGGCAGAGACGCCCGGCAAGGTCACCGCGGCGCAAATGAGGGAGAGAAGGAGGATACGGATTTTCATGAGTTTTGTTTGGGAGTGTTTTAGAAGAGCAGGAGGAGAAAGGTGAAGCGCTGGCCCGAGGGCAACCGGATTTCTGTCCCCCCACTACCGACCTGCGACCGACGCACGGCACCGGACAAGGATTCGCCGTTCCCGGGCCCCACCGGAGGCAACTCCAGTTGGACGCCATTGGCGAGGGGATGGGTCACGGAGATTGCGCCCCGTCCTGGAATTCGCGTTTTCCGGCACGCTATCGCCCACTTCGCGACCTCGCTGACTGATAGGGTTCCTACCGTCGTGCCTTTTCGAAAGGCGATCGGTGCCTTCCCGGTTGGCACCCCACACCGCGACCGTACCATCGCTCCGCGACCGTTCATTCTGACTGCGACATTCGATTGGTAGCCGCGATCGCCGCTCACCATCGGTCGCAGTGCGCGGGCAGATTCATGCCACGTTGCGCTCACGATGAGCTTCACCGGCTCCGGAGGTATGCGTCCGCTTGCGGACGATGTTTCCTCACGAATCGTCTGACCGCACGCACCTAACCAAGGCCGGCCTATCAATCGCCCAAAAAATTCAGACTTTGATTTGCCGGGTAGGCGCGAGCGCCAGCGAGGGGTGAGCGGTCTTTTTGCTGAGCTCTCCGGGCACTACCGGCCGAGGGAACGTTACCCGACCGCGGCTCACCTTCCCTGCGACTAATGAGTTGAACTGTGGAGGGGGCTCCGGCGCCTATTGCTCCGTTCGAGCCCTCGCCTTCTGGCGCCAAAAACTCCCTGCATAAATATGCTCGTGGGGGAAAAACGAGTTCGGGCCAATCTCCAGGCCGCGCGAGTGCACGCCGACCGAGTCGTCACGGCCCCGGAGCAAACCCGTCTTCGGTGCCCGTCTGAAAGTGATACGCGCCCGTACGGGCTGTGCCGGCGCGGACGTTGTAGAGTTCGATTACGCGGGTGAGCTCGAGGAGTCCGAGCAAGGCATCGCGATTCGTGTCGGCCGAATGATAGGGAGTAAACGTGGCGGTGCCGGACCGCGCAGGATCGGAATCGAAACCATCTTCGGTCGCGGCATTAAGCCGATACGCACCGGTGCGCACGGTGCCATTACGCACGTTGTAAAGTTCGATCACGCGGGTGAGCTCGACAAGACTGATCCGGCCGCTGGCGTCCGTGTCGGCATCGTGGCGCGCCGCTCCCACCGCAATCACGAGCGGGTCCGCTTGCGCGAGCAATCGCAACGCGGGACCACCGAGGACCAGATTGATCAGTGAGACGACCTGCTGGCTGCCGGTTTGCCCCGCCGGCACACTCACCACGACACGGAAGGTCAACGGGCTCGCCGGAATCGTCGTCCAAGACCACGTGAGCAGATTCTGAATACCCACGGCCGGTTTCCCCTGCGCCCCGCTGCCCGTCTCGGAAACGAAACTCCATCCCGCCGGCAGCACCATCTGCCAATCGAGCGCCGTCGCCGCGCCAGCGTAGCTCAGCGTGTGCGCGAGAGTGAGCTGTGTGCTCCCCTCGAAACCGACGGCAACCACCTGGTGCGCCGCCCCCGTGCCCGTCGGCACGACGCCGACGACCGCCGACGACGACGTGACGCTGCCGCCGGAGTTCCCCACCGCGACGGTGTAGCTGCCGGCCTGACTCACCTGTGCCGCAGTGAGGGCGTAGCTGGCGGCGGTCGCACCGGGCACATTCACACCGTCTTTCTGCCATTGATACGTGAAGGGACCCACGCCTCCGGCCACGACCGACAACGTAACGGTCCCGCCGGCGCCGATCTGTTGTGATGTCGGTGCCATCGCGATGGTGGGCGGCGCGCCTCCAGCAATCACATAAGTGCTCTCGGCAAACACACTCACCTGCCCATCGTCGGCGGTGAGGCGGAGAACGTAGGTGCCCGATCCGGAAAAAAGTGCCGTCGTCGCCACCGCGGAGGCGTCGCCAAACGTCACGGTGCCAGGGCCGCTGACGCTCGACCAGAGAGTGGTGACGGTTCCGGGCGGCGTGGGCTGGCCGTCGTCGGATACGGTGCCGGCGATGGCAATGGCGACGGTGGGGTAGGTCCCCCCGGCACCGGACGAGACGACGGGGGCGAGGTTGCCGGGGGCGACGCTGAGGTTATCGAGCACGACGGTGTTGAGCGCGGTGGCGGCGCTGTCGACCGCGAGACCGACGTGGATCGGCGCGCCCGCGCTGAAGACCTGGGTGGAGCCTTGCTTCACCCACGCGGAGGGCGTGTTGGTTGCGGAGTTGAGCGAGCGAAATGCGGTGAGCGTGTCGCCCTCCCGCACGAGGCGGATCCACTGCGGGTTAACCTTGGAGCTACCGTAGCTAGTCGCGGTGGAGCCACCGATGACATTGCGCCAGGTGAAGTAGCCGCCCCAGGAATGCGCGATGCCCATCATCCCGTGCGGCGCGGAGTCGGCGCTCGCGTCGCGGATCATCACGCCGCCCTTGGCGGAGAGGGAGCTGCCGGTGTGGCTCACGAGCCGAGCGGTGACGGTGACATCGCCGACGAATTGTTGAAAACGGAAGCGGCCGGAATCGCCGAGGGAGCCGCTCGCGGCGATCGTGTAACTGGAGCCGTTGACCACGGTGCTGCCAGCCGTGCCCGGGGTGCCAAGGTCTTCATCGACGAGCGCGACACCGGCGGGGGTGAGGGCGACATTGTCGAAGGTCGCGGAGGCCGTGGTGTTGAGCGTGGCGTTGGTCGCGGCGAGTCCCAGATTCACATTTGGCGCGAGCGTGGTCAGCGTGAGCGCGGTGCCGACCGGCGTCCATGCACCGGCCGCCCCCGCGGCATCGGTGGCGCGAAACGCGGTGAGCGTATCGCCGTTGCGCTCGATTTTAAGCCAGACGGGAAACGCGACGGTGCCGGCGGCGGTGAGGGTGTTCGTGCCGCTGACCGTGGTGCGCGTGTGCCACTCGAGGGCCCCACTGGGTTTCACGGCGAGCAGGGCGCGGCGCGCGCCGCGGAAATTGGTTTCGCGCAGCATCACACCCGCGAGAGCGTTGGTCGCCGCGCCGGAGCCTAAACCGGTTAAGCGCGCGACGACGGACGAGGTCGCGGCGTCCACCTGGCGGGCGACGAAGTGGCCGCTGTCGGTCGTGGCGTTGAAGCCGCTGCCGGAGCCGACGACGGTGAGGACGCCGCCGATCTCGCCTGCGCCGCCACGCGTGGTCGGCGTGCCGAGGCTCACGTCGATCCAGCCGGCGGGCGCGAAGCCGCCCACCTGCACGGTGACCTCGTCGAAGACGGTGAACTGTCCGTCGGTGACGCTGATACGGAGAATGTAGAGACCGTTCGCGGAAAACGTCGCGGTAGTCGCGGCGGCGGCAGACGTGCCGAAGGTGACCGAGCCGGGGCCGGAGAATTTCGACCACGTGTAGACGAGGGGGCTAGGCGCACCGTCGTCGGCGGCGGCCGCCGCGAGGTGCAGACCGAGACCAGCGGCGAGTTGCACGGCTTTGGCCGCGGGTTGGACAACCACGATGGTAGGCGGCGTGTCGTTGTCAGCGATGGTGAGGCTCGCGAAACTCGCGGTGCCGAGCGCGTAGTTCGCACTGGTCGAGAGCGAGACGACGACGTATTCGGGGCCTTCGGTGCTCGAGTCGTTGATCGGCGTGACGACCAGTGTGGCGCTGGCGGCGCCGGCGGGAATCGTGAGGGTCGTGCCAAGCGCAGTGTAGTCGGAGCCGCTGGTGGCAGTGCCGGTGACGGTGAACGACACGGTGAGCGCAGCGGCCGTGGAGCCGGTGCGCGTGATGGTGAAGGTGCCCGCATCGGGTCCAGTTTCCGAGGCCGTGGCGTCGGACGCGGCGATGGAGATGACGGGCGTGTTGGTGTCCGCGATCGTGACGGTAACGGCGGTGGCGGTGCCGACAGTGTAGGCGGCGTTGGCGGCGAGCGTGAGGCTAACGGTCTCGGCCGTTTCGTTGACCGCATCGGCGAGCGGCGTGAGTGCGCGCGTAGCGCTGGTCGCGCCGCTGGGGATCGTGAAGGTCGTGCCGAGGGCGGTGTAGTCGGTGCCACTCGTGGCGGTGCCGGAGACGGTGAACGTCACGGTGAGCGCTACCGTGGTGCCGCCGGTGCGCGTGAACGTCCACTGGCCCGCGTCGCCGTTTTCGGAGGCGTCGGCATCGGTGGCGGCGAGCGTGACGACGGGGATATCATCGTCGGTGATGGTGACGGTATGCACAGCGGAAGTGGTGAGCGTCGCGCCGCTGGCGACGGAGAGTGTCAGCACCACGGTCTCGGCGGATTCGACGACGGTGTCGCCGCTGAGCGCGAGCGGGACGAGTTTCGTGGTCTCGCCGGGCGCGAAGCTGAGCGTACCAGCGGGCAGCGTGAAATCGGTACCGGCTGCGGCGGTGCCGCCGGTGACGGCATAATTCACCGTGACGGTGGTGGCGGCGGGTTGGCTGAGCGCGACAAGCACAGCGGGCGCACCGCCCTCGGCGACGGTGCTGGCGGTGGCGGCGAAACCTACGGCGGGCTGGAGCGGCGCGACGTCGTTGTCGCGGACAACGAGGATGTGTTGGTTGAGCGTGCTCGAGAGCGCGGCGCCGTTGGCATTGCGCAGCGTGAGCACGATGTGCTCGTTGGGCTCGGGCAACAGATCATCGACGAGGTTGAGCGGAATCGACGCCGTGGTGACGCCGGGAGCGAAGGTGAGCACGCCGGGCGCAAAAGCGTAGTCGACGCCGAGAGCACCAGCGGTATTCGCGGTGGCGCTGCGGGAGTAGAACTGCGTGAGAGTGGCCCCGCGCTGGGCGACGAGCACGTAGCGGGAATTGCGGCGAAGGTCTTCGCGCACCATCACGCCGGCGAAGCGGCTATTCGAGGTGCCGGCACTGGTGACGACGCGCGCCACAAACGTGAAATCACCGCTGGCCGGGAAATTCACGAAGTAGAACGAGTCCGCAGACGACGCGGCGATCGTCGAGCCCGCGCCGGTGAGCGAATAGGTGCCGGCGGCGACGCTAGAGGCGCCGGCGGTCGCGACTGAGCCGACGTCGCGACCGGTGCCGGCACCAAGGGCCGCACCGTTGAGCGTGACGTTGTCAAACGTGGCGGCAGCGAGGGTGCCGTCAGTCGTGGCGCTGCAGACGACGAGACCGACGAGGACGGGATCGGCCAGAACCATCGCGGGCGGCGCGGTGAAGGTGGACCACGTGGTGCCATCGACGGATCGGGAGCCGACGAAGGAACTGCCGGTGCGAACGATGCGGACCCAGCGCGGCAACGTGGTGGTCGACTGGATACCGGTGTTGCCGGTCGTGCCCGGCGAGGTGACGAGGTATTCGACGGTGACGGGGCTCGCTGCGGCGGCGGAGAGCGTGACGGGCACCGTGATCGCTCCGGCGGACTCGGAAAAGACGCTGCCGACGGTGGCGAAGCCGACGGTGGCGGCGGGCACCTCATCGTCGGTGAGGTAGAGCGTGGCGGGCGCACCGCGCGAATAGCCGCCGGCGGCGAGCGTGAGCACGACGGTCTCGGTGCCCTCGGCCAGCGTATCCTGCGTGGGCGTCACGGGCAGATCGACGCCGGGCGCGCCGGCGGGAATCGTGACGGCGCCGGATAGCGTCTGGTAATCGACGCCGTTGCTCGCGGTACCGCCCACCGTGTAGTTGACGATGAGCGCGGCGGTGGTGCTGCCGGTGCGCGAGAGATAAAATTTGCCGGCGGTCGTCGCGCTCTCGGCGAGCGTGGTCACGCCGTTGCTCGCCGTGCCGTGGGCATCGACGAAGACGGTGGGCTGCTCATCGTCGTAGAGCCAGAGCGTCGCAGTGTGGGTGGCGTCCCAAAGCTGATACGCGGCACTGGGCGTGAGTGTGACGACGATGGTCTCGAGGTCTTCGGCGAGCGTGTCGTTGATCGGGGTGACGGCGACATCGACGATGTTATTGCCGCCGCCTCCAGTGAAGGTAACGGTGCCGGCAAGCGCGGTATAGTCGGTGCCGGCAGTGGCGGTGCCGCCGACGGTGTAGTTGACGGTGACAGCGGCGGCGGAACTGCCGCGCAGGGTGAAGCGGAACTTACCGGCCGTGGCGGGCTCTCGCGCGCTTGTGAGCGAGATGACCTCGATGTAAGGCAGATCGCCGGCATCGACGATCGTCACACTGCCAGAGCTGATCGGACCGAGCCGATAGCCGGCACCCCCGGCGGCGAGTTGCACGAGCACGTTTTCAGTGGGCTCGCCGAGAGAATCGAAGCGCGGCGTGATGACGAGACTGGCGCGGGGTTCGCCGGCGGGCAGCGTGACGGAGCCCGGAAGCGCCTCGTAATCGACGCCATGGAGGGCGGTGCCGGCGAGCGCGTAGTAAACGGTGAGCGGCGCGGAGATGTCGCCACTGCGCGTGACGACGAAGACGGCGGGATCAGGCACGGCGCCGGTCGCGGCTAGGTTGATCTCAGTGCCGGAAGTGTCGGCGACCTCGAGGGAGACGACCTGTTGATCGTCATCGACAATGGTGAGCGTGGCGATGCTGGCGGCGGGATCGACGATGTAGGCGGCGTTCGTCGCGAGCGTGACGATGACGGTTTCAAAATCTTCGGCGACAGTGTCGTTGATCGGCGTGAGTGCGACGGTGGCGGTGGCGGCACCGGCGGAAATGGTCACGGTGGCGGTGAGCGCGGTGTAGTCGGTGCCGCTCGTGGCGGTGCCGGCGTAGTTGAGTGAGACCGTGAGGGCGGCGGTCACGGGCCCCGTGCGTGCGATGGTGAAGTTGGCGGCGCGTACGGGATTTTCGGCGGCGGCAATGGTATCGGCGGTAAGGGAAATTTTTGGGAGCGCGGTATCGTCGTCGTCGATCGTGACGGTGGCTGTGGGCGAGCCGGCGATGGCATAGGCGGAGTCGAGACCGAGCTGGAGCGTGACCGCCTCAGGGCCCTCGCTCACGGCGTCGTTCACTGGGGTTACAACAAGATCGAGGGTGGCGGCGCCGGCGGGGATCGTGACGGTGTTGTAGGGCGAGCCGGTGGTGAGTGCGGGCGTAAACGTGTAGTCGGTCGTGAGCGTGGCGGTGCCAGTGGGAGGCACGAGTGCGACGATGAGCGCCTCCACCTCGGAGCCGGTGCGCGTGAGCGTGAATTTACCGGTGACGACGCCGGCCTCGGCGGCGCGCGGCGTGGTGGCGACGAGTGATACGGTGGGGACCAGATCGGTCGCGAAGTTGGCACCGGAAAAATTCGGGCCGACGAGGACGCTATTGTTAAAGAGATCGTTAAACGTGTAGCCGAAGAGGAGCGGCGAAACGGTGTAGGTGCCGGCGGAAAGATTCGGAATGGTGTAGTAACCGTCGCTATCGGTGACGACGCCGTTGCCCGTGCCGGTGGAAAGGCCGACGCCGGCGAGGCCCTGGCCAGCAAGCGTGATGCGACCGGAGATCGCGGAGCGGGAATTGCCGTTGCCGACCGTGACGAGAAGGAAACGCGTAGCGACGGCGCCCTTCATATCGGAGACGGTGCAGGTGACGACGTACTGGCCGGCAGTAGCGAAGCTGCGGGTGAAAGCGGGGGCGTTGGGGCCCACGACGGCAGTGGCGGCGGCGGAGTTGTCGGAGGAGCGCCAGTGGTAGGCGAGCGCATCTGCGTCGGGATCGGCGGCGGTGGCAGTGAAGGTGACTTGCGCGCCGGCGGGGATGTTGAGCGCGCTCGCGGCGAGCGCGAGGGTGGGCGCGCGATTGCCTAGGAACGGCCCGAAGTTCACGCGCACCTCGGCGCTGCGTTCGCCGGCAGCGTCAGTGGAGACGGCGAGCGTGGTGAGGTAAATCTCGGCCTCGGAATCGACGAACGTCTGGCCGACGACAAGCGGCGCATCAGAGCGGCCCGCGGCAGAGGATGGCGTGGTGTCGATGAGGTGGAGGTTCTCGCCGCTGTTTTGCGGCCACCGCCAACCGAGGAGGACGCCGTTGGCGACCCACTTATTTTCCGCGTCGATCAGCGCGCGGAGTTCGGCCCAATAGGTGCGCTGGGCGTCTTTCGTGAGTTTCAGCGCGTAGCGTTTCGTGGGGTCGAGTTGTGCTTGGTCGAAGGCGTGGAGGCGGTAGGTGCCGCTGGCGGTGATCGTCTGCACAAAATCGTTCGGGAGCCAACGCACCTGATTTTTCGCCTGCGCGTTGAGGTGGTTGCGCGGGAAGTTCGAGCTGGAAGAGCCCATGATGTCGAAGATGTCGCCGTATTCGAGATTCGAACCGGGGCCGATGGCGCTGGCACCGCCGGTGTCCCAGAAATTGGCGTGCATGAGGCCGAAGCAATGGCCGAGCTCGTGGGCGACCGTGCCGGGTGAATCGTTATACATCCAAACGGAGGTGCCGCCGCCCCAACCGCCGACACCGGCGCTGCGCGGACCGCCGGTGAGACGGACGACGACGGCATCGTAATCGCCACTATCGTAGCCGAGCTTGCGGGCCTCCTCGCGCGCGTGGCTGTGCTCGAGGCCGAGGGCGTCAAACTCCTTGCTGAAGCCCTCAGTGGAATCCTTCTGCACATACCACGCTTCGTTGTGCGGGAGCTTAATCGGCGGCGAGACGGTCGCGTGCGCGGTGAGGCGGCCGTAGGAGGCCTTATAAAAGAAGTCGGAGACGTCGCGCATAACTTCGTAGCACTTGGCCTCGGAGACGGGGATCGTATTTTGGTCGGCAAACGTAAGCGGGATGTAGAGCACGCGCAGCTCGCCGAGCGATGTGGAGGGCGAGGCGGGGAGCGCGCCGGTGAACCGTTGCGTACCGCCGGTGACGCCCTCGCCCTGCACTTCGAGGCGAGCCACCTGTTCTTCAAACAACGAGACGTGACTCCCATCGCAGAGGTAAATGATTTCACCGTGCGCCTCGACGGCGACGACCTCTTCCGCGATGGCCTCGGTGGGCGGGGTGGCGAGCGTGGTCTTGCCTGAAACCGGACAGATCTCGACGGCGGGTTTACCGGACAAAGGAATCTCGCCGACCTCGAGCCGACGCAGCGGACTCTCGTGGACCGCGAGCACGCGATCGAGCGCGACTCCGTTGAGCGACGCGTTGGGCAGCCAGCGCATGGACTCGGAGCGGCGGCCGTAAACGTGGGCTTCGTAAGTGGTGCCGTCCTGAAACTCCGCATACCGCATCGCCGGAGGCTGCACCGGAGCCGCCGGATCGAGCGGGGCAGACTGGTAGATGCGCAATTGGGCGCGGCCCTCAACACGCTCTTCGAGTTGCGCAACGACCTCGGCGGGCAATTGCTGGCGCACCACCATCGGCACGGCCTGGCGCAAGGCTTCACGCGGATGGGTAATGATGAGGGCCTTGAACTCGGCCCGACGAGCCGCCGCGAGTTGGACGCCCTCGGCCAGGAGCGCGGCGCGCGCCGCCGGAGTCGCCGCGAGGTAACGCTGAGCCCACGACTGAAATTGACCGAGCGACGAGCCGAGTGACGCGAGCACGGGCGAAAGCGCTGCGGGGCTGGTTGCTCGCACTGCCGTTGCCACGAGTGGGGCGGTGCGCGCGGCCTTCGCCGCCGACCCGGCACGGGCAGCCGCCTCCGCCGTCCGGGTAGCATCGGTCGGTGCTTGCGAGCGCCACCACAAAACCAGCAGGCCCAGAGCGCAGAGCATGAAAACGGCGCGCACCACGATTCGCCGAAACGTCATGAAGATAGGTTCTGGTTAGAGCCGCGTAGAATCATAGCGGAGCGCAGAGAAATGGCTCAAGAATGCGAGCGCCACACAAAATAAAGCGGCGTCAACCGCACACCACTCCCCAGCGCGCAGCCGTCTGCTCTGCCGGCGCGCACGACTAGGCGACGGTGCGCGGGTCACCCGTTTCAAATCCTTTCCGCCACCCGCCCCCAGAGTTTGCTTCACCCAGCGCATGTCGGTCATTACACGGTTTGCGTGCTGCTCGTGCTCCTCAAATTTCTCGGCTGGCTCCTCGCCCACACTCCCGAACCGCTTCTGCGCGCGCTTTCCGCCACGCTCGGTGATGCCGTCTTTTTCGGGCTCCCGCGCCGCCGTCGTCTCGTCCTCTCTAACCTCCACCACGCGTTCCCGGAAAAACCCGCCGCGTGGCATCGCACCATCGGACGCGAGAGCTGCCGCCGGATGATCGAGACCGGATTTCTCTCGCTCGCCACCCCCTACCTCAGCGCCACCCGCCTCCGCCAGATCGTCTCCGCCTCCCCCGAATTGCTCGCCGCCTACGCACGCCACCACACCGCTCCCGCCGCCACGCTCATCTGCTCGCCGCACCTCGCCTACTGGGAGGCCCAAACCTCGCAACCGCTCGTCGTCCCCGGTCCCTTCCCCGAGTTCGGCATCATCTTCCGCCCGCTCGATAATCCCGCCGCCAACGCCTTCGTCACAGCCTCCCGCGAGCGCTTCGGTATGAAGCTCCTCTCGCGCAGGGAAGGTTTCGCCGATGCCCTGAAAATCCTCCGCCGTCAGGGCTTCGTCGGCGTCCTCTTCGACCAAAACGCCGGCCTCCAAGGCGCGCTCACGACACTCTTCGGCCGCGTCTGCTCGACCACCGAACTCCCCGGGCTCATGGCCGAAAAATTCGACGCACGCGTTTATGGCATTTTCCCACGCCGCCGCGCGTTTTGGCGCGTCGAGGTCAGCGTGGATCTCATCGCCACCGGCGGCGAATCCACCACCGTTACCCTCGGCCTCAACCGCTGGCTCGAACAGCTCCTCCGCGCCGACGACAACCTCTGCTCCTCGTGGCTCTGGGCCCACGATCGCTGGCGCAATCAGGACATGCCCGCCAAACGTTTCCGCCTCGAAGCGAAACGCGACCTCCTCGCCGCCGACCTCCTCGCCCGCGGCCTCACCACGCTCCCCCGC
>Ga0209550_10005895_pt1 | contig 11438 bp, 14 predicted proteins | sample LauGreSuBDMM15SN_2_FD_187567 | JGI IMG/M metagenome (GOLD analysis project Ga0209550, IMG submission 187567) | Freshwater lake microbial communities from Lake Michigan, USA - Su13.BD.MM15.SN (SPAdes) (version 5) | ecosystem: Environmental > Aquatic > Freshwater > Lake | place: Lake Michigan... | reverse complement strand
TCAGGGCGGGGTTTCGGCCTCGTCTCGAACAAGTTTATTAAAGTATAATGCTCTGAATAAGGAGAAACAAACTGCCCAAAAAAATATTGGATTAAAAATATACAAACATAATGAATGTTTCAAGAAGTTATAGTACACAAAATGAATTATTATTAAATAATTTAATGGATTTTTATAAAAATGAAAATTATCTAAATAGAATGTTAAAAATTATTACAGGAGAATCTAAAATATCGCTTCGTATTGTTGATTGGTTTGCTACAAATTACGCTAAAAAAAACTATACATTATATCCAATTAATGATTCAAATGGAAATATATTTAGATTTAAAGTATATTTTGATTATAAATTAAAATTAAAAGCATATAGTAAAAAACGTTTTGATCCATTTTGTCGTTGGGAGAGAATAAGCATTCCTTATAAAAATGAAACTTGCATTGAGACAACTATAGGACAATTAAACTTTTTTAAATGGGCAATTGAAAATCGTGTTATTGAATATATTGAAGAAAATTATGATGTAATAGAAAAAGATATGAATAGTCGTAATAGTACTTCTAAAAGAAAAGAAGTTATTGTAGATAATTCAAAAACAAGAAAGAAGAGGGAAGAGTTATCTGTATCAGCTACAAAAAGTATAAAAAAAGAAGAGGTTGAAATCGTTGTTCAATTTCATTAATATTTTAATTACAAAAAGTAATAATTATTATTAATATATTATGTTTTTAAATTTATTATTCATATTATTATGTGCAATTGATGCAAAAATAATAAAAAATATAGATATTCCAATTTGTAGAAATTGTGTATATTATAAACCGGAATACTACACAGATTTTTCTTCGGAAGTTAGTAAATGCGTTTTTTTTGGTACAAAAAATATTCAAACCGGTGTTATTAAAACCGATTATGCTTCATTATGTAGGGAAAATGAAGACAAATGTGGTGTAGAAGGTAAATACTTTGAAGAAGATACAAATGTAGAATTAAAAATTTGGTTACACAATATTATAAAAACATTACCATTTAATATGTGTCTTTTATTTATTTTTATCAATATTTATATTGAAAATGTAAAACCGAAATAGTTGTAATATATTATATAATCATTAATATTTAAAAATTAATTTAAAATAAATATTAATGGGAAATTCACAATCAATGCAAAAAATTAATTATGAAGATATTCAATACGCAATAAAAAATTCAGATACACATTTGATAATTAATACATTAAATGAAAATGAACAAGATTGCCTAATACCAAACACACTTAATATCAATAAAGAAGTAGAAATAATAAATAGTTTTATCACAAGTTTTAATAAAAATATAAAAATTTTAATTTATGGACGTAATTGTAATGATGAAAAAATATATATAAAATATAATCAACTTATTTCATTAGGGTTTAATAATGTATATATTTATACAGGTGGTTTATTTGAATGGTTAATGTTACAAGATATTTTTGGCGATATTGAATTTCCAACAACAAAAAAGGAACTAGATATTTTAAAATATAAACCAAATAAATTATTAAATATTCAATTACTTGAATACTGAAACTACTGAAAATAATAAAAATATTTATTTATATTAATGAATAGTAATATACTAATTAAAAATATATTTATATTCTTTTTACTTTGTACTTTATTATTAAGTTTTTATTTTTTTATAAATAAAATAATTCTTAAAAACAATAATAATGATGATATATTTAGCACATGGCAATTTCCTATGTTATTAGCGTTATATTTAGATACAATTTATAATTTATAATTTATAATTTATAATTGCTATGTTTGAAAGTTCATCGGCGCGACTATTAAATTCTCTAGGTATATGATTATACTCAATTAAATCAAATTTTTTTTCTAATTTTTTTGCTTGAATAAAAAGATCAATTAAATTTGTTGATTTACATTTGTATATCCCTTTCATATGATTTATAACAAGATTACTATCACCAAAGACGTGTAAATTTTTTATATTTAAATCTATTGCAAATTGTAATCCTAATATCAGACCAGCGTATTCAGACTGATTATTTGTAACATTTGGTCCTACAAATGTATGTCCATACCAATATTCATTATTATTATGATAAATAACAGCGCCTGCGCCTCCAATACCTGGATTACCTTTACTGCATCCATCAAAATTCATTACATAATCTATTACTTCATTATAAATTTTAGCGTTATTTTGTTTAGGTTTTATTATCGATAACATTAAATATAAATATATTTTATAATAAGTTATATTTATATTATTATAAAATATAAAGAATGATTTATTTTATAATTTTTTTCTCTCTATTTTCAATTATATTTTCTGATACAGAATGCCCTTCTATTAGTATTACAGGTGATAGAAGAGAGAATAAAAATAAATTACGCATAGTTCAATATAATGTTGAATGGTTATTTATTGATTATTATGGCGGTTCAAATTGTCCAGGTGATGGTTGTACATGGAAAAATCAGTCTGAAGCCCAAATACATATGGATTATGTCGCAAAAAGAATAAAAGATATAAATCCTGATATAATTAATTTTTGTGAAGTTGAAGATTGTGATGAACTTATGATGTTAAAAGATAAATTGGATAATACTTATACACCCTACTTAAAAAAAGGCGCCGATACGAGTACTGGTCAAAATGTAGGGATGCTTACGCGTATAGACCCCGTAAAAAGTTTGTATAGAACTGAAGTAAGATATAATTATCCTATTGAAGCGTCTAAATGTAATTATAGTGGTACAGGTTCAACTGGAGTCAGTAAACATTATATAACAGAATTTATATTTAATCAACTAAATGTAGCTTTTATATCTGCACATTTAGTTGCTATTCCTACTGATCCATCCAGATGTTCACAGAGAGAAGCTCAAGCATCTATCTTACAAAAAGTTATTGTAGATTATATTCAGAATGGGTTTGAAGTAATTATGATTGGTGATTTTAATGATTATGACTCTGAAGTATTAGATATAAATAATAATAAACCTATATCTATAGTTCTTGATATTTTAAAGGGAAAACAAGGGGATTATGCAGGCAGTTATGAATTGTATAGTATTGCCGAAACTATAACACAAAATGAAAGATATAGCGATTGGTGGGATTCAGATAATAATTGCAATACATCTTCAAAAACTGATTATTCTATGATAGACCATGTTTTAGTCACAGATTTAATAAAAAAAAATATTTATAATACATTTATTTATCATGCATATGATGAGTATTGTGGCAAATATGATTCAGATCATTATCCATTAGTGGTGGATTTAATGATATAAATGTACTTTGTAAATTTTTTATATCTCTCTTCGCCTTTTTATGAAGTTTTAATGATTCTCTTTTTGAAAAATATGTTTTAAATAACTTATCATTCCTCATATTAAAAACTCTAGTTTCAAATAAATCTATTGCAATGGATAGAGCTTTACTATAATCGTAATTATCATGATACATTCCATAGATTACACATCTATCAATATCATATGCAGATAATAAATCGGATTCTCTTACTATATTATACGCTAATTGATATTCACCTAGATCAGGGAACCCATTCATTTTTACCTTTGAATAAGACATTGTGCCTATTATTTTACCAATTATATCTAGATTTGATGGTGAGATAAACTCTGATAAATAATTTTGATATGTTATAATACCTTCCTTTTCATCCATATATTTTTTATCACACATATCATGTCCTATTGCAGATAAATATATTATTTCTTTTTGTTCTTCTAAATATGGATTTGATACTATTTCACTTTCATAAATTTTTTTAGCGTAATTATAGACTTCCATACTATGTTTTAATGCATGAGATTCGTCAATATTATATATTTTACTTGTATTAATGACATATTTAAAACCATAATCTATTAAATTAGTCATTAACATTGTAGATATTATTTTCATTATATTTTTATTATTTTATTATATTTTTAGTTTTTAAATTTAAATATTTTTAAATATATTCACAAATTTCTATTAAAAAATTACCGTTTTCATTAACTGTTATTCTAAAAGGTTTACCGCAACCATAAATTAATCCATTTTCTATATATTTATCACAATCATCTTTACACGAATGAGGATCAATTTGGTTTCCATTATTTTTAAAAATGCCATGACGAAATATACCACAATTTATTTTTTCAATAATTATATATTCATTACAATGAGGACAAATTAAAATGGGTTCTTCCATAAATAATATTTATATTTAATATTTAACTATATTTTTTAATATTATTTATTTTTTACTTTTTCTAGTAAGTTTTTTATATTTTCTTGATTTCTTGTATTTTCTTGATTTTATATTTCTCTTTGTCTTTTTGGTTTTTTTGGTTTTTTTTCCACCGACTTTTCTTTTAGTTCCTCTTTTAGGTTTTGCTGCGCTAGATTCAACTGAAGAAATCAAAAGTTTTCTAAATTGTTCTTTAATATCATTATATAATTCTTTAATTAGTGCTTCATCTAAGTAAGGTGAATATACTTCTTGAAATTTTTCATACAAATCATGTTTTACCAAATTTCTAACAAGAGTACCCGAAAAACCTGATTCTGCTTTGACATCTTCTATCTTAATTTGTGATAATGTATCATAATCATCAATTTTATATTTATCCATATTTTGTCTCTCTAAAGCAACACCATCAACAGAATCAACAACATCAGAAAAATCCTTCTTCATTGATCTAGTAACTGAACCTATCATACTTTCTCTGTCAGCTCCAACAATTAAAAATAATTTTAAACCTTGAGTTTTTTTTGATTTTTCACGAACAATTTTATAAAGTGTTGCAAATGGATTTGTTGTTCCTTGTTCAACACATTCAATGACAACAGACATATTATCAATTATATTTTTCATTTCTTCTGTTGCAGTTAACTTCATTTGTTCTTTAAGAGATATAATCATAGCATCTAATATTTCTTTCTTTTTTGGACACACAATAGGATTATCAATATCAACCCTATTAGAGAGAATAACGTAAACCATTTTTGCATTTTCTTCTATTCCTTTATCTATTAAATGTTGTATAACATTTAAATGACCTGGTGTTGGTGGATTCATTCTGCTTATTGTAAAAATAATTGTATTATCAGGATTATCATCAGGTATATGACCACTAGAACTATAAGCATTGTCAAGAGTTATAGTATTATCATGTAATTTAGGATTATATAATTTAGTACCTTCTAAATCATAAGTATTTAATTCATATTTTTCACTCTCCTCTTTAGCACTCATATAAATATATTAATATTAATTTTTTATAAATTTGTCAAACTCATTTATCCAAATATTAAGTTGTTGATTATTTTCAAAAATATCAATATTTCCATTTAAAATCAATTGGTCATTACAAACACAATCTACCATTGTCTTGTCTAACATATTATCATGATATTCTGAGCAACTTTCTAAATATTCTAATGGTATATTACTTTCACCATCTCTTGAACGCTTTAAAATCCTATTATAACAAATATCTGGTGATGTTTTAACATAAACAACTTTGTGAATTGGAAATTCCTGTGAAAATGTATCAAACCAATTTAAATATATTTGATAATTAATATATTCAATTTTACCACTTTCATAAAGCATCTTTGCAAACACCATTTTATCTGTGTATAAACTACGTTCTGTAATAATATATATATTTTTCTCTTTGTTATTTATTTTTTTCAACGTGTCTCTTAATACTTTTAAACGAGAGATATACGCCATCATTTGAAATGAAAATGAATATTTGTGTTGGTCTAGATAAAATTTTTCTAACATAGTTACTCCATTTTCATCTTGTATTTTTCCCCATTCATCTACAGGTTCTTTTAAAAATATAACACATTCATTATTTTTATATTGTTCACGCAAATTTTCCAAAAGAGTAGATTTACCTGAACCAATGTTACCTTCAATAGAAATAATACAAATGTTGGACATTATTATAATATTGTATGTTATACAGTTAATTATTTAATATATTTTTATTTCAATTTTAAAAAAAAATGAAACGAAAATATATATTATAGATATACTTAAAGATATAAGTGTATATTATTAAATAATATCAAAATGGATTTAAAACAAAGAAAACTTAATAGAAATGAATGGAACTCTATCGAGATATCTGTATCTCAGTCAGAAATTGATATATTAAAATTAATTATAAAGGGTTATAGGGATGTTAATATTAAAATTAACAATAATAATTCTATCTTTACATTTTTAAAGATAGAATATTCGGATAAGATGGAAGATTATTTATATAATAAGTATTTGCGTAAAAGAACAGATAAAATTGAAGAAGTTTTACAATCAATAGATAGTAATTATAAAAAAATGAAAATATCCAATGATATTAAATTAAATTCTGCGGATAAAGTTCGTCTAGATAGATTTGATGAAGAATCTTTGAAAAAAAATGATATTTATGAATTTACATTATTAACTCATATTGAAAAAATTTTATATTATAAAAAAAAGGGTGATAATAAATTATATCATTATCACTATTATACATTATATAAACTTATTAGAAACAATATATTAAGATTAAATACTCATATTAATAATATAACCAATAGGTTATTAGATATATTTGCTGATGAGATAAGTATATCTACTATTATTGAAAACGGTTATGAATTTATTGAAAAAAATGAAAGTCTATTAAAATATTGTGATTTAACACTTTACGAGCATCAGAAGGAAATATTTACTGTATGCAAAAAACCTAATGCTAAATTGGTATTATATATGGCGCCCACAGGTACAGGAAAAACTCTTACACCAATTGCATTATCTGAACAAAGCAGAATAATATTTGTTTGCGCTGCAAGACATGTTGGGTTAGCACTTGCCAGAGCAGCCATTTCAGTAAATAAAAAAATAGCGTTTGCGTTTGGTTGTTCAAGCGCAGATGATATTAGATTGCATTACTTCTCGGCAAAAGAATTTACACGAAATAAAAAAACTGGTGGAATTGGAAAAGTAGATAATAGTGTTGGCGATAATGTTGAAATTATGATTTGTGATATTAAATCATATTTGCCTGCGATGTATTATATGCTTGCTTTCTTTCGTCCAAATGATATTATATTGTACTGGGATGAACCAACTATTACAATGGATTATAATGAGCACGAATTTCATTCCACGATTAGAAAAAATTGGAAAAAAAATAGAATTCCTAATGTTGTATTATCATCGGCTACATTACCAAAAGAAAATGAACTTACTGAAACTATACCAGACTTCTTAAATAATTTTCCAGGTGCTGAAATTTGTAATATTGTTAGTCACGATTGTAAAAAATCTATACCATTGATTAATAAAGACGGTTTTGTTATGCTACCACATTATTTACATGAAGAGTATGATGATATTCTAGAAGTTGCAAAACATTGTAATAATTATTTGACACTTCTTAGATATTTTGATTTAAAAGAAGTAGTAGATTTTATTACTTATGTAAATATGAATAATTATGGTAGTATGAAAACACAAATTAATAGACATTTTGAAACTGTAAATGATATTAATATGACAAACATAAAAATATATTATTTATTTCTTCTTCAGAATATTATACGAGGAACATGGGGCGCTGTATTTGTTCATTTTAAACAAGTAAGACAACCAAGAATAGTAGAAAATAACACAGTTGATACAAAAGGAAATAAAATTACAAAGGTAAAAAGTATTGGTCCTGGTACATATTCTACAACGAATGAATTGTCTGGTTCTCAAATTACTAGATTAACAAGTGAACAAATAACATCATCATCACTTCAACCCAGACAAAAAGGATCTTCAGGAGTTTATATGACAACAAAGGATTCCTATACATTAACAGATGGTCCTACAATATTTATTTCCGATGATATTGAAAAAATTGCTAAGTTTTGTATTCAACAAGCAAATATTCCTGCAATTGTTATGGATGATATAATGAAAAAAATAGAATATAATAATATTATTAATGCCAGATTAGCTGATTTAGAAACAGATGTTGAAATAATTAAAGATAATAACGACGCTAGAGCAAAAAATGATGTTTCTGGTTTTCATAATGGACTAAAAGTATCTGGTAGGAATAAATCATCAAAGGATTGTAAAAAATCTACTAGAGATTTACCAAATGAATTAGAAGGTAAAAGTTCCATTTCCAAGTTAACACAAGAAATAAATTCGTTAAGAGTTTTAATAAAACCAGCAATGTTAAATGATACATTTATACCAAATAGAAAATCACATTTGGAAAAATGGGCAGAAGGTATAAGTACATTAAATACATTTACAAGTAATATTGATGAAAATGTTGTTTCAGAAATAATGGCATTAGATGGTGTTGAAAACTCATGGAAGGTTTTGTTAATGATGGGTATTGGTGTATTTATTAATCATGATAATATTACATATACAGAAATAATGAAGAAACTTGCTGATGAACAAAAATTATATATGATTATAGCTTCAAGTGATTATATTTATGGAACAAATTATCAATTTTGTCACGGTTTCTTAAGCAAAGATCTAAATCTTACACAAGAAAAAATTATTCAAGCAATGGGACGAATTGGTAGAAACAATATTCAACAAACATATACAATAAGATTTAGAGATGATCAACAAATTTTGAAATTATTTACATCTGAAACAGACAAACCAGAAATTATTAATATGAATAAGTTATTTAATTCCCACAAGGTCATTTGGGAAAATAATGAATATATTGAAATTCGAGATGATGTAGAAAATGATGATGGCATTGACGATTATCAAAGGGATAATGAAGATGATGCAAGCAATGAATATTAAATATATATTATACAGTTTACAAATAAACAAATAAATAAATAAATAAATAAAAAATATACAAAATATAAATTTATTTTTTATTTTTATTGCGAATTCTTCTTTTTTTACTTTTAATATTTCTTCTTTTACTTTTTTTATCTTTCATACTTCTTTTTCTACTTTTTCTTTTTCCACCACGTAATCTGAACATGTGTCTTCTAATTGCAGAAGATAAATTTTGTCCATTTAACATAATATCGCCTGTTGTAATTTCTATATATAAATTAGTAACATTTTCGCTGTTATCTGCATAACCATTATATGAATTTGTTTTTAAATAGTCTTCTGTTTGTTCACCTAAAACTAAACCATAATATGTAAAAATAATTGCAATACATATATCTTTGGATGATATAAAAGGAAAAACAATTTTTAAATGCATTGCCATATTAAATAAAAATTCTCTTTCTTCAGGTGAACAACAAATATTTAAATTAGGAATTCTTGATAATCCTTCTCGAAAAAAATTTTCAACTTCTAAAAAATTTTCTTGTAATAATGGTTGATCCATTTGTTCTATTTCCATAGGTTCTTGATCCATATTATATAAATTATAAATAAATAAAATATATAAATTTTGTATTTTATTTATAATTACACAAATATTATTTTAATTAAATTTGTATTTTTCTGATGTAAAATGATGTTACGTTATGTTTATTTTCATAAATTTGTTTTAATGGTATTTCTGATGATAATAAAAGAGGAGCAAGTTCATCATTTTCTTGTCCAGCTTCAATGATTTCTATATTTTCATTATTATTAATATTAAAATCATTTCTGATTCTATTTTTAATATCTTCAATAAAATTTTTTACTGTAATATTTTTTTCAAACGAATATTGTTTAATAGTACTTGTATTTGCGAATTTAAAATTAAATGTGTAATATGCCATTTGTATATTTGTATTTAAAGATAATATATATTTAACTATTTGTTTCAATTTTATTTATTTTTCAAATGGAACTTAATACTTAAGAATAATAATAAATTAAATATTATTATATAATATTCATTTTTATATACATTTTAATTTGCTCCCAAGAACTTTATAATAACTGCCATTATATGGAATATTATTTTCTAGTGATTTATTTAATGTCTTATCACTTATTTTTAGTTCTCTTATACAATCATATTTACATGCAAATTCTTTTATTAAATTATTATGTAAATCAAACTGTCCAATACCATTTTTATATAAAAGAGATGTTCCATTTATTTTTGTTTCAAAATTATTAATTAAATCTTCATCACAATTATTATACAATATGTAATAATGTCCTTTTGTTATAATTCCATTTTTTACTGGATTATCCAATGCAGATGAACTTTGATAATCATTTAGTTCGGCAGCAGTTTTCCTATCTAAATATACATTTAATATTTCTGACTTGTCACTATTTAATTTGGCAATATAACCTAAATTTTGAACTTTTGTCTCTTTTGTTGCTTCAATATTATATATAATATTAGGGTCTAAATTTCTCTCAACTAATAACCAACGAAAACCACAATAAATTGTATTTTCATCAATTGCTTTCATTATACTTGGTCGTTTTATATTTTTATTCTCATTCATTGCTTCTGTAACAGATTCATATACTTTAATTAATTGTAAATTCTCTTGATTTATTTTTTGAAGTCGCGGACCTAAATTTGGTAGTTGTTGATTAAATCCAGTAACTACTTTGGTTTCTTTTTCATTAAGTTTGTTTAGAATTTGTTGCATAGAGGTTTCGAGAGAAATTATTTTGGTGGTTAATATTTTGTTAGATTGAACTAATTCTTTTATGAGTTCGTTATCATTATTAATAGTTTCACCAGTATTTTTTAATTTTAAATTTTCAATTTCTAATAATAACTCTCTAACTTTATAATTATAATTATTAATATTGTCATCTATAATTTTTAATAATTGACAATATGTTAGTTCTTTGCCAATTAAAAATAATTCATTTTCTTTTTCATGGTTTTGTAAATTGTTAACCTTTGTTTGGTATATATTTGTATGATGATGTAAAAATGTTTCAAATTCTTTTGATTTGTCAACATTAAAACAGTCTAATAATAAACATTCTTCATATTTTGACTTATGTTCGGTGTATCTATTTTGTACACCAATTCTTGATTCTCCTATTTTAACAATATACGTTTTGTCTTCAAATGATTTTACTTTAATGATATACACTAATGGTCCAGATGTAGCAAATTGTTTTAATAAATATTTTTCTCTTTCTAATTCTTTTTGTTTAATTAATTTTTCTTCGGTTTCTTTATTTTTGTTTTCTTCTAATAATTGTAGTTCTGTTTTTTGTTTTTCTAATTGTTTTTGTAAATCATAAACACCGTTTAATCTAATTTCTTTACACCTTTTTACATTTCAAACGCCGATTTTTAATTATTAAATAATACACATTTATGTCCGGGATATTATTTAGGAAAAACTATTTTAGTTATTTTTAGTTAAACAATATAAAAATAAAATATTAATATACTATATAACTAAAATGGGTAAATATAGTTGCGAA
>Ga0209550_10005894_pt1 | contig 11439 bp, 10 predicted proteins | sample LauGreSuBDMM15SN_2_FD_187567 | JGI IMG/M metagenome (GOLD analysis project Ga0209550, IMG submission 187567) | Freshwater lake microbial communities from Lake Michigan, USA - Su13.BD.MM15.SN (SPAdes) (version 5) | ecosystem: Environmental > Aquatic > Freshwater > Lake | place: Lake Michigan... | reverse complement strand
GTGCAAACCGCCAAGGCGCTGGAAGAAAACGCGTCCTCGGCCAAGCCCAAGCCTGACGCTGTTATTCACAACAACATCATCCCGGGCCGCATGAAGCGCTTTTTGTCGGAAAACACCCTGCTGGGTCAGCAGTTTGTGATCAACCCCGATGTGACGGTGGAACAGGCTGCCAAAGATGCTGGCGTGACGATCACGGGCTATGCCCGCGTGTCGGTTGGCGAAGGCATCGAGAAAGAAAAAGAAGATTTTGCTGCCGAAGTGGCAAAGATGAACAAGGCCTAATCTTTCGGGATCAAGCGATTGAAAGGCCGGGGGTGACCCCGGCCTTTTGCGTTAAACGACCATCAGCCGCTGCAGCCCGTGAAAGTGGTAAACATCCGCGTAGCTTGGTGCTTCGACCAGCCGCAGACCGGGGCGGCGGGCGAAAAGGATCGGCAGGGCCAGCCGCAGTTCCAATCGGGCGAGCGGAGCGCCGACGCAAAAATGCACGCCTGCGCCAAAACTGGTGTTGGGCTTGATGCTGCGGGTGGGATCAAAGCGGTGCGGATCGTCCCACACCCCCGCATCGCGGTTGGCCATGGCCAGCAACAGCCCCACCTGATCGCCGCGATGGAAGGTGTGGCCCATCACCTCGACATCGGTATAGGCCCAGCGGGTGAACATATGCAGCGCCGGGTCAAAGCGCAGGATTTCCTCTACCAAAGGCTCAGGATCTGCCATCGCCCCTTGCGTGCCCGTTTCCAGCACCAGTTTCACCCCGTTGCCAATCGTATGCACGGTGGCTTCATGCCCCGCGTTCAAAAGCAGGATGCAGGTGGTGATCAACTCATCCGTCGTGAGGCGCTCGCCGTCTTGTTCGGCGGCGATCAGGTGGGTGATCAGATCATCGGCAGGCTTGGCGCGGCGCTCTTCAACATAGCCGCGCAGGAAGGCCACGAAGGCCTCTGTCGCAGCCACAGCTCGGTCTTCGCGGGCGCGGTCGCGGCCAGCCATATACATGCCCACCATGGCGTTGGACCATCGCAGCAGATCGGGGGCCATGTCTTCGGGCACGCCCAAAAGGCGGGCGATGATGATCACAGGCAGCTTTTGGCCAAAATGCGCCAGCAGGTCAAAGGGGCCATCAGGAAAGGCGTCGATCAACTGATGCGAGAGGGTGGTGATCTGCGGCCCCAAAGCGTCAATCCGGCGCGAGGTGAAGGCGCGCAGCACCAAATTGCGCAGACGTGTGTGGCGGGGGGCTTCCAGTTCCAGCATCGAATGCGCTTCGACCGCGTAAAAAGGCCGCAGGTGGTCGGGGATGTTGAGCGGTTCTGGGCTTTCGCGGCCAAACCGCCTGTCGCGGAAAATGGCACTACAGGCGGCGGCGTTTCCGGTGCAGGTCAGATTATAATCTGTCCAATGAAAGAAGGGGCCAGCGTCGCGGGCCTGTTCATAGAATGGATAGGGGTTTTGAACAAAGGCGGGGTCGGTCGGCGATTGAGAAAACGAACGCATCAGGCGGCTTTCTTGGGCAATCTTTGGGCAACCATCACACCAAGGCCCACCAGCGCTGCCCCGGCAGCCTGCCACCAGTTCCACGCCCCTCCCAGCATCACGGCCATGATCATCACATAAAACGGTGTCGCGTTGATGTGCAAGGCCGCCATCGCGATGCCCAAACGGCGCACGCCGATCACCCAGAAAATCTGGCTTAGCGTCAAAGAGCCCATCACAAAGATCAACAAAGCTGCCCATTCACGCCCGCCCATGGCGGCCATATTGGGGCCTTGGGCAAGGCCAAAGGGCACGGTGGCCAAGAACACGATGCTCATCGCCACAGCCCCGCCGACCAAGGTGATGGTGGTTTGCCCCAACGAGGACAGTCCGGGCAGGGCCGTGATCGTCCAACGCGAACCGAGCGTGTAGAAAAAAGTCGACAGCACACAAAGCAGCGCGCCGATGCCAAAGCTGATGCCACGAATGCCCGTGCCAAGCGCCACAACCCCGCCGCACAGCGCCAACCCAAAGCCCAAAACCAAGGGCAGCGTGATCTTACGCCCGTCCAGCGCAATCTCTACCACCACGCCAATCACCGGAAGTGCGGCCGAGATGACAGCCACAGTCACCGCATCGGTCAGCGATTGGCCCGCAATCACCAATAGGCTGCCCAAGCCGACAAAACTGCCCACCGCGATGCCCATCTTCCAATTGGCTTTGCGCAGCGCTTGCCAGCCATCCAGCCACAGCCAAAACGGCATTAGCACCGCTGCTGCCAAGATCATCCGTGCCGCGGCCAAAGCCATAGGGTGCAGCGTGGGCATCAGGAAAGTGTTGGCGGGCAGGCCGGATGACCATGTCACCATCGCCAGCACACAGATCAGATGCGCGGTCCATAGGCGGGCGGGGGGCAGGGTTGTGTTCATAGCCATTCCTAACCCGCCCTTTGGCTGCTTGACTGTTCTAAGGGCGACAAGCCCACAGGGTCAGGCGGCGGAAAGTGCCGCCACGATCGCGCCAAAATCGACCGCCTTCAGGCTGGCCCCGCCAACCAAAGCGCCGTCGACATCCTTGACCGCAAAAATCTCAGCCGCGTTCGACGGCTTGACCGATCCGCCATAAAGAATACGCACACCTTGACCATCTTCGCCCAAGGCCTTTACCAGTTCAGCGCGCAAAAAGGCGTGAACTTCGGCGATTTGATCTAGTGTAGGGGTGCGGCCGGTGCCGATGGCCCAGACAGGTTCATAGGCGATCACCATATTGGCGGCAGTTGCTCCAGCAGGGATCGATCCGTGCAATTGGTTGCCGCACAGCGCCAAGGTTTCCCCCGCATCGCGCTGCGCTTCGGTTTCCCCCAAGCAGACGATGGCAATCAATTGGGCGGCAAGGGCCGCTTCGGCCTTGGCCTTTACCTGCGCATTTGTCTCAGCGTGGTCAGCGCGGCGTTCAGAGTGGCCCAAGATCACATGGCTGGCGCCCGCGTCTTTCAGCATGGCGGCGGAAATATCGCCCGTATGCGCGCCAGACGCCTTGGCGTGGCAATCTTGCCCGCCGATGTGCAGCGCCTTGCCCTTCGTGTGATAGGCCGCTTGGGCGATCAACGTGGCGGGGGGGCACAGCAGCATCTCGCAGGCGGGGGCAGGGTGGGCGGCCAGAAGGGCGCGCATCTCGTCCAAAGCGGCAGTCGTGCCGTTCATCTTCCAATTGCCAGCGGCGAGTTTTTTCATAGCGGCCTCCTGTTGCTGCAGGCAGGCCTAGCCAAAAGAGGGGCATTTGGAAAGCTGGAAAAGGCAGGTCAGGCGGCGGTCTGATCTTTGAATTTGATCGATTCGCCGCAGCCACAAGCCTCGGCTACGTTTGGATTGCGGAACTTAAAGCCGCTTTCCAACAGGCCCATCTCGTAATCGATTTCGGTGCCGATGAGGAACATCTGCGCCATGGGGGCAATCAGCACCCGCGCGCCGTCTTGTTCCACCACCTCGTCCAAGGGGTTGACGGTGGTGACATAGTCCATCGTGTATTCCATGCCCGCGCAGCCGCCCTTTTTCACGCCAATCCGCAGGCCTTGCGAACCCTTGGATTCCATCAGGCCCGCGATTTGACGGGCCGCAATCGGCGATAAGGTGACGGCGGCTTTGCCGGGTATGCCAAACATAACAAGTCTCCTTTTCGCTAACCTAGGGTCTTGAGGGGGCCGTTCCAAGACGGGTAGGCCAGAATGTTTGCCAAAGGTGCCGCGAACAGGCTCAAAGGGCAAGAGTTTCTACATAAAGCCCAGTTCTAAACGCGCTTCGTCTGACATCATCTCCATCCCCCAAGGCGGATCGAAGGTCATGTTGACTTTGATCTCTTTGACACCGGCCACAGATTCGACGGCCGCTTCTACCCAACCGGGCATCTCGCCCGCTACGGGGCAGCCGGGCGCGGTGAGGGTCATGGCGATGTCGACAGCGTTTTCAGTTGAAATTTCAACTGTATAGACCAGACCAAGATCATAGATATTCACCGGAATTTCCGGATCAAACACCGTGCGGCAGGCATTCACGACCGCCTCATACAGCGGGTGGTCTGTGGTTGAAGGGCGGATCAAGGGGGCGCCCTCAATCTTGTCCGGCTGCTCGGTCATGGCACGCTCGCATTAGTTGTTGAGCGATTATATAGGGAATTCTGCCACAAGGTCCAGAGCAGCCGCTGAAATGGCGAAAAGACGATCAGAATGGGATTTCGTCATCCAAATCAGACCGTCCGCCAGATTTCGCGCCAGCCGGTGCGCCACGCGATCCGCCGCCCGTCGAGGCGCCGCCGCCATAGCCCGCATCGTCATAGCCGCCGCGCTCTTCGCCGCCGCTGCGCGCTGCCCCATCGCGGCCACCCAGCAAGGTCAACTCACCGCGGAACTGGCGCAGCACAACTTCGGTCGTGTAGCGATCCGCGCCCGATTGGTCTTGCCATTTGCGGGTTTCCAACTGGCCTTCGATGTAAACGGTCGAACCTTTTTTCAAATATTGCTCGGCAATCTTGCCCAAAGCCTCGTTGAAAATGGCGACCGAATGCCATTCGGTGCGTTCTTTGCGCTCGCCCGAGGCTTTGTCGCGCCAAGTTTCCGATGTGGCGATGCGCAGGTTCACCACCTTGCCGCCATTTTGAAAGCTGCGCACTTCGGGGTCTGCCCCAAGGTTGCCCACGATGATCACTTTGTTGACGGACCCAGCCATTTTGCCTCTCCCTGATTCCAATTTTTCGACAGCCTTGCCGAACTTGGTTAAGAAAAACTTATAGACCACCCAGCAAGGTCGCCGCAATGCGCGCGTGAAATCTTGTCAGATGGCACGTCACAGGGCGATGGCGCTATTCCTGCCCATCCTGTGGTAGGCGATGGAAAACTGTTGGAATAAATTGGAAAATTTCTTAAGAGTGCTGCAACAATCGCGCTCTGGGGCGCTAAAGGACGTCATAAGCTTGCAAAAATCACATCGAACCCTGCTGACATCGGCCTTTTTGGCACTTGCGCTTGGCACGGGTGCAGGTGCCGAAGGGCTAAAGTTCGGCGGCAACACATCGAAAAGCCGCGCGGCCTTGTTTCGCTCTCAAGTTTCGCTGTTGGATGGAAAATTGGCAGATCAATATTCCAACGTCGCGCTCAACAAAGGTGCCGAGCGTGATGTCACCCGCTTGCGCTATTCGGGCAAGTATCGGGGGCTTTACCTTGAAATGGCAAAAGCTGCCGCCCGCAAATATGACGTGCCTGAAGAGTTGTTTCTGCGCTTGGTGCAGCAGGAAAGCGGGTGGAATCCAACCATCGTTTCGCCCAAAGGGGCCTTTGGTTTGGCGCAGTTGATGCCGGGCACCGCTGACCTTTTGGGGTTGGACGAAACCGATCCGCAATCGAACCTTGAGGGCGGGGCGCGCTATCTGTCGATGATGTATGCCCGTTTCGGCTCGTGGAAACTGGCTCTTGCCGCCTATAATGCCGGGCCCGAGGCGGTCGAGGCTGCCGGCGATGTGCCCGATTATGAGGAAACGCAGAATTACGTCGCGGCGATCTTGGGCTAACGCGCGTTATTCGGCCGCAAACGTAATCACAGGCTCCATCTTCGCCAGCACATCTGCCCCAAGGTGGCATTTGATCTGATGCCCGCCCGTCAGGGTTTGCACAGGTGGTATCTGGCTGTCACACAAGCCCCCCGCCACTTGCGATTTCCACCGGCAACGCGTTTGGAACGGGCAACCGGATGGTGGGTTCATGGCAGACGGAATGTCACCTTCCAGCACGATGCGCTTGCGGATCACTTTGGTGTCGGCCACTGGCACGGCAGACAGAAGGGCTTCGGTATAGGGATGATAGGGCGGCTGAAAGACCTGATCGGTCGACCCCATTTCCACCACATGGCCCAGATACATCACCAAAACGCGGTCCGACAGATAGCGCACAATCGACAGATCGTGGCTAATGAACAGCAAGGTCGTCTTATTCTCGCGCTGAATATCCATCAGCAGATCGGTCACTGCCGCCTGAACTGACACATCCAAGGCGCTGACGGGTTCATCGGCGACAACCACCTTCGCGCCGCCCGCAAAGGCCCGCGCAATCCCCACACGCTGCTTTTGCCCGCCAGACAACTGGCGCGGCATCCGTTCAGCAAAGGCGCGGGGCAGTTTGACAAGATCAAGCAGCTCTAGCATCCGGTCAGTGCGCTCGGCATCCGACGTGCCGATGTGGAACACCTCTAGCGCGCGGATGATCTGGCGGCCAACCGTCATAGACGGGTTGAGCGTGTCAAACGGGTTTTGAAACACCATCTGCACCGACGATACCGTATCGACGCTGCGCTTTTGAATAGGCGTTGATTGCACCTGTTCGTCAAACAGCGTGATGGTGCCAGAGGTGGCCGTTTCCAGCCCCATCAGCACCTTGGCAAAGGTTGATTTGCCACACCCGCTTTCGCCCACAATCGCCAGCGTTTCGCCTTCATGGGCTGCAAAGCTGAGCGTTTCATTGGCCTTGACCACTTTGGCATGGCCGCCACCGAATGCCCCGCCCGAAACGGCGTAGTATTTCTTCAATGCGTCCATCTGCAAAACCACTTTGCCGATGGGGGCCTTTTCCTTCACGACCCGCGCCTTTGGCGCTGCTGTCCAATCAATCTCGTCCCACTTCACGCAGCGCGAGGCGTGGCGGTCGGCGTGGGGCACATCGGCCATAGGCACATCGCCCGCATCACAGCGCCCCGCCTGAAAATACTCGCAGCGCGGGCCAAAGTTGCAGCCCGCTGGGCGTTCATGGGGCAGGGGGAAGTTGCCGGGGATCGAAATCAAGGGCCGTGCGTTCTTATCTGCTCCGGGCAGCGGGATCGAACGAAACAGGGCTTGCGTGTAGGGATGGCGCATATCGTCAAACACTTGTGCCACAGCGCCGGTTTCCACCGCCTCGCCCGAATACATCACGCAAAGCCTATCGCAGACATCCATGATCAGGCCCAGATTGTGGCTGATAAACAGCATCGACGTGCCGTATTTCTGCCCCAAGTCCTTAACCAGATCGACAATCCCCGCCTCTACCGTCACATCCAGCGCGGTGGTGGGTTCATCCAAGATCAACAGCGCGGGTTTTGACATCAGCGCCATCGCGATAACGATGCGTTGCTGCTGGCCGCCCGAAAGCTGGTGAGGAAAGGCGTTCAAGATGCGGTCAGGGTCGGGCAGGCGCACGTCGGCCACGATCTGGCGCGCCAATTCCCACGCTTCAGCCCGCGCCATACCCTGATGGATCATCGGCACTTCAATCAGTTGCGCGCCGATCTTCATAGCGGGGTTCAAGGATGCCATGGGCTCTTGATAGATCATGGCAATCTCCGACCCGCGCAATTGGCGCAGCTCTTCCTCGCCCATCGTCACCAGATCGCGGCCCTTGAACTTGATCGATCCTGACACGATCTGCCCGTTCTTGCCCAGATCGCGCATCACGCCCAAAGCCACGGTCGACTTGCCGCAGCCAGATTCGCCCACCAAGCCCATAGCCTCGCCCGCCATGACTTTGCAGGAAAAATCCATCACAGCCGGAATTTCGCGCATACGGGTGAAGAAAGAGATTGAAAGGTTTTCGATCTCTAAAATCGGTTGAGAAGCGTCCCAGATCGTGTTGGTCATCACATCCTCAATCCTTCAGGCTTTCTTCGCGCAGGCCATCAGCCAGCAGGTTCAGCCCCAAAACAAGGCTCATCAAAGCCAGCGCAGGCACGACGGCAGGGTGGGGCACCATCGACAGCAGCTTGCGACCAGCATTGATCGTTGACCCCCAATCAGGGCTTTCGGGCGTAACCCCTAGGCCGAAAAAGCCCAGCGTGCCCAAAAGGATCGTCGTATAACCAATGCGCAAACAGTAATCGACGATCAGAGGGCCACGCGCGTTGGGCAAAATCTCCCACAGCATGATGTACCACCCCTTTTCGCCGCGTGTTTGCCCCGCCGCCACATAGTCACGCGATTTGATATCCATCACGATGCCGCGCACGATGCGAAACACCGTGGGCGCGTTGACGAAGACGACCGAGACAAAGACGTTCAGCAGGTTCGGATCCATCCCCCAAACGCCCAAGGGGTCGGCGTTAAAGGCCAAGCCTGAATAGGCCCACAAGCCCAAAACCAGCGTAATGCCGACATAAAGGTTGCGCTTGTTCGGGCTGGTGTGAAAGCGCGACTGAAACAAGATCACGAAAAACGCCACGGGGATCAGGAACAACACCGCCGCCAAGACCACCGGAATGCCGGTGTTGCGAATTTCGGGTGTCACCAACAGATAGAACAGCAAGATGACCGGAAAAGCCAAAACAAGATTCGCCAGAAATGACAGCCCCGTATCCAAGCGCCCGCCGATATAGCCCGCAGGCAGGCCCAAGGTGATGCCCACCAAGAAGGCAAAGGTCGTGGCCGCAGGTGCAATGATCAACACCTGCCGTGCCCCCATCACCATGCGCGAAAACACATCGCGCGCAAGGTGATCGCCGCCCAAAAGGAACCACTTATACTGCCCCTCAGCCCCTTCTGGCACCACAGCACCGGGCAGGGGGTTCTTGACCGACCCCAACTGCGCCAAAGGATCGAAGGTCATGATCATATTGGCAAAAAGTGCTGTAAAGACCCAGAACATCACCAGCGCAAAGCCAATGATCGCCACGGGGCTGTCAAACAGCTTGCCATACAGCCCCAGTCGCCGCTTGAAGCGGAACGACAGCGCAAAGGTCACGGCCAGCGCCACCCAAACGGGCCAGAACTGCTTGGCCATCAGCCCGAAGATTGCGGCCCAAGATAAAGGTTCACTCATATCAGCCCAGCCGGATTCGGGGATTAAGGAAGACATAGCCGATGTCCGAAATCAGCTGTGTCACAAGCACGAAGATCACGGCCACCACAGAGGCGCCCAACAACATCTCGATGTCGTTATTGCCGGCGGCGGTGACCAGCATCCAGCCAAAGCCTTTGTAGTTGAACAGCGTTTCTACGATCACCACGCCGTTGAGAAGATAGGGAAACTGCAACATGATCACGGTGAAGGGCGCAATCATCGCATTGCGCAGTGCGTGGCGCAGCACGACTTGGCGGAACCCCACGCCTTTAAGCCGCGCGGTGCGGATATATTGCTGCGTCATCACCTCTGTCATCGATGCGCGGGTCATCCGGGCAATATAGCCCACGCCGTAAAGCGCAATCGTGCCCACCGGCAGGCCGAAATTCCAAAAGGTGATGTTATCCATGGCCGAAGTTGCTGTGCCCATGAACAGCGTCTTACTGCCAATCCAACCCCATTCCGCCAATAAGGGCGATAGGCCCGTGGAAGGTGAGGCGAGCAGCACCACCAAAATCACGCCCGACACATATTCTGGCGTGGCGCTTGTGGTGATGGAAAAGGTCGATAGCACGCGGTCGGTGCGCGAGCCTTCGCGCATCCCCGCTAAAACCCCGATCAGCAGCGCAACAGGCACCATCACCAGCATCACGGCCAGCATCAGCCAGCCTGTGGCCGCCATCGATTTGCCCAGTGAAAACAGAACCGTTTTCTTGAAAACGGTCGATACGCCCCAGTTGCCCTGAAAAACGCCACAATACCTTGGTGCCAATGCCGGATCGTCGCGCTGCCCAATGCACTTGCCGCGCGTCACACCTTTTTCGTCAGTGATCACCCAACCCGGTGCTGCACCCAGCCATTCGGCATAGCGAAAAAACACGGATCCAGAGTGGCCATGCTCTTCAAGCCATGATGCCACAGCCGCATCCGTCATACGGACCGACCCTTCCGAGCGGGCGAGTTTTTCCAAATTCGGCGGCAGATTGGTCAGAAAGAAAACGACAAAGGTCAAAACCAAAGCCGTCACCAGCATCACGCCCAGACGCCGGATCACGAATGCGAGCATGAAAGCTTCCTACGTGCCAGACAGGCCCCAAGGGGTCAGAATGAAAAAAGGCGGGAGTGCCGCTGCCAGCGCTCCCGCCCCGATTTAATCGCTTATGCCAGCGACCACTGGGAGTGGTGATGCTCCAACGACGGGTGCATTTCAGCGCCGATGATATTTGCTTTGGCGTGACGATAGAGCGAGCGCCAGTACGACTGGATTATAAACCCTTCGTCTTGCAGGATCTGCTCCATTATGGCGGCTTGCTCGCGGCGTTTGTCCGCATCGGCCAGACCCAAAGCTGCCGTCATGGCGGCGTCAAAGTCAGCATTCGCCATGCCGGTTTCATTCCACGATCCAGTCGTGGTATACGCGTAAGCCATGTTTTGCACCGCCAGCGGGCGGTGGTTCCAGGTGGTGGACGAGAAAGGGTACTTCTGCCAATCATTCCAGAAGGTCGAGCCCGGCATAACGGTGCGCTTCACGTTCACGCCTGCGTCGCGCAGCTGGGCTGCCACGGCGTCAGATGTGTCCAGTTCAAAACCACCGTCCAGCGAGATGAACTCAAACTCGGCATCGGCCAAATTGTACTTGGCCAAAACGTCTTTCACGCCGGCTTTGTCATATGTCTGCGGTGCCAGCTTGGCGTATTCCGGGTGAACCGGGCAGGCGTGGTGGTTTTCTGCCGTGGTGCCAAGGCCCTTATAGCCCAGTTCCAGAACAACCGCTGGATCAACCGCGCGCTGCAGGGCAGAGCGCACTTCTTTTTCTTTGTACAGGTCCGAAGTGGCCGAGTTAAAGCGGCACACCAAGGTTGCAGCCGTGATCGCCTCGTACTTGGTCCAGCCCAATGTGTTCAGCTGGTCGATGAATTCACCAGTCGTCTCGTAGTTCATGTCAATCTCGTCCGAGTTGGCGAGGTTCACCATGGCCGACGGGTCGGTGCCGAAGTCGATATAGTGGATTTCGTCCAGCGGGGCTACACCACCCCACCACTTGTGGCTTTCGGGCGCACGCACCAGCGTCATCTTCTGGCCAACCGACATTTCGCCAGGAACATAGGGTCCGGTGCCGATGCCATTCACCGCAGGATCATCGCCGTCTTTGAAGGACGAGTGAACGATGGCAGCAGGATAATCTGAAATCGCCGCCACAACCGCGATGTCAGAGGTCGACATTTTCAGCTCAACAGTGTAGTCGTCCACCTTCACGACCGCGCCGTCGCGCAGTTTAATCACCATAACAGGGTTGCCCGCTTCGTCGTTCACAGCTGCACCAGCAGCGTCAAGCTTGGCGACCATTTCGGTCAGGCCTGGGAAGCGCGACGCCATGGCGTTGCCGTCCACTGAGCCGTCAGCCCAACGGGTGAAGTTAAAAATCACGTCATCGGCAGTGAAAGCATCGCCGTTGTTCCAGGTAACGCCCTGACGCACATGCAGTGTATAAACGGTTGCGTCGGCATTGGCTTCCCAAGCTTCCAAGAGGCGTCCTACGAAAGAGCCGTCGGCGTTATACTGGACCAGATATTCCAGCCAGCCACGGTAGATGTTGGCAATCTGCGGCCAATCTG
>Ga0209550_10005891_pt1 | contig 11441 bp, 8 predicted proteins | sample LauGreSuBDMM15SN_2_FD_187567 | JGI IMG/M metagenome (GOLD analysis project Ga0209550, IMG submission 187567) | Freshwater lake microbial communities from Lake Michigan, USA - Su13.BD.MM15.SN (SPAdes) (version 5) | ecosystem: Environmental > Aquatic > Freshwater > Lake | place: Lake Michigan, USA... | reverse complement strand
GACCCGAAGGACGACTGGGGTCGGCATGGCGGCGTCCTGCGCGCCAACCCCGATGGCACCGCGCTCGAAATCGTATCACGTGGCCTGCGCAATCCCTGGGACATTGCCTTCGACGACGGCTTCAACTGGCTCGGCACTGACAACGACCAGAGCGACGGTGATCGTATTTTCATGCCGTTTTTCGGCGCCGATTTCGGATGGGCGCACCAGTGGAGTCCGCATTGGACGGGCGTCGGCCACGTGCCCACGGTCCCGATCAGCGGACCGGTTTTCACTGGCTCGGGCACCGGCATTGTATTTACGGATACGCCGGGATGGCCGGCGGAGTTCCGCGGTGTCTGGTTCATCAACGATTATCTCCATCGCACGACCTTCGTCTATCGCCCCCGTTGGGATGGCGCGCTGCTCCAGCCCGTCGGCGGAAAATGGGAGCCTTTTCTTCGCGGGGGTGGAGCGCTCTTTAATCCCGTCGACCTAGAACTCGGACCCGATGGAGCTGTTTATCTGACCGGTTGGGGCAGTGTGCTCGGTGGTGAGTTCAAGGACGGAAAGCAAACCAACGAAGGCCGCGTCTGGCGCGTCGCCCCCACCGGAGCGGTCCGGGCCGCGATCGCGGCGCACCGCGCCCAGCCGCTCGCGCAATGGACCTGGGCCCAACTCGCCGCCGACCTTGGTTCCCTCGTCGCGAGCTGGCGTGCCGACGCCTCGGCTGAACTCGTTCGGCGCGGCTCTGCGGTCCGCGCTGAACTGGTCGCGCTCGCGACGAAGCCTAACTTACCCACCGCGCAGGAAACGTGGGCTCTCTGGACCCTTGGTCGGATCGCGCTCGATGATGCCGGACTCGACACGTGGTTCGGCACCACGGGAGCGAAACTTTCCCTGAATGCCCGGATCCAGTCCCTGCGCATCGTCGCCCACCGCCTGCGTGAGTCGAAGCGCGCGACGGCGCTCCCGCCGTTTGTCGCCGCCGCGCTCACGGATGCAGAGCCACGCGTGCGTTTTGCGGCCCTCCAGTCCATCGGCCAGGCGCGCCGCTCGGCGCTGCTTGATGCGGTCTGCACGGTGGCCGCGACCGAGACTGAGCGCCTCGCGTATTATGCCGCGTGGCATGCGCTCCTCGAGATCGCGCCCACCGCTGTGATCCGTGACAAGCTTCGTGATCCGCGCGGTGGCGTGCGCCGCGCCGCGTTGCTCGCGCTCCTCGATCGGGGAAATCTTGACGAGCCCGGTGTGCGCAGCCTTGTCAGCGACCCCGATGCCGCCACGGCGGGTATCGCCGGTCTCTGGCTCGCTCGCCTCAACGGCAACCCGCTCATCGACATTTCCCCCCCGCCCGGTGATTTCGTCGATCGCGTGCGGGTAAAGATCGTCCCCGGCCTGAAGCCCGCGGTGGTGCGCTACACGCTCGACGGCACCGAACCAAAATTTGCGAAGGGCAGTGAAGGGGCGAGTCTCGCCTTCGCCGCGACCACCACGCTGAAGGCCGTTCTCTTCGTCGATGGTCAGAAGGTCGGCCCTACCTTCACCGGTGTTTATCGCAAGATCGTCCCGCCGCCGGCTCCACCCGCGATCACCCTCACGCCGCCGTCGGCTCCGTTGACGGCGGCTCAGGTGGTTGCGGCGCTAACGCGCGCCGACGCCGCGCGCGGTCGGGCCGTGTTTTTCGCCGCCGGTTGCGTCGCGTGCCACCGGGTCGGCTCCGATGGCGGGGTGTTCGGGCCGGAGCTCACTGGCCTTGGTGCCCGGGGCAACGTCGAACGTGTCATCCGCTCCCTGCTCGAGCCCAGCGCCGAAATCGTCGAGGGCTTCTCGCTGCACACCTACACCCTGCGGGATGGGAAAACGTTGGCGGGTCGCATGCTTGAGGAAGACCAAAATAAATTCGTCATCGTCCAGCCCAACAATGAATCTGCGACCATTGTCCGGGTCGACATCGTGAAGCAGGAGACCCTCGCCACCTCCGCGATGCCGCCCTTCGGCTCTGCGATGTCTGCCAACGATCTTGCCGCGCTCGTCGCGTGGCTCATGAAACTATGAATCGCCGATCCTTCATCACCCGCACCGCCGCAGCTACGGCCGTTTCGACGATCGGGCTGCACGCCGCCGCCGGACCGGCCGCGGGCCGCATCGACTGCCAGTCGCACCTCTTCGTGCCCGAGCTCCTCACGCTCATGGAAAAGCGCACGACCGATCCGCGGGTTTTCACGCGCGACGGCATGCGCTACATTCAGATGGGCGACTGGCTCCGCAAAGTTCCGCCGCTTTACACTGACGTCGACGCCAAGCTCGCCGTGATGGATGCAGCCGGCATCGCCCTCACTGCGCTCAGCATCAACGACCCCGGCCCCGAGTGGTTCGGCGCCGATGGTCCCGCCGTCGCCCAACTCTGTAACGATTACATCGCCGGCCTCGCTCGGAAGCATCCCGCGCGTTTCTTCGGTCTCTGCGTGCTGCCCACGCAGGACATCCGCGCCTCCCTCGCCGAACTCGACCGCTGCGTGCAGCAACTCGGGATGAAAGGCTGGCTCCTCTACACAAATCTCGCCGGCCGTTTCCCCGACGAACCCGAGTTCCGCCCGCTCTTCGCCCGCGCCGTCGAACTCGACATTCCGGTGCTGCTCCATCCCGCGAAGCCCATCACGACCGATCTCGTCAAGGCCTACGAAATGACGAGCACGCTGGGGAACATGTTCGACAACACGATCGCACTCACGCGTCTCCTGATGTCGGGCATTTTCGATGAGTTTCCGAAACTCAAGCTGGTCTGCCCGCACCTCGGTGGCACGCTCCCCTACATCGTCGGTCGCCTCGACCATCAGGTCCACGTCCTCAAGCGCGGTCCGCAAAACTTGCAGCGCAAACCCAGCGACTACGTCCGCGCCATCACCATGGATATCGTCTCGCCGTTGCCGGAGGCGATGCGCTTCGCCCTCGATTTCAGCGGCCCCGATAAGCTGCTCTTCGCGAGCGACCACCCGTGGGTGCAGCCGAAGGAAATCCTCGATCCTTTCTTCAGCCTGAAACTCCCCGCCGCCACGGAGCAAAAAATCCTTTCCGGCAACGCCCGCAAACTCTTCCGCCTGTAGGAGCGCGCTTGCGCGCTATTTCAACGCCGCCTCGGTTCGCACCGCCACCTCCCATCGCTCGCAAGCGGGCTCCTACCCCAATCTCTCCATGCAACGCCGCGATTTCATCTCTTCCACCGCAGCCGCCACGGCCGCTGCGCTCACTGCGCCGCGCGCCCTCTGCGCTGCCACCACGCCCGCACGCATCCCGCTCGGTTTCCTCGGCGCCACTTACTCCCACGGCCCGGCCAAAATTGAACTGGCCCTGAAATCGCCCGATTGGGATTTCGTCGGCGTCTGCGATCCCACGTCCGCCGGCCGCGAAATCTGCGCCAAGCTCGGCGCCAAGATGATTTCGCAGGCAGAGCTCTTCGCCCGCGCAAAGGTCGTCGCCGTCGAATCCGAGATCCGCGACCACGCCGCGCATGCCCTCCTCGCGCTCCGCGCCGGCAAACACGTCCATCTTGAAAAACCCTGCGCCGCCACCCTCGCCGACGCCCGCGCCGTGATTGCTCTCGCGCGCGAGAAAAAACTCCTCGTGCAGGGCGGCTTCATGTGGCGCTACCACCCCGGTTTCCGCGCCATCTTCGAGGCGGTGCGGCAGGGCTGGCTCGGTGACGTTTACCTCGTGCGCGGTTTCATCAGCAACAGCCTCCCCGCCGCGCGCCGCGCCGAGTGGGCTGAGTTTTCCGGCGGGTCGATGTTCGAGCTGGGATCGCATTTGATCGATGCGGCGGTGCGCGTGCTCGGCCGACCAAAGACGATCACGCCCTTCGTCGCGCGCCACGGTAAGTTCGATGACACCCTGCGCGACAACAACCTCGCCGTGCTCGAGTTCGACCGCGCTCGCGCCGTTCTCTTCAACACTGCTCTGCAAGCCGGCAGCACGCCGCAGCGTTCCTTCGAGGTCCTCGGCACCAAGGGCACCGCCACGCTCGCTCCCATCGAGCCCGGCAAGCTCATCTTCAATCTCACGGATGCCGCGGGTCCCTACAAAAAAGGTTCACAGGAAATCTCGTTTCCAGCCTACAAGCGCTACGTCGATGATTTTACCGAACTCGCTGCCGCCGTGCGTGGCGAGCAGCCGCTGACGGTCTCACTCGACGAGGAACTTCTCGTCGCCGAAACCGTTCTGCGCGCCTGTGGCATGAGCTAACGCCCACTCCCATGCGCCTCTCCTCTCGCCTTCTCCCGCTGCTAGTCCCGTTTGCCGCGTTCCTCACCGCAGCCCTCAACGCGTCCGATGCCGCGTCCGACACGGTGACCTTCACCCGGCAGAACGACCGCGTCCGCATTGAGATCGGCGGAAAACATTTCTCCGATTACATCCACGCCGGTTGGCCGAAGCCCAGCCTGTATCCAATTCTTGATGTCGACGGCACGAGCTACACGCGCGACTTCCCCTTCAAGAAAAACCCCGCCGAAGTCCCTGATCACGATTGGCATCGCGGCGTCTGGTTCGCTCACGGGGCCGTGAACGGCCATGATCTCTGGCGCGAACTCCCGGAGAAAAAAACGGGCCACATCGTCCTCGATGCGATCCTCGAAACCCGCGACGGCTCGGGCGGTGTCCTCCGCCTCCGTCATCGCTGGGAAGCCCACGACGCGAAAATTCTTCTCACGGACGAAACCGTCATTCGCATTCAGCGCACGGCCGCCGGCACCATCCTCGACTACGAAGTCACGCTGCGTGCCACCCACGGCGCCGTCACGCTCGGCGACACGGAGGAGGGCACGATGGCTGTCCGCATCAACGAAGCGCTCCGCGTCACGCACGGGAAAAATAAAGACAAGCGGCCCGGCACGGGCGCACTCGTCAATGCAGCCGGTGATCGCGGCATTCCCGTCTGGGGCAAGCGTGCGGCGTGGTGCGATGCCTCGGGCCCGCTGGCTGACGGTCGCGTGATCGGGGTTGCGCTGCTCGAGCACCCGCAGAACTTCCGCCACCCCACGTGGTGGCACGCGCGCGACTACGGCCTCCTCTCGGCAAATCCCTTTGGCCGGCACGATTTCGAGAAACTCAAGGATCAGCCCACCGCGGGTGACCACGTCATTCCCGCCGGCGGTGAACTCACGCTGCGTTATCGTCTCATTTTTCACCGCGGCGACGAAAAATCCGCCCGCATCGCCGACCTTTTCGCCGCCTACGCTGCGGAAAAATAGCCGCACCGCCGTCGCTTCCTCCCTCGATCCTGCCTTACTCGACCACCACCCGCGGCCAGCTCCCGCGTAGGCTCCCAAAATGCCGCTTCAAACCGGAAAACTCCGCTGCCTCCGGCACCGGTGTCACGACTTTTCCCGTTCCGTCGAGGTAGAGGCAGCCGACTTCGCGCTCCGGCAGCGATTCCACCAGAAAGCGCGCGCGCCGCAGCATCGGCAGCCATTTTTCCTTCAACGCTTGCACCGTCGTCGGTCGCACCAGTCGCACATCGTTGAGTTCCTCGGGCCGGTAGTAGCGCGCGTTGCGCGAGAGTTCGTCCAACACGAACAGCGGTGCCATGCCCGGATCCTTGCCGGTCGCCGCCCATGCGAGCGCACCCAGCGTGAGGCCCGACTCATCGAGGTGAATCATGTCCACATAGTCGCGTATCTTCACGCGCCCCGCGCCCGCGAGCACCTTGTTCACCGCGAGGTCGGCGTCGTGCAGGCGAAACCCGAGCACCGGATCGGGCACGGCCGGAAAGAAGCGAAACGCGGAATCCGCCACCCACTCGATTTTCATGCGGCGTTCATCCCGACTAACCCACGCGCGATAAAACGTCGGAAACGTCTTGTCGATTTCCACCGTGAATCCTGCCGCCCGCAGCGCGGCACTATCCCCCGCCGCGTTCTCCGCCACGAGCCGCTCCAGATCGTGAAACATGTCCACGTCTTCTGAAAAACGCGGCGAACCCGGCCCGCGATGCAGCGCCGTGGCCCCCGCTACGTGGCTGTCGGGGTTTCGTCGTTCGCGAATCGCGGCAAATATTGCGCTCTGTAGATCGTCGAGGGGCATATTTTCACAGAGAGCAAAAACTGTCGTCGCCCGCCTTGCGAGCGCAACGCATGGGCCACATTCGGCAATGTCTCTTCGCTCACCCGCGTCTTCGGATCCCAGCTCCAAAAACACATCGGAAAAAAATCATCGAACGCCGCCTGCGCCAGCGCCAGCCGCTCCGCTAATGGCAGAACTTCCTCCGCGGCGGCCGCACCGTTTTGCTTCGAGTCTGTGGCGTTCATGACTCCTTGAACCTGCGTCGTTCCCCAGTCTTCGTCAATCCACCAGCCACCCCATGCACCATCACCTTCGGATCTCTGCGGCCTCCGCGTCTCTGCTGCTGTCCCTCGTCCTGTCTCTCCTCCTCTCTGCCCCTGCAGCAGCCGCCGCCGGTGCGCAGCCCAACATCGTCTACATCATGGCCGATGACCTCGGCTTCGGCGACATCGGTCCTTTCGGTCAAAAGAAAATCCGCACGCCCCACCTCGACCGCCTCGCCGCCGAGGGCACCTGTTTCGATCAGTTTTATCCCGGCGCTTCCGTCTGCTCGCCCACACGCAGCGTGCTCATGACCGGACAGCACACCGGCCACACGCGCATCCGCGGCAATCACGGGAAGGCCGGCGTCACCCGCGTCCCGCTCAAGGACTCCGACGTCACCGTCGCCGAGGTCCTCAAATCCGCCGGCTACGCCACCGCCGTCGCTGGCAAGTGGGGCCTCGGTGAACCGGGCAACGAGGGCATCCCCAACCGCCAGGGCTTCGACCACTGGTTCGGCTATCTCAACAACGACCTCGCCGAGTTCTACTACCCCGAGAAAATCTGGAAAAACGAAACCGAGATCACCTTGCCCGGAAACCTCAACGGCCAACGCGGCCAATATTCCAACGATCTTATGACTGACGAAGCCCTCGCGTTCATGGACGCCAACCGCGCGAAGCCTTTCTTTCTCTACCTCGCCTACACGATTCCGCATTCGCTGCTCGAGGTGCCCGCCGACTCGCTCGCCGAATATGCCGGAAAATTTCCCGAGCCGCCCCCCAGCGGCAAGGGCGGCAAGAACGACACCGCGCAACCGCGCGCCACGTTCGCCGGCATGGTCAGCCGCCTCGACCGCGAGGTCGGCCGCGTGCTCGAAAAACTTCGCGCCCTCGGCCTCGAGGAAAATACCGTCGTCTTTTTCTGCTCCGACAACGGTGCTCCCGAGCGCAACGGGCTCGCGCAGTTCTTCGGCAGCACCGGTCCCTTCCGCGGTTACAAGGGCTCCCTCTGGGAAGGCGGCATCCACGCGCCCATGATTGTGCGTTGGCCCGGTAAGATCGCCGCAGGTAAGCGGAGCGATTTTCCTTGGGCCGGCTGGGATCTCCTGCCGACGGCCGCCGCTCTGGCTGGGACCACACCGCCGTCGAACATCGACGGTATCGACGTCATGCCCGCGCTCCGCGACGGACGACGCGAGCGCCCCGGCTATCTCTATTGGGAAAACGTGCAGTCGGTTTTCGCCCAGGCCGTGCGCCTCGGCGATCTCAAGGCCGTGCGCCACGACCCCGCCTCCGCCATCCAAGTTTACGATCTCCGCGCCGACCCCAGCGAGACGCGCGACCTCGCCTCGGCGAAGCCGGAATTCGTCGCCCGCGCCGCAGAGTTCTTTCGCACGGCCCGCACCGAAAGCGAACACTGGCCGGTCGATCGCGCCGCCAAGCCCGGCAAGCCCGCGAAAAAATCAAAACCGTAAAATCTTTTCCCCATGCGCCGCCTCCTCCCGCTCGCCATCACCCTGCTTCTCCCCGTCTGCCTCAGCCTGCCCGCATCGGCCGCGAGCAGCTCGCGCCCGCCGAATTTCGTGTTCATTTTGGGCGACGATCTCGGCACCCCGCCGATTTCCGCCTACGGTGGCACCTACTACCGCACGCCGCACATCGACACGCTTGCGCGCGACGGCATCACATTCACCGCCGCCTATGCGGCGTGCCCGGTGTGCTCGCCCACGCGCGGCGCGCTCATGACCGGCCAGTATCCCGCCCGCACGCGCATCACCGATTTTATCGCGGGCAATCCGTATCCATTCCAGCGGCTCAAGCAGCCCGAGTGGCAGAAATTCCTTCCGCTCTCCGCGGCGACGCTCGCCGAGGAACTCGCCGCCCGCGGCTACGCCACCGCGCATTTCGGCAAGTGGCACCTCGCCCGCGGCTACTTTCCGCCACAGAGCCTCGCCGAAGGCCCCGACCAGCAGGGCTTCCAAGAAGTGCTCATCAACCACAAGCCCAAGTCCACCGACGATCCCGAGCAGGATGCCCATGGTGTCGAGGCCATCACGGTGCGCGCTTTGGATTTCCTCGAACGCCACCGCGATCGGCCGTTCTTCCTCTACCTCCCGCACAACACCATCCACTCGCCCATTATGGCACCGCGCGCGCTCGTCGCGAAACACCGCGCACGCCCTGGCTCCGATCGGCCTGAAAATAACCCGATCATCGCCGCCATGATGGAGCAATTCGATGACAGCATCGGCCGCATTCTCGCCAAGATCGACGCGCTCGGCCTACGTGAAAACACCATCGTGATTTTCAATGGCGATAACGGCGGCCTGTTCGGTGACGCCGCGCAGACCCCGCACCGTGGCGGCAAGGCCCAGCTCCACGAAGGCGGCATCCGCGTCCCGCTCCTCATCCGCTGGCCCGGTGTCATCACCGCCGGCCGGGTGAGTGGCGCGCCCACCTCCACCGTGGATTTCTTCCCCACGTTGCTCGAACTCACCGGGAAATCCGTCGCCGCGTCGGCCGTCGTTGATGGCGTGAGCCTCGCGCCGCACCTGCGCGGCGGCCCGGCACCGGCGCGCCCCGCGATCTTCTGGCACTACCCGCATTATCACTCTGCCGGTGACGGCGGGCCGGCGGGCGCCGTGCGTGCGGGCGATTGGAAGCTCGTCGAGTATTTCGAGCACACCGTCGCGAAAACGGGCCGCGCGCCCGAGCTCTACAATCTCCGCACCGATCCCGGCGAAACGAAAAACCTCGCGGCCTCCGATCCCGCGCGCGTGGCGAATCTCCTCGCGATGCTCGCCGCCCACCGTGCCGCGACCAACGCCCAGATGCCCACCCTCAACGAGGCCTACGATCCCAACAATCTGAAGGGAAAAAACCGCGAGTGATTTTCCCGTGAGTGAACTCGCCGAGCCGCCAAGACCCTGAGTGGGTGAAATCAAGCTCGGACGAGGCCGAGAAATGGTATCAAAAAATGTTTCGGAAACCGGCACCAAAATACTAAGAAACAGCGCAGGAAAAGCGCTTGAGCAGCGCCTCAGCGCAGGCGCGGGCGAAGTGCGGGTCGTTGATTTCTACGTCGGGGGTGACGACGGGTATGTCGGGGCGGAGGTTTTGGCGGAGGGCGGTGAAGAGGGCGGTGTCGGCTTCCGGCGAGTGACAGGGTTGGCCCGGGGCGCTGATCACGTTGATGGCGCGGAGCGGGAGCAGGACGGTTACGGGAGCGGTGTAGCGGTTGATTTTTTCGGCGAGGATGCGGCCGAGCTCGGTGCGCTCGGCGGGCGTCGTGCGCATGAGAGTGACCTGCGGGTTGTGTTGGTAGAACAGGCGGCCGGCGAATTTGGCGGGGACGGAGGCGCGCCCACCGAAGTTCTCCATGTCGAGGCAGCCGGGGGCGATGATCGCGGTGGATTTTAGGGAGTTGACGCGACAGGAGCCCCCAACGGGCGCGACGCTGGAGCGTTCTCAGTTACTGGAGACCGCCGCTGCGACCCGGCGAGAGGTGCAAGCCAAACTCGGAGAGGCGAATCCTCGCTACGGCGACCCAGGGTCTGGGCATTGGCTTGGATAGGCCTGCGGCGCAGTAGGTCGTGCCCGTCAAAGAAACCCTGACCATTTTGTGTCCATGAGAAAAGGGCAAGGGATCACCTGTGTGCGAGGAACGACTGAGAGAAATTCTGATGGACGAATGCTTACCAGCTCACGGATTTTTCTTCATTCGTGGGCGTAGGATTTTTTCGTCTCCGATCCGTGCGCGCCAGGCACTGGGAGTGCAGCGGTAGCTACGACGGAAGTGCTGACCGAAGCGCGATACGTCGCGATAGCCGACACGGAGGGCGACGCGCGCCACCGGGAGTTGGGTCGACTGCAATAACTCGGCGGCTTTTTCCAGGCGAAGGCGGAGAACGTAGTTTTGAAAACTGACCCCGTAGCGTTGCCGAAACAGGCGCGACAGATTTCCCGCGCTGGTGTAGGCGACCTTTTCCGCGACGAAGGTGAGCCGCAGGGGCCGCTGCAGCCGAAAGGCGATATGCGAGACGGCGCGTTGCAGCGGATCGTCACCGCGCTCGACGGGCGCGCGTTGTTGTTCCGCGAGCCTGAACCACACCGCCTCGACATGGCTGCGCGCCGCGTCTTCAGCCGCCGCAGGATCGCCGCTAGTGATCGTTTCCACGAGGTGGGCATGCTCCTCGATGAGGACTCTCGCGTCGGGGAAACAGTCTTCGAAGCCCTTCTGGTGAAAGGCCTGGAGCCCGGTCCAGACGACCTGCCAGACTTCGCGCAGGAGCGGCACGGCGGCGGCCGCGACCACCGTGGAGTGCAATTGCGCATCGGCCTCGCGAAAACCCCGGTAGTCGCGCTGGCGCACGGCGGCATTGAGACGTTTCAGGATGGAGTGCAGCGGGCCGGGTTGCCGCGTTTCCGGCGTCGCGTGGGATGCGGCGTGACGCGCCGCGAAACCTTCCAGCAAGGACCGCAGTTCGGAGAGACGGTGAAGTTCAGTGTCGGTCATGGTCGTTGTTATGCGAAATCGAACATCCGTTTATGCCGGTGAGGGCAATCGAGCAAGCCCGTAACTGCTGTGCTTGATCCATCGAGGAAGAATTCGCATCACAACCGCATTCTCGGCAATTTATGCCGAATCGCTCATCCTCAATCGCCCTCATTCCTCGCATGAAAACCTTCCGCGGTCTCTTTCCTCCGCTCATCACGCCGTTCCATTCGGACGGGCGTCTCAACGAACAGGGCCTGCGCGATCACGTCGACTTCGTGATCGCCAATGGGGCCGACGGCTTCTGCGGCGGCAGCAGCACCGGCGAATTCATGAACCTCACGCGCGCCGAATGGGAGCGGGTGCTCGTCATCACGGCCGATCAGAATCGCGGCCGCGTGCCGATGCTCGCGGGCACGGCCGACCTCTCAACCGCGGGAACGATCGAGAAGGCAAAGTTTGCCGAAAGCCTCGGCTACGATGGCCATCTCATCATCCCGCCTTGGTATCAGGTGCACACGATGCGCGAGATCGAGGCCCACTACCGCGCGGTGCGCGAGGCGACGACCAAGCCGATCATGATCTACAACAACCCGCCCGTGGTGGGCGTGCGGCTCGCGCTCGATATGCTCGTGCGCCTGGCC
>Ga0209550_10005888_pt1 | contig 11444 bp, 9 predicted proteins | sample LauGreSuBDMM15SN_2_FD_187567 | JGI IMG/M metagenome (GOLD analysis project Ga0209550, IMG submission 187567) | Freshwater lake microbial communities from Lake Michigan, USA - Su13.BD.MM15.SN (SPAdes) (version 5) | ecosystem: Environmental > Aquatic > Freshwater > Lake | place: Lake Michigan, USA... | reverse complement strand
GCGTGGCTCGTTCAAGCGCAAGTCGGTGGTGATGACTGCTGGCATGGACAAAGACAAAACTTCCAAGCCGCCATCTACTTCGCGAGTGACTTGTGCTTTGCCATCCACCACTTCCACTTTGGAGGCGAAGGTGGCTTGTGGCAAGTCGGCCAATGCAGCCAACATTTGACCCGTTTGGTTGCAATCATCGTCAATGGCTTGTTTGCCCAAGATGATCAAACCAGGCTGTTCTTTGTCGACCAAAGCCTTGAGCAACTTGGCAACCGCCAAAGGTTGCAACTCCAAGTCGACGGGTGTTTCAACCAAGATGGCACGATCGGCACCAATGGCCATGGCCGTGCGCAATGTTTCTTGACACTGTGCGACGCCACAAGACACAGCGATCACTTCGGTTGCGATGCCCTTCTCTTTCAAGCGCACAGCTTCTTCAACAGCAATCTCGTCAAAGGGATTCATGCTCATTTTGACGTTGGCGATGTCGACGCCTGTGCCGTCAGATTTGACGCGCACTTTCACGTTGTAGTCGACAACCCGCTTAACGGGAACAAGAATTTTCATGATGATTCAAACTTAATTGGTAAACGCAGCAATGCCCGTAATGGCGCGGCCCAAAATCAGGGCGTGTACATCGTGCGTGCCTTCGTAGGTGTTAACCACTTCCAAATTGACCAAATGCCTTGCTACGCCAAATTCGGCGCTGATGCCATTGCCACCCAACATGTCGCGTGCCATGCGCGCTACATCCAGTGCTTTGCCGCAGCTGTTGCGCTTCAAAATTGAAGTGACTTCGACGGGTGCGTTGCCGGCATCTTTCATGCGGCCCAATGCCAAGCAGCCCTGCAAGCCCAGGCTGATCTCTGTCAACATGTCGGCCAGTTTCTTTTGAATCAATTGATTGGCAGCCAAAGGACGGCCAAATTGATTGCGGTCCATCACATATTGACGTGCCCGGGTATAGCAATCTTCAGCAGCGCCCAATGCACCCCAAGCAATACCGTAGCGTGCACTGTTGAGGCAAGTGAAAGGACCCTTCAAGCCACGCACTTCAGGGAAGGCATTTTCTTCTGGGCAGAACACTTCTTCCATCACAATTTCGCCGGTAATGGAGGCGCGCAGTCCCACCTTAGCATGGACCGCAGGGGCTGATAAGCCCTTCCAACCCTTTTCCAAAATGAAGCCTCTAATTTGACCTTCATCGTCTTTGGCCCAGACCACAAACACATCGGCAATGGGGCTGTTGGTAATCCACATTTTGTTGCCCGTGATGCTATAGCCACCCGGCACCTTGCGAGCGCGGGTGATCATGCTGCCGGGATCTGATCCGTGATTAGGCTCAGTCAAGCCAAAGCAGCCAACCCATTGGCCTGTTACCAACTTAGGAAGGTATTTTTGCTTTTGCGCTTCTGTTCCAAACTCTTCAATCGGCACCATGACCAAGGAAGACTGAACGCTCATCATGGAGCGGTAGCCTGAATCGACCCGTTCGACTTCTCGCGCAACCAGGCCATAACAGACGTAGTTCAAGCCCGCACCGCCATACGCTTCAGAAATGGTGGGGCCTAAAAGTCCCAGTTCGCCCATTTCTGTAAAGATGGAACGATCAGTTGTTTCCTCTAGAAAGGCATCTAAAACGCGAGGGGCTAGGCGCTCTTGGCAATAGGCATGGGCAGCATCGCGCACTTGACGCTCTTCGTCGGTTAGTTGTCCGTCAAGGTTAAAGGGGTCGGACCATGAAAAACTTGCTTTTGAGTTAGACATATTGATTCAGGAAAAGTGAAAAGAAATCAAGCCGTGCGAAGCAGCTCGCGCCCAATGATGATTTGTTGAATTTGAGTGGTGCCTTCATACAGGCGCAGCAAACGAGCGTCTCTGTAAAAACGCTCAACAGGATATTCGTTGATGTACCCTGCCCCGCCATGAATCTGGACGCCGCGATCTGCGACGCGGCCCACCATCTCTGTGGCAAACAATTTGGCGCAAGACACCTGCATTGAAATTTCGGGATTGGACAAATGGGCAGGCTTTTGGTCAAAGCGGTGTGCCACTTCTTTGACCAAAGACCAAGCTGCCAAAAGCTCAGCTTGGCTATCGGCCAGCATGGCTTGAATCAACTGAAACTCGCCCAGCGCTTTGCCAAATTGCTTTCTGTCGCGGGCATAAGTTCTGGCTTCGTCCAAGATGCGCGAAGCTAAACCACACGATACGGCAGAAATGTTGAGGCGCCCACGGTCAAGCACCTTCATGGCCGTTTTGAAACCTTGTCCTGCGACACCACCAATGATGTTGGCAGCAGGAACTCTGACGTTTTCCAAAATGACATCGCAAGTTTGCGTGCCGCGCTGTCCCATCTTTTTGTCCTTCTTGCCCAATCGAATGCCAGGCAAGTTGGAAGGGACGATGAATGCAGACACACCGCTTGCGCCAGGGCCACCCGTGCGCGCCATCAGCGTGAATGCGCCAGCGCGAGGTGCATTGGTGATATAGCGTTTGGTGCCATTGAGCACGTAGTGATCGCCATCTAATTCTGCTTTGGTCTTGAGTGATGCGGCGTCGGAGCCTACGTCGGGCTCTGTCAAAGCAAAGGACATGACCAACTCGCCGCTGGCTACTTTGGGCAGGTACTCTGCCTTTTGAGCAGGCGTGCCGTCCATCAAGATGCCTTGAGAGCCAATGCCAATGTTGGTGCCAAACACTGAGCGAAATGCGGGCGCCGTGCGACCTAATTCGTAATTCACCAAAATCTCTTGGCTGACAGACAAACCGATACCCCCAAACTCTTCAGGCACCGTCAAGCCAAACAAGCCCATGTCTTTCATGTCTTGAACAATGTCAAGGGGGACTTCGTCGTGCTCTTCAAGGTGATTCTCTGCAGGAATCAAACGCTCCAAAATGAAGCGCTGAACGGTAGCGCGCAAAAGCTCAAAGGATTCAGTGTCAAGTGCCATATTTAACTGTGGTGAAAATCAGGTTTTCTTTTTTCTAGGAATGCACGCATACCTTCATGTGCATCTGCACTGGCAAAACGAGCGTGAAGTTCACGGCGTTCAAACAGAATGCCCTCACTCAAACTTGACTCATGCGCTCTGTTCAAAGATTCTTTAATGGCCATCAGCGCCGGCAGTGAATAGCCAGCAATCTGCGCCGCTAACTTCAATGTTGTGTCTGTTAAGTGAGCGTCTGGAACCACGCGCGAAACTAAACCGTAGCGATCTGCTTCTTCTGCGCTCAGCATTCGCGCAGAAAGACACATGTCCATGGCCTTGGCTTTGCCTATGGCACGCGGCAAGCGTTGCGTGCCGCCTGCGCCTGGCAACATGGCCAATTTGATTTCGGGTAGTGCAAATTTGGCCGATTCTGCTGCCACGATGATGTCGCACGCCAAGGCCAATTCGCAGCCGCCACCCATGGCAAATCCGGAAACAGCTGCAATGACTGGCTTTCGAACTTGCCGGATTGTCTCCCAATTGCGCGTGATAAAGCCGCTTTGGTAAACGTCCATATAAGACCAATCGGCCATGACTGCAATGTCAGCGCCGGCAGCAAAAGCTTTTTCACTTCCAGCAATGACAATTGCGCCTATTTTGTTGTCAAGGTCAAAGTTCAATAACTCTCGTCCCAATGCATCCATCAACTCATCGTTCAATGCATTGAGCTGAGCTGGCCGGTTAAGGGTAATAACCCCAACTCGGCCTTCGCGCGTTACTTTAATTGGCTCTTCCAACATATTTCAAATCAATTTAATCAACTGTGATTTTTTGATCACGGATCAATGCTGACAAAACTTTACCTTCTGTGGCCAAGAGATTCTTAAATTCTGCTGTGTCCAACGCTACGTTCTCTCCACCTAAGTCGGCATATCGTGCTTTCAAAGTAGGTGATGCCAAAGCCTTGGCAACTTCACGATTCAGGCGAGTGATGATTTCTGCTGGTGTGCCATTAGGAGCCCACATACCAAACCAAATATCTAAACTTGCACCTTTGAAACCTTGTTCTGAAATAGTGGGAACATCTGGAAAGAATGGTGAACGTTTATCGCTCAATACGCCCATCAATTTAACTTTTCCAGAGCGAATATGAGGAAACGCAATGCCTGGATCGCAGACCATGTCTGCTTGGCCAGCCAATACGTCTTGCAATGCAGGTGCAGCGCCTTTGTAGGGCACATGCAAAATATCAGTATTCGTTGCTTGTTTGAACAATTCACAAGCCAAGTGCGGTGGCGTACCAGCGCCTGCAGAGGCGTAAGCCAACTTACCACCTTTGGCTTGTGCAACTAATTCTTTAACGTCCTTGGCAGCAGTCTGTGGTTTGGTAACTAAGTACATCTGTGACTTACCAACACCTGCAACGGGCGTCAAATCTCTCGACGGCAAAATATTAGATTTGAGAATGTGCGGATTGACGGTTTCAACTGAAGTTGGTGAAATAAAGAGGGTATAACCATCTGGCGTGGCACGAATAACTTCTGACGCTGCAATGTTACCGCTTGCCCCAGGCTTGTTGTCAATCACAACTGACTGGCCTAGGCTCTCAGTTAAACCTTGAGCTACCAGCCTTGCCATCACATCAGTTGTACCGCCAGGGGCAAATCCAATCACGATGCGAATAGGTTTACTTGGCCATGACTGTGCAAACGAACTGGCGCAAGCAACGACGCCAAGAATTGATATCGCTGCAACCGATAGGGTGCGACGAATTTGGAATTGTGTAGATTGTTTCACGTTAAGTCTCCAGATAATGTTGTTAAAGATCTATGCGCGGTAAATTCTTCAAGCCGCACCGTCGCGCAACTCCTCGCGCAGCTTGAATTTTTGAATCTTTCCAGAAGGCGTAGAGGGCATACTTTGACGAACCTCTAATTTTTCGGGGATGTACTGAAGGGCAACTTTTTGACCTTTCAGGTAGGCAACCATGGTGGGCATGTCAAAGCTTTCACCTGGCTTTGTGACAACCACAGCGCATGCTCGCTCGCCCAATCGCTCATCTGGGTAAGCAACAATTGCGGCCATCGCCACTGCAGGGTGGCGATAAAGCAAGGATTCAATCTCCACAACGGGGATGTTCTCTCCACCGCGAATAATGACGTCTTTGCTTCGACCTGTGATGCGCACATAGCCTTGTTCGTCAATGCGCGCCAGGTCGCCTGTATCAAACCAGCCATCGGCATCAGTTCCATTCAAATGAGGACGCTTGAGGTAGCCACCGAAGTTGGAACAGGCTCTTAAAAATAATTTCCCAGGGGTTCCAACGGGTAATGCGGGTTCAGAAGCATTCGATTCCACCACTTTCAGCTCAACACCAGGCAAAGGCACGCCATCGGTAGTGAATGCACGCTCGTCGGGATCGTCAATTTTGATGAGTGTCACTGCGCCGTTTTCACTCATGCCCCATGCTGAAACGATCTTGGTCTTCAAAGCTTCCCTTGCTTGCTCAACCAACGGCCCCGGAATGGGCGCACCCGCACACAAGAATGTTTTGAGTGTGGGCACTGAGGTCTTTTTCTCAATGACGGTTCGAGTCAAGTCAGTGAGAAACGGCGTTGAAGCCATCGTGAAACTGGCTTTTTCAAGTTGAATAATTTCGACGGCTTTGTTGGGCTCCCAGATGTCCTGCAAGACTGCACTGGCCTTGAGCATGATGGGCATCATGAGTCCATACATAAAGCCTGTTTGGTGTGCCATGGGTGAGGCCATCAAGACGACATCTTCTGCGTCCAACTGCAAGCGATGCGCATACGGAATGATGTTTGCCATCACTGTGTTTGCACTGTGCATGACACCCTTAGGTTCACCTGTTGTGCCTGAGGTATAGATCAATTGCGTTATGTCATCAGGGCTAGGTCGATTAGCGCCCAAAATGTCTTTTGCATCAGCTTCTTTTTCCCATGCGGGGCCGCTCAACAAAGCTTCAAAGCTGTTGGCTTCCTTGCCGTCGACCACAACGACATGTTTCAAGTCGGGAAGGTTCGGCTGAATGCCCTTGATCATGGCCTCAAAGTCAAAACCTCGGAAACTTTTTGGCGCAATGATGACCTTCGCTTCACCATGCTTTAACATGAAATTCAATTCACGTTCGCGGAAGATATGCATGAGCGGGTTGATGACAGCACCAATGCGCGAGCAAGCCAAATAGGTGACGGTGAAATGCCACCAGTTGGGCAGTTGACACGCCACAACATCATTTTTTTGAACACCCAGTCTAGCCAATCCCACGGCCACGCGATCCACCATTTGCCCGAGTTCACGGTATGAGAATCGGCGCAAATCGCCAGCTTCTAAGCGATAGGCCGTCAGGGCCAATTTGTCGGGACAGGCATCCAAACACGCTTCCAAATCGTCGTTGATAGTGCGGTCATGCCAAAGACCTTGTTCAATCATTTGGGCACGTCGGTTGGGAAGTAATACAGCATCGAACTCCATGTTTGTCTCCTTTGGATTTGATTTTTTGCAATGACTTTTTATGCGGGTACGTTTTTCCGACCAGCGCGCGTTCGTGCAATGATGGTTTTCATAATTTGGGCTGTACCGTCGCCAATCTGAAAGCCCAAGACATCTCGCAATCGTTGCTCCATCAAGCCTCGGTCATAACCGCCGTGACCAAAACATAAGAGGCACTGATGGATCACGTCATATGCCAGTTTGGGTCCCCACCACTTGGCCATACCCGCCTCGGCGGAATGAGGAAGCCCTTCGTCTTTGAGCCATAGTCCTTGCAAGCACACCAAACGAGCACCTTCAACTTCAGTGTCATACTGAGCCAATGGATGCGTCACGCCTTGGAAAGCCGACAGAGGTTGACCAAATGCCTGACGCTGTGTGATGTACTCCCAAGTTTCATCGAGTGCTACACGCGCAACAGCCAGACATTGCAAACCAATCAAAGAGCGCGAATAGTCAAAACCATGCATGACCTGCACAAAGCCTTTGTTTTCATCACCCAGACGATGACTTACAGGGATGCGGACGTTCTCGAAAAAAATCGAGCCACGACCAATGGCTCGCTGACCATGGCAGTCAAAACGATTGGTCGTGATGCCTGGTGTGTTCATGGGCACCAGCAAAGCAGTAACCCCGTGTGCGCCCGACTCAGGCGTGCCAGTTCGGCCAAAGACCACCGTGATGTCGGCTTGATCAGCAGCTGAGATGGAGGTTTTTTCGCCATTGATGACATAAAAATCACCATCGCGCTCAATCTTCAAGCGCAAATTGGCGGCATCTGAGCCACCACGGGGCTCGGTCAATGCAATGGCACAGATCGCCTTACCTGCCGTGATCTTCTTTAACCATGGACCCACAATGTCAGCGTTCCCGTATTTGGCAAGAATATGGCTGTTCAATGACGCCAACAGGTTGAGATAAGAAAAGCTCAAGTCAGCTCGCGCAATTTCTTCGTGGATCACACCGGCCGCCAAACAACCCATGCCCAAACCACCATAGGCCTCAGGCAACTCGGGACAAATGAAACCCAAATCACCCATCTCTTTGAGTAAAGTTCGGTCTAAATCACGCGTTTTATCGCGCTCCAGAAATCCGGGCTTGACCCTTTCATCAGCAAAGCGACGAACCGTTTCGGCCAACGCTTGCAGATCGTCATCAATGTAGGGATTCGGGTTCATGGCATGCCTCCGTTTTGACTTTATTTGGCGTACTTGCGGAAATCGGGTTTGCGCTTTTCTTTCAGTGCGTTCACACCTTCGCGCGATTCTTCTGTGTCGTAGTAAAGCTTGAGTGCGTACATGCCCATGCCGGCAATACCGCTTTGATGTGCGGTATCCATGTTGAAGCTTCGCTTGGCAATGGCGATGGCTGTTGGGCTGCGCTCGCAAATGGTTTCGCCCCACTCTTGCACCGTGGCGTCGAGCTGATCGTGCGGTACGCAAATGTTGGCCAAGCCCATGTCCACAGCCTCTTGGCCTGAATAGCGTTTGTTCAAATACCAAATTTCGCGGGCTTTTTTCTCACCCACAACACGGGCCAAGAATGCGGTGCCATAGCCTGGGTCAACAGAACCCATCTTCGGACCCACTTGGCCAAAGATGGCCTTGTCTGAGCAAATGGTGAGGTCGCAAATGGTGCAAAGCACGTTGCCGCCACCAATTGCAAAACCTTGAACACGCGCAATCACAGGCTTGGGCACATCGCGAATGGCGGTGTGTAACTCTTCCATAGGCAGACCAATGGTGCCGCGGCCGTCGTAGTTGCCGTCGTGGGCAGACTGATCGCCGCCCGTGCAAAATGCGCGATCGCCAGCACCTGCCAACACAATGGCGCCCACGCTGCGGTCGTAGCCAGCCTTGTTCAAGGCTTTGATGATTTCATCGCAAGTGGTGCCGCGAAATGCGTTCATTTTGTCGGCACGGTTGATCGTGATCCAAGCCACGCCATTGCGGTTTTCGTAAATGATGTCTTCAAATTGCATGTGTTTCTCCAAAATTGAATTGACTGATTAGCCGTGCATCGTGAGTCCACCGGACACACTCAACACTTGACCCGTAATGAAAGAAGCGTCGTCACTGCTCAAAAATACGATGGCGCCTGCCAAGTCATCTGGCTTACCCAAACGGCCCAACGGAATGGCTTTCTTAAAAGCTTCCATCAGTTTTTCTGGGTTACTTGCACCTTCGGCAAAGCCTGCTAGGAGTGCGGTGTCTGTGGGGCCGGGGCAAACCACATTGACTGTGATGTTGTGACGTGCATGCTCACGCGCCAAGGTTTTGGACAATGCCACCAAGCCACCTTTGCAAGCTGCGTAGACAGCTTCACCCGAAGAACCGCCACGCGCTGCATCTGAAGCAATGTTGACGATGCGACCAGCGCCTCTGGCAGTCATGCTAGGCAATACAGCGTGGTGCATGTGCAAAGCGCCAGTTAGGTTGATGGCGATCAGCTTGTCCCACTCTGCGGGAACAGTTTTGGTAAAGGGCTTGAAAATGTCCCAACCCGCGTTGTTCACCAAAACATCGATAGGACCCAACTGCGCCTCGGCTGCAGCCACTGCTGCGTCCACTTGCGCGCGGTCTGTGATGTTGCAGTTGAAAGCGGCGGCCTTGCCACCTGCCGACTTAATCTCGTCTGCCACTTTTTGGGCAGCTTCTAAGTTCATGTCAAAGACGGCCACATTGGCACCTTCAGCAGCAAAGCGTCGGCACGTAGCCCCACCAATGCCACCTGCTCCGCCCGTGACGATGACTGTTTTATTTTCAAATTTCTTCATTTTGACTCTCCGATGAATGCTGATGTTGGTATGCTTTACGTCAACATCATGCAATTGATAAGGGTGCATATATGTCAATGTATTGCTATATTATGCAGCATCCTGAAATTGCAATGCAAGCATTTTTTTAAATAATTTATCAATGGTAAACCCTATGATTAACAGAGATTTAACTCGACTAGAAATTGCCAATAGGTTGTTCTTTCGCCTTTACCAATGTACCAATATGTTGCATAAAACTGGCACTAGGGCAGTCGAGAAAGAAGGGCTAACCACGCAGCAATGGGCGGTATTGGGTGCCTTGTCTCGCAAAGAAGCAGAAGGCGGAATGAACGTGGGCGACTTGGCCAACTACTTGAAGGTCAGCCGTCAAAATCTGTCCGGCCTCATTGGGCGTATGGAACGGGATGGCCACATTGAATTGGCCGCAGACACACAAGACCGCCGCGCGAAGCGAGTCAGCATGACCGAGAACGGCAGGCACGTATGGGAAAAAGAAGCGCAACCGAAAATTCGCGCATATTACGAATCAGCACTGGTTGACTTTTCAACTGGCGATTTGACGCACACGCTTCACTACTTGCTGAAGTTGCTAGACAACATGGAAAAGATCGATAAAGCGGCTGGCGTCACTGAAGTTTAAAAAGTAATCAGGCAAAAAACCTAAGCATTTCTCAACGACTTATTTATTTGGTAGGCCTACCCAAGACTTTACTGCCCTAAAGTTACCCTGAACTTTTGAATCCAAGCTTTAGTACTCTCTCGACTTTGGGTGCGAGGGTCTATTGCATCTGCCTGCTCAACTGCCCAAGCTGCCCAGTGATCTAATTCTCTAGCGTCGCCCTGGGCAATAGCTTTATCTTTGACAGCATTGATCAAATTTCGAATTTGATCTGCGTACTGCATCCGCTCAATTGCTTGTCTTAGTAACTTGGTTCGAGTTTCAATTAATTGCACCTCTGCCTGTTCTCTCAATTCAACCAACTTTTCAGCTCTGCGCTGTTTCATTTCAATGGCTTCGTTGCGTGCTCTAAGGTTGTAGGAGTACTCGAAAAACACAGACCGCCTGTACCCCTCCTCCCTCTTCACCAGCAGATCTAGAACTACAGTCTTCACCGATTCAGCTGAGAGTTCCTCAAACTCGTAATAGTTCTTACCTCGCGTGACCTCTTCGTCATCTTCTGTCCAAGCAAAACAATAAGTCGTGCGCTTGGTGGTTTTAAAGCGTCGCATTTCTGCAGCGCTTGGGCTGTAGTGCTTGAGAAACACATTGAACTTTTTGGGCTGGTCAAAAACGCGGGCACTAAACACCAAGTATTTACGCCCCCTGACTGATGGCTCAAAGCCCAGCACTTGAAAGCAACTGACAAACACATTGAAGAGTCTGAGTTGCTGGCGCCCTTGAAGCGTTCGAAACTGTGGGTTGGGTGCCCAGCGATCTTTTTTGTGCGCTTCTTCAAGTTGCAGATCTGCTTCATTGATCGTGCGTATGAGGGGATGCATCACTTTGAATGCTTCCATGTTTGGAAGTACTGGCATCACTCCGACCATGCGTTCTCGAAACTCGAGCAGCGTCTCCGTGAAAGGTGAAGGTGGCTCGCGCACAGGATCGTTTAAATCATCAGGGTCAAACTTATCTGTGCGTAATGACTCACGCAATTTGTAGTCATCCAGCACCCACTGATTGAAATCATTCTTCTTTTGGAACAAGTCGGGTAGCTTGGGTCTGACATAGACCACCCGCTTTTTGTCTGAACCAAGATTAGCCCAATAGCCTCTTGGAGGCTTAGGCACCAATTGCTCTTTGCACATCTTGCCAAGCATCACATCTGAGATACCCAATTCCTTGGCCACGTGCGTCATGGGCTTGGACCAAACCAATTCGTACAGCGCTTCGCGGCTGATGTTCTTTTTCATGGGGCACTTTCTTAAACAAACACAAAATCCGTTTAAGAAATATTTTCCTCATACAGAACAACGACTTATAGGAGTCGAACCAAGAGTGTGGAAGCAGTGTGGAAGAAACAGGAAAATTTGCTTGGTTTTTAAGCAAATTTAGGCGGTTTTTAGCTAGCGAAAATAGTTCAGGTTTGCTCTGCGCTAACTAAACAGAAAATTCGCAGTTTCACTCGAGAAAACTGCTTTTAAATGCTGGCATTTGCAGCTAAAAGACAAGAAAAAAGCGACTCGAATAAGTCGCTTTTTAAGTGGTGGGCCCACCTGGACTCGAA
>Ga0209550_10005887_pt1 | contig 11444 bp, 9 predicted proteins | sample LauGreSuBDMM15SN_2_FD_187567 | JGI IMG/M metagenome (GOLD analysis project Ga0209550, IMG submission 187567) | Freshwater lake microbial communities from Lake Michigan, USA - Su13.BD.MM15.SN (SPAdes) (version 5) | ecosystem: Environmental > Aquatic > Freshwater > Lake | place: Lake Michigan, USA... | reverse complement strand
TTTCACCAAAAACGAAAAGGATGCCAACGGCGAATTTCAGCGTGACAGCATCGGCAGGGTAAAAACTGTTGTGGTTACCGATGAAGAGGCCAAAACCAGAAGAAACTACCAAAAAGGAAATGTAATCAACTACCTCGATGGAGACTCTCTTTCCATGGTGAATTACGGATATGGCATCACTACCTTGGTGAGCGACAAATCAAGGGTATTTAAAGGCGGAAGCTGGGACGACAGGGCCTATTGGCTGAGCCCCGGAACACGCAGGCATCTTGAAGAGGATCAAGCCACTTCAACCATTGGTTTCAGGTGTGCAATGGATCGTTTCGGAAGCCAGGAAGGAAATGGTTTCAAAAACGGAAACCAGTTCAGCAACCGCAGGCAGAACACAAGAAAAAAATAAACAACGACTTAATAATGAAAAGGCCCTCCCAGTGAGGGCTTTTTCATTGGTGCAGGTCTTTAATCTAGTGTATCTTTGCAGCATGCAACTGGATCGCTTATATGCCCTTTACAAGCAGTATCCCAAGGTTCAAACGGATACACGAGCACTCGCCCCCAACGAATTGTTTTTTGCATTGAAAGGCCCAAGTTTTAATGGTAATTTGTTTGCGAGAAAGGCATTGGAAATGGGTGCTGCAGGGGTTGTGATCGATGAGCCCATTGGCATTGAAGCTGACAATATCTTTCTTGTTCAGGATGTACTGGAAACCCTTCAGGCCCTTGCCCTGCACCACCGCAGGCAATTCAAGATTCCATTTATTGCCATCACAGGAAGCAATGGAAAAACAACCACCAAAGAATTGTTGCATGCCGTCTTGTCCAGCACGTATACCACCTATACCACCAAAGGGAACCTCAACAACCATATCGGCGTTCCTTTGACCATCCTTTCGATCAAGGATGATGCTGCCATGGCCATTATCGAGATGGGCGCGAACCATCAAAAGGAAATTGAAAGCTATTGCAAGATGGCATTGCCAACACATGGGATCATCAACAACTGCGGGAAGGCCCACCTAGAAGGATTTGGCGGCGTTGAAGGCATCAGGAAAGGAAAAGGAGAACTGTTTGATTTTCTGTCTTTGAACAATGGCACAGCATTTATCAATGCAGGATTGGATTACCTTATCGATATGTCATCCGCCATCAAAAACAAGATTTTCTATGGCGGAAAAGGCAATTCTTTCGAGGCTGCTGTTTTCCAAAGCGAGCCATTGCTGGCACTGGAAATCAGGAGTGAAAAATGGGGAACACAGAAAATTTTTACCCAACTGGTGGGCGCCTACAACAAGCCCAACATAGAAGCTGCCATTTCTGTGGGCGATTATTTTGGCATCGCTTTTGAATCCATCAAACGTTCTATAGAAGCCTATGTGCCAGACAATGCAAGGTCTCAGCTGATCCAAAAAGGCAACAATACCATCATCTTAGATGCTTACAATGCCAACCCCAGCAGCATGCAGGCCGCCATTGAAAACTTCAGCCATCAACAGTCAGACAACAAATACATGTTCCTTGGTGGGATGATGGAACTGGGAGAAGAATCAATCGCTGAACATCAAGCCTTGGTTGACATGATCAAAACAACCGGAATCAAGCATGTGGTGCTTGTGGGCGGGGATTTTGCCCATGTTGACCACCACTGCACCTATTTCCCCGATGCTGCCCAAGCCGCCGAATGGATAAAGCAAAACCCACCTTCCAACGCACTCATCCTGATCAAGGGATCAAGGGGAATTAAGATGGAAAAATTGCTGGATTCCTTTTGATGGCAGACTAAAGTCAGGCGTTTAGCAGCATTGAAAACATAATTTTGAAAAATATTACCCATGAGCAGCTATACATCGTCTTATCTGTACAGTGTGTTGAACAACAAGTGTCCCCGGTGCAGAAAAGGCAATATCTATACATCATCCAATGCGTACAAGCTTGGACAGATGACAACAATGAACGAGACCTGCCCTGTTTGCGGACAGCCCACTGAAATTGAGGTGGGATTTTATTACGGTACCGCTTACGTGAGCTATGCCCTGACAATAGCCTTCAGTGTGTCCACCTTTGTGGCCTGGTGGGTCTTGATTGGGATGTCTCTGGACGACAACCGGTTCTTCTGGTGGATGGGAACCAACGCCGTTTTGATGATCCTGATGCAGCCGCTTTTTATGCGCTTGTCTCGAACCCTATGGCTTTCATGGTTTGTGGGCTACAATCCGAATGCCAAGGAAAGCGCTGATGAGTCAGCCAAATGATTTAACTTGAATATCTTAAAACAATCAACAGAATTATGAAACAATTCATTACAATGCTGTTTTTGCTGGTTTCAGCCAACGGCTTTGCCCAAAAAGGGTTCACCATTTCAGGAGATGTCAGTAAAGTAAAGGACCTCATTGCAAAAGTTTACCTCAACTATTATGCCGATGGAAAATCCACCATGGACAGTGCAGAAGTAAAAGACGGCAAGTTTAGTTTTACCGGAACATTGGCTGACCCGGTGATGGGGAGCCTGAGGGCCAAATACCAGGAAGTACCTGGTGCAAAGTCGATGAAGGCCATCTCCTACAACAGGGACATCAAGCAGGTTTTTCTTGAAAATTCAAAGATAAAAATTGCGAGTGTCGACTCATTTGCCAATGCAACCATCAAGGGTTCAAAATCCCATACAGCCTATGTTTCATGGACTGACTTGACCAAAGAGGAAACTGCACAATCGGCTGCTCTTAACAAGGAATACAGTGAGTTTTACAAAAAGAAAGACCAGGCCGGTATGGACAAGATTGATGCGGCCTTTGATAAATTGACCGAGCAGAAAAACATCAAAAACAAGCAGTACCTCAAAGACAACGCATCCTCGCCGATTGCCATGTTCGTATTGAAACAATATGCCGGCTATGATATCAATGCTGATGATGTTGAACCCATGTTCCTTGCGCTGCCAGAACAACTGAGGGCTAGTCCTGCAGGAAAAGACATGACAGAAAAACTGGAGACAGCAAAGAAAACGGGTGTTGGTAAAATGGCCATGGATTTTACCCAAAACGATACCCTCGGCATCCCGGTTTCGCTCTCTTCCTTCCGCGGAAAATATGTACTGATTGATTTCTGGGCCAGCTGGTGCGGACCTTGCCGCCAGGAAAATCCAAATGTTGTCAAAGCTTTCAATGCATACAACAGCAAAGGGTTTACCGTATTGGGTGTTTCATTGGACCAACCTACTGCCAAGGACAAGTGGATGAAGGCCATTCACGATGATAAGCTGACCTGGACGCAGGTATCAGACCTGAAATACTGGAAAAATGATGTGGCGGTGCAATACGGCATCCAGGCCATCCCCCAAAATTTCCTGATTGATCCACAAGGAAAGATTGTAGGCAAAAACCTGCGTGGTGAAGCCCTGAACAAGAAATTGGAAGCGCTTTTCAAATAATACTGTTTGATATTTTATCCGATCCCGGTTGCTTCTGCAGCCGGGATTTTTTTTACCTGCCTGCTCTCGGGTACAAATGGCTACTTGACCCAGGACAGCTGAATTCTCCCATCTTTTTCCGATATTTGCGACTCTAAAACAACCAATATGGGCAAATACAAAGCCGGTGTGCTCTTCGGAGAAGACCTGAAAGCACTTTACCAAGACGCAAAAGACAATCAGTTCGCCATGCCCGCAGTGAATACTACCGGCACAGATACCATCAACGCTACACTTGAGGCTGCCGCTGCAGTGAACTCCCCTGTTATCATTCAGTTTTCAAATGGGGGTGCACAGTTTATCGCAGGAAAAGGCATGCCCAATGACAAACTTCAGGCGAATATCTCCGGTGCCATCTCAGGCGCGCTTCATATCCACAATGTGGCCAAATACTATGGCGTTCCTGTTGTGCTTCATACCGACCATGCTTCTAAAAAATGGTTGCCATGGATCAGCGGACTGATTGATGCTGGCGAGCAATACAACCAAGAAAAAGGACAGCCCCTGTTCAGCTCCCACATGCTTGACCTCAGCGAAGAACCCCTGGAAGAGAACATCGCCACATCTGTAGAATACTTCAAACGCATGGCACCACTTGGCATGGGCATTGAGATTGAATTGGGTGTTACTGGTGGTGAGGAAGATGGTGTTGACAATTCCGATGTTGAAAACGACAAGCTTTATACACAGCCACAACATGTTGCCCATGCATACACCGAATTGGGCAAGGTGGGTGAACTGTTTACCGTTGCTGCTGCATTTGGTAACGTTCATGGAGTTTACAGCCCAGGCAATGTTCAACTTCGCCCAGAAATTTTGAAAAACTCACAAGATTATATTCAAAAGACTTTCAACACCGGTGAAAAACCTGTGTTCTTTGTATTCCATGGTGGAAGTGGTTCACCACAGCACCAGATCAGGGAAGCCATTGGTTATGGTGCCATCAAAATGAACATCGATACTGATCTTCAATGGGCTTTCTGGGAAGGCGTTTTGAACAACTACAAGAAGAACGAAGCCTATCTCCAGGCACAATTGGGTAATCCTGAGGGTGCTGAAAAGCCCAACAAGAAATACTACGATCCAAGGGTTTGGCTCCGCAAAGGCGAAGAGACTTTCATGGCAAGGTTGAAGGTGGCGTTTGAGGATTTGAATTGCATCAATAGGAATGCATAAATTGCTTGATAAAATAAAAAAGCGCTGATGTTCGTCAGCGCTTTTTTTATGCATACTGTAAAATCTTATCGTCCCATCCAGCCACCATCTACGGTGAGGATTTCGCCGTGTACATAGCTGCTGGCTGCGGAAGCCAGATAGACAATGGCTCCTTTGAAATCTTCGGGTTCACCCCAGCGTTTGGCAGGAATACGGTCTAAGATGGATTTGCTGCGCTCAGGGTCGTTTCTGAGGGCTTCAGTATTATCGGTAGCGATATAACCAGGCGCAATACCATTCACATTAACGCCTTTGGAAGCCCACTCGTTGGCCAAAGCTTTTACCAGGCTTGACAAAGCGCCTTTGCTGGCAGCATAACCCGGAACATTGATTCCTCCCTGGAAGGAAAGCAATGAACAGGTGAAAATTATTTTTCCGGATCCTCTTTCAATCATTTTTTTGCCGATTTCTCTGGACATGATGAACTGTGCATCCAGGTTGATGTTGATGACACGATCCCAGTATTCGTCGCTGTGTTCAGCTGCTGGATTGCGCATGATGGTACCGGCATTGTTCACCAGGATATCCGGAACAATTCCAGCGTCAGCCAACTGACCAAGAAAATTATAGATGCTTTCCCTGCTGGAAAAATCTGCCTGGTAAGATTGGAATGATCTGCCCAATGCAGTTACCTGCTTTTCTACCTCACTGCCTGGAGCGAGTGAAGCGCTTACGCCAATGATGTCTGCACCTGCTTCTGCAAGTCCTACGGCCATGCCCATGCCGATGCCACGGTTGCAACCGGTTACAAGGGCAGTTTTTCCTGAGAGGTTGAATGCGTTGAGAATATTCATGATAGAGAGGTTGAGCTTCCCAGCCGAAGGCTGGGGAGGTTAAAGATGGTTATAATGATACGCCACGCTTCCAGGGAATAAAATCATCTTGATTGAGTTGGACGGCCTTGGGTATCACTTCACCGCTGGCGGCTTTGATGCAATATTCCATGATCTCCTCGCCCATTTCTTCAATGGTTTTTTCGCCTTCTACAATCGGGCCACAATCAATATCAATGATGTCAGCCATGCGTTTTGCGAGGGTTGAATTGGTGGCCACTTTAATGGTAGGGCATACTGGGTTTCCTGTTGGTGTTCCCAAGCCGGTAGTAAACAAAATCAAGGTTGCGCCAGAAGCCGCTTTTCCTGTTGTTGCTTCAACATCGTTGCCTGGAGTACACACCAAACTCAGACCTGGTTTTGTTGCGGGTTCTGTATAATCAAGCACATCCACCACAGGAGCTGTGCCTCCTTTTTTGCAAGCGCCAGCACTCTTGATGGCATCGGTAATCAAGCCGTCGCGGATATTGCCAGGAGAGGGATTCATGTGAAAACCTGATCCAGCTTGAATGGCTTGGGCACTGTATTCATCCATCAGTTTGATGAATTTCTCTGCTGTTGCTTTTATTTCGCACCTGTCAATGAGCTCCTGCTCAGCACCACAGAGTTCCGGAAATTCTGCCAGTAAAATTTTTCCATTGAGCGCCACCAGCAAATCCGAAAAATATCCAACTGCAGGATTGGCAGAAATACCGCTGAAACCATCGCTGCCACCGCATTTCACACCAACCGTCAATTTATCCAACCCTGCAGGCTTGCGTTCCTGTTTGTTGATTTCAATCAGCCCCTTAAATGTAGAAGCAATCGCATGCTTGATCAACTCCTCTTCACTCATTGGGCCTTGTTGTTCAAAAACTTGGATGGGTTTGTCAAAATGTGGATTGCGCTTTTTGATGGTATCAATAAATGTATCCACTTGAAGATGCTGGCAACCCAAGCTCAAGACGGTTATTCCACCTACATTGGGATGATCAGCATACGCCGCAAGCAGGTTTTCTAAAATAGCAGAGTCCTGTCTAGTTCCACCACATCCACCCTGGTGGTTGAGGAATTTGATGCCATCCACATTTTTAAACAAACGAACTGCTTTTGCATCCGTTCCTGCAGAAAGGTTTACCGCATCACTATCGAGTTGCTCCCCTTTTTCGTAGGCCACTTTGAGCATCCTGGTATAGCGCTTGTACTTATCTGTAACCGCATAACCCAATTCATTGTGCATGGCTTCACGGATCACATCAAGGTTCCTGTTTTCGCAAAAAACTGTAGGAATAAACAACCAGTAGTTGGCAGTGCCTACACGGCCATCGGTTCTGTGGTAACCGTTGAACGTTCTTCCTGCATATGTTGAAACATCAGGAGCTGTCCATTTGTATTCAGCTTTCCGGTAAGCGTAAGGGTCTGCAGCATGGTGAAGGTTTTCTGTGGTCATCAACCCGCCTTTCTTTACATCGTATTGCACTTTTCCTACCAGCACTCCATACATGATCACCTCGCTACTCTTGGCAAGATCTTCTGTGTAGAACTTATGTTTGGCTTGAACCCTTTCCTGCATTACGTATTGAGATCCCTCAAATTCAATCTTCTCCCCTTGTTCAAGGTCGCGCAGGGCAACAATCACATTGTCCTTGGGATGTACTTTCAGCACAATTTTTTTCATGATCAATGTTGAATTAACCGGTTAGAACAAGTGCTAAGCTAAGCAAAATCTTGCTCTTGGGGAAGTGGAATTACGCAATCGTTGGCGGTAGAAAATTGATGAGCATAGAAAATCTTTTTTGTATCATGTTCAAGTCAATTGAGTGAGTATTACCTTTACCTCCTATAAAACGAAACATCATGAAAAAACTAATTTTTGCAACAATTGTGCTGCTGGTTTCATTTGATATAAATGCACAACCTCCATCGGGTAATGCTGATAAAGGTGATACCTACGGAAGCAAGGTAAAAGCAAAAGGAGCGGGGATAGTGGTGGTTGATTAGCTCAAGTAGAGAAAGATGTTGGATTTTACTTATCGTATCCCTTTCAGCTTACAATCAATTTACTTTTGATAATTCTATTAATTTTGAATCTTGCATCTTTTCGCGATAGAAAGTAACAGATTGAATCAAGCCTTTATAAGCATGAACTGAAACCCCTTTCGGATCAATCATATCTCCTGAATCCTGGCCTAAATAAATATCACCATCATTGGAATTAACGGATTGTATTGGCAGTAACATTTTCCGCTGCCCTATTAATTTCCCATCGGCAAAAAACTTTATAACGTTATTATAGTTTTCAATTACTGCTACAAGATGGGACCATTTGTTGACTATTTCGGATGTTCCGTCAATAAACTGCAGGTGCTTATCATGCGCTACAACAAACCCCGGCACTCCGTTTTCTAAAAATATTGCCCATCCTTCTTTTTGTGATCCACAAGAAGCAATAATACCATCAGGCGACGATGGTTTAATGCGACATTCAATAACAAAACTGCCTTTTGAAGGATCTAAATCCGGTCTGGCTTTTATAACTGCTGTAGCACCATCATTAAAATTACCACTAGCTCCTCTTTGATCTTTATTCAGTACTACCCCCTGGAAATGGATATCATTTTCCGATGGAGAATTTAATGTAGTATTTCCAAAATCAATCGAAAATAGTTTTCCTGTTTTCACATTTCCTAAGCGTTCAGTATCAGGCCTTGGTATCTCAGCTTTATAGCCTGTTTCTTTCTTAAGTTGCTCAAGTTCTGTTTTTAGTTGGCTTTCAATTGCCGTAAATTCTGGTTTCTTTGCTAGATTTTTTAATTCAGCCGGGTCATTTACAACATCATACAACTCATCCATATCATTAATGTCGGGGGTAGTTGAATACAGGTATTTTTCCGTTCGAATAGCTGTTATTCGAGGAATAAAATAAATGAGATCTGTCCAGTATGTAAAAAGAAAAGATTTTCTCCAATTCTCATTTTTCCCAAGTAATAATGGAACTATACTTTTCCCTTGCATTTGTGCAGGAATGGAAACTCCAGCCATTTCAAGAAAGGTAGGGGCAATGTCAGCATTGAGAATCATTTCTGAAATCGTCAGATTAGCGTTTGCCAATTTCGGAAAGCGCATAACCAAAGGAATGCGCATTGATTCGTTATATGCCAAGCGTTTATCTCCTAACCCATGTTCTCCATGAAAAAAACCATTATCGGCTGCAAATACTATTATTGTATTGTCTAATATTCCTTTCTTCTTTAACAAATCATAAATTTCACCCAGTCCATCATCGACTGCAGTGAGTGATCGCAGGTAATCTTTTTGCTTTCCTATGCCTGTTTTTGCAGGCCAAGGAGCAGGCTTACGACTTTTTTGAGGAACTATTTTAGCCAGGTCTTTTTCCCTCAAGCGACGTCGTTGATCTTGATTCATCACAGTTCTTTGCCAGGCTGGTTTGTTTTCCATATTATCGAGCCAACTTGCAGGTTCAGGAACCGAATCAGTGATGAATAAATTTTTGTCTCGATCAGCCGGAGTAAATGGCTCATGAACTGCCTTGTGGGACAAATAAACACAAAATGGTTTATCCGCATTTTTATCGATAAAATTCAGCGTATATTTAGTCAGTTCGTCTGTGATATACCCCTCGTTGCGAATATTTTTTCCATTAATATTCAGATCATTACCAAAATATTGCCCTTGCCCCGGAAAGCTACACCAGTAGTCCCATCCTTTTCTGGGTTCATTGCTTTCTGCCATATGCCATTTACCAATAAAAGCTGTTGCATAACCTTCCCCCTGAAGTATTTGCCCAAATGAACGTGTTTTGTCAGGGTTCAATTCGCGGCCTTCTTGATTGGTGTTCACTCCGTTGGTTTGAGGAAACATCCCTGTTAGAATAGTTGCCCGAGAAGGCGCACAGAGTGAATTCGTACAAAAGGCATTTTTGAAATGTACCCCTTCGTTGCGAAGTTGATCAATATGGGGAGTTTTCAGAAATGGATATCGCCCTGTAAATCCCATGGCATCCCACCTTAAATCATCAACCAGAACAAATATTATATTAGGCCTTGCCACAACATGATTTTCTTTGGGTTGTGCTTCGCAGAAAACTGGCAACCAAAAGAATAACCAAAAAATGTTGATAGAAACTAAATGTTTGTAAGAGTTCATTACGGGTCTTTTATAAATATGTATTTTTAAAACTGTACTTTTTTTGATTTGAATGTATATAAGATGGACTATAGAAAATGTATGATCCTCTATCGAACAGGCTTAACACTTGAATATCCAGACCCACCCCGAAACCAATTGCCAGCTTTTCCTGTAAGCCATAAATAATAATCCGAGCCAAGGTTATTTTCCAAACCAACAAATTTTTTTGTGCCATTCATCGGTAACTCATTCTCACGAAGGCACTTGAAAATGGCTGTGCCTTCATCTATTTCATCAAACATTGCCACATACAAGGAATGAGCGCCTGCAAGCTTTGCACCCGCAACTTGTTTCCATAAAAAATTGCCTCCATTTCTTGGAATAGCGTTGTAAATAGCAGTGTCATTTTTTAAATTGCCCCAACTGAATCCGGGAAAAACGAGGGGCACATAATCAACGCTATTTTCCTTACACCATTGAATATCTTTTGGCAATGAATTCAGGGCTACCTTTTCATAACTGTTTTGATTGTACCTTCCAACAGCCCAAGGCATTATTATGTCGCATTTTTTTATGACCGCATGTAGGCTGGAATCACTTTCAGTATCCTTCGTTAAGGTTCTCCAATAGTATGGAACACCCAACATGACTGAAACCTTTTTAGAGGGCCCTTTGATTTTATCCACTAATTTGTCTACATCGGCAATTGTATATTTTCGGCCATCCTTAAAACCAACACCCCATATTGCCACCAATGGTTTTTTATTGTGTCGCAAATAATTGGGATTTTTAGTATTGCTAAAAAGCGAAAACAAACGCTGCAATTCCTCCCAGTCTTGTTGCACATAAGACAGATCAGCGCTGGTGCTGCCGCTTAAATCATACATAACGCAAATAGCCTTATTGTATTTATTGGCTGCGGTTAATGCATTTTGTAGAACTTTATTAAAATGCGCCTTCCCTTTCGGGTTTGATTCCTTTACTTCACTGACAAACCGTTGCATAAAAACACCATCAATACCGTATTCTTGCATCCATTTAAAATGGAGTTCAACCGTTTCTGCATCTATAGGACTAAATAGTTTTGCATTGTCTCCATTGGCAAAAGAAAACGGAGTAGTATATTGGTTTAGATATTCCTTCATGTCTGGCCACAGGTCAACAGAGGTGCAACCAGGTGCAAAACCACCACAACTCTTCTTTTGATAGTGTCTCCAACCTCTTTCTGCACCATCGCCCTCTGCAGTAAACCAACCCTGGTAACCCGCCATTACAAGGTTTTTGTAAGACGTATAGTTACAGCCTTTTTCATCATATATGACTTCTTTAACAAAAGGAGTTGCATTATCAAAGAGATCCTTATTCTTAGAATAAGAAACTAGAACTAAAAACAATATAACTAAAACACTTATTTGTATGCTTTTCATAGACATAAATATAGCAACCGTTTATAAATGCTGAAGAGACGAAACGTTTCTATGCTATGGCTTCTTAAACTGTTGCTTCGTAATCGTTAAATACAGGTCTCCGTAAGAAGACGAAGATTCTAGCTGCGTATCTTCATCCCATTTATTCCAAGAATCTATAAGAATCAAACGCGTAGTAGCACTGGCATTCATTTTAGCAACATTGCAGAGTTGTTTAAACATTTTTCCTCCATCAGTTCTTGGATAATTTGGTGTAATCGCAGTCGGTTGCAAAATTTTCCAATCATATGCGGGCGTTAGATTTGGGACATAATCGATGCCTCCCATATTTGAAGCAAAATATTCTTTGGAATATTTCCAGTTCTGATCCATTGTTTG
>Ga0209550_10005885_pt1 | contig 11449 bp, 5 predicted proteins | sample LauGreSuBDMM15SN_2_FD_187567 | JGI IMG/M metagenome (GOLD analysis project Ga0209550, IMG submission 187567) | Freshwater lake microbial communities from Lake Michigan, USA - Su13.BD.MM15.SN (SPAdes) (version 5) | ecosystem: Environmental > Aquatic > Freshwater > Lake | place: Lake Michigan, USA... | reverse complement strand
TGTGAATGACGGAAGTGCCCTCTACGGCGGGTATATTGCACCATGATTCCCCTGTATGGATGCAGTGCCATCGCTCTCACCACATCTGTGATCTCAGCTGGGTCAGCTCGACACGTACATACTCGCTCTCGCTCATACTGAACATGTGCCTGTGCGGTCAATTTCTCGAGCCCAGTGCCGTGCGTCCCAACCGCCGCCCGCCTCGCCTCCGGTTCTCTCACGCAAAGATGCCGCCGACGATGGACGATGCATTCGGGTTGCGATGTGCGCCAGGAGTCCGGCCACCGCCATGCTGCAGAAACTGCGACGCATTGGCCGCGCGCCCGCCGGCGGCAGGCACGTCGCTCCCGGCGCCACCGCCAAAGACCACCGGCCCTGCGGACTGCGACGACGGCTGGCTATATGCGCCTGGCGCAAGCTTCTGTGGGGACCACGGCGCCGAGCGTTGGTAGCCTCCCGCGGCCGGGGCAGGGTCGTACATTGGAGGCGGCTTCCCAAGTGTACTGGAGGCGGTCTCCCATTGCCCCGGGTTCGAAGCGACCTTCGGCGGTTCCTTGCGCAGGATACTCTTGGGCTGTGGAGGTGACTGCTGCTGGCCCTTCTGCTGCTGCTGCTGCTGCTGCTGCTGCTGCTTGCGCTGCTGCTGGCGCTGCTGGCGCTCGCGCATATGTTGCAGCTTCTGCCTCTGCCGTTGCTGCTCCTCGTACATGCGGTCGAAGAGCCTCTGCTCGAGAGCTGCGTGCTGCTCTGGAGAGAGGCCCTGCTCGGCGGCGAGCTGTGCCGCGGCATCGATGAGGATCTGAGGATCCTGCTGGAGCTGCTGCTGCAGGTGGGCCGTCTGCTGCTCGAAGGCCTCGTCCTCCTCATTCTCATCGTCCTCGTCATAATCCTCCTCGTCCTCCTCCTCCTCGTAGACCTGCGCACCGCCAAAGTGCGCACGCTGCTGCTGCTGCTGCTGCTGAAGCTGCTGCTGCTGCTGCTGCTGCTGCTGCTGCTGCGATGGCGGCCGCTGCGGCTGCGGCTGATACTGCTGGTCGCGCCGCTCTGCGTGGCCCAAACGTTGCAAGAATGGGTCTTCAGCCACGGCCGTCACCGCGGGGCCGCGACCAAGCGGGTGCGGCTCGACGGCCCACGCGCCACCGCCAAATATGCCTCCCTGCTGCGAGGAGGCATAGTTGAGTGAGGCTGGCGCGCCACAATTTGGACGTCCTTGCTGGCCAGAGCTGCCTCCAAAGATGCCACCGTCCACTGAGGAGGCGTAGGTGAGCGAGTTGCCGTGCGGCTGCAGCGGTGGCGGTGGAGACACAGGGCCGTAGCCAAAGATACCTCCCGGCAGGGAGCTGCTGTTCGCGCGACCATGGGCCAGGCCGTCGAGTCGCTGCCGAGGCTGCATCTCTGGCGGAGGACGGAAGACTTGGCTGTTGGTGGTGCGCAGGGACATCTCGCAGCGCGAGTGGGCTTGACGGAGCGGGAGCAAGGGGAGAGAGACCAAAGTGAAGTCGCCCCCACGAAAAAGTGGAACGCGAACGTTTCAGCAAGGATCTGCAGAATCACAACTGAATCCTGTCGAGAGTAAGTCGTCGTGTTAGAAGACGAACATCAAGTCCACCTCGCAATTCACGCAAAAACAAAACGTCCCGCTGACGATTTCCTCGCCGTCCTGCTCATCGCCTCCTGGGCGTGCGATGAACACAGCCGACCTGCGTCGCCACAGTTAGCCAGCCATGAAGACAATCCTTTTCCTTGCCGCGTTTGTCACCGCCTCGAGCTTGGCTCCACCTGCTCCAGCAAAACCCCTTCTTGGCACGTGTCTGCCGTGCTGCGAAGAGCCGGCGCCAGGGAAGGAGTGCTGCTGTAAGCCGCCAGAGTGTCCTTTGCCTCCATCTTGCACGCCGCCAGGTGTGGCTTTAGCTGACGAGTCACCAATCCAATAGGTGGTTCCGATAAGACGTTGCGCGTGGCTCCATCAGTTTTAGATTGATGGATATCTTAGTTGTGAATTCGCCTCCCTTCCCGGGCGCAGACTGAGACTCGGGAGACACGTGTTATCTCCGATCTGTAACAATACGACGCATGTGACATCCGACATGGTCTTGGCGCAAATGTTTCATCTTATTTGTAATAAATGATATCACGCTATACACGTATGCACGCCTCGCCGCAGGCGTCCGCCCACGGCAACGGCACGCCCTCGTAAGGGAAGGGCACGAGGTACAGGAGAACGCAGTAGTAGTGAGCGGCTGAGGCGGCCATGACAAACAGGTGCCAGATCGTGTGGTCGGGGATGCCGATGGTGCGCTTGTCGCGCACAAAGAACGGCACGCCGACAGTGTACAGAACGCCGCCGACGAACAAGAGCCACACGCCCTGCCCAATGCCCGCGACCTTGTCGATAGCACCCAGGCGGTCGTTGATGTCCTGTATGCACACGAGCGCCGCCCACCCCATGCCAATGTACGTGGAGACTTGTAGCCCGGCCTTGAAGGGGCCGTAGTAGGTGAGGTGCAGCACGATGCCTAAGATGGCCATCAGCCAAAGGAAGCCGAGGAGCCCGGTCGAGTACATGGGCTTATCGGGGAAGAGAATGGTGAGGAAGGGCGTGTACGAGCCTGCCACGAGAAGGTAGAGATGAGGGAGGCACTCAGCATGCGATGAGGGAGGCAAGCAGCATGCGGGAAGGGCGTGTACGCGCCTGCAATGAGAAGGTAGATAGCCGACTGGTCGAAGACGGCAAAGACGGTCAACACCGCGTCGCCCATCGCGAACATGGAGTGGTACAGGGTAGAGGCGAGGTAGAGGCAGAAGAGTGAGATCAGGTAGATGCTGATCGAGGCGACGTAGCCTGAGTTGCTCAGCACGGCGCCGTCGGGCCCGAGGCTAAGCTCGGGCTTGTCGGCGACTGAGATTCCGAGGAAGACGGTCCCAAGGATGACGAGGATGACACCGACGCAGTGCGAGGAGGCGTTGAGCACCTCATCGAGGACGCGATTCCCCTTGAGGACGAGCTTCAGCTCCGCCGGCCGCACCAGCTGCAGCTCCTGGCACATGTCGAAAGAGACCATGTTGAGAGACAGATCGAGTGTCTCGAGTGCGCGCACGCCCTCGCCGCCCTCGCGCAGAAAGTCGACGATGAGCTTCGCGCCCGCGTCCGAGATGAATGAGGCGTACAGGCCGACGTGCACGACCCGCGGATTCACGCGAAGCACCTCGGTGAGCGCGCGCGTGCCACGCTCGCCGATCTGCTGGTTACGCAGGTCAACGGTGTGCACGCACGACTCAGGCAGCCCAAGCACTCGCGCCAGCATCTGGCAGCCAGTGGAGCCAAAGTCGCAGCCTTGGCCGTCGAAATGTGTCCAGTGCTCAAATATGGCACAGGGCGCTTTCTCTCGCAGCACAAAGTCGCAGAAGGCATACATCTCGATGTCACCGAACTTGATATGGCCCGAACCCCCGTTCCAGCGCTCAGGCTTGAGCTCGGCGAGGCGCAGCCGGATGAAGGTAAGCACCCCCGGGCACGGAGCCACCTGTAGCTCTCTGCACACGCGAAGGTACCGTTCGATCAGGCTGCTCGTTGATGTATCGAATGCAATGCTCACGACGCCACCGCCCCTGTTGGGTGGCAAGGGCGATGGCAGTCGCACTGGATCAGGCAGCAGCTTGGACGATGGCTCGTTGCCCCACCGGGCCCACACTGCAGCGCCTGCGTTGTTCGCGGACATCATGGAGACGATCTCGTCCGAGCGCAAAAAAGTCAGCTCTCTTGCAGCGCGCGGTTCGGATGCTGCCAAGAGAGCTGACTTCTTTCCGTGAATTCACGGCGACGGCTGAACACCTCCAGCCCTCTGTCCCCTAACCCTTCGCCTTCCACGCATGAACGGAGTCGGGCTTCTCAAACTATCTCCCCTATCTCCGCGGCGGTTCTCATTGAACCCTTCGCGCCGCACATGACATCAGGTGGGTGTCTTGGTTTTTGTCTCCCAGGAGACAGGAGCCTTTCTCCGCCCTCCCCCCAAGGCATCCGACCCAATAATGAAGTTCGGCAATCGGCTCCTCGAGCAGCTCCACCAGCCGTGGGCGGCGCAGTACTTGCCCTACAATGAGCTCAAGCAGATCCTCAAGAAGATCAGCCCGTCGCCGACGGATGAGGGCGTCGCCGCAGAGGGCGAGTTCCTTTCTGCGGTGCTCGCGGCCGTGCGCATGGTGGACGGCTTCTTCGCAGCGCAAGAGGATGCCTACGTCCGCCGCCTGGCTGAGCTGGCGCATGTCCTCGCCGCGCCCTCCTCATGGATTCTGATGCAGTTCGTGACTGTGCGCGAGGACGGCGTCGACCTGTCACAGCTCGTGGAGGGGATGGTGGAGGGCGTGCACGTGCCGGCGGCGCAGAAGGTGGCGCTCGACTCCTTTCTCGCCCTCTGCGCGGAGATCGACGTGCTGCGCAAGTTCTCCGTCCTCAACTCGCTCGCCGTCACCAAGCTCCTCAAGAAGCACGACAAGTACTCGTCCATCAAGCTCTCGACGACCGTGCTCGATTTCGTCAAGGCCCAATCGTTCACAACGTCGCGCCGGCTCGCAGCGACCTTCACGCACGCGCAATGCATCGCCTCCGAGATCATCAGCGCCGTCACCACGGCCAGTCCTGATTTCGAAGACTACACGTGCTCCATCTGCCTCGACGTGCTGTCCATGCCGGTCGTGCTTCCTTGCACGCACCGCTTCTGCTACGGCTGCCTGTCGGAGGCGGCGCTGCACAACCACGTGCGCGGCCACTGCCCGCTGTGCAAAAAGGAGACGGACCTGGACCCGTCGCACTACGAGATCGACCCGGTGCTCAGCCGGTTCGTCAAATCGCACTTCCGCCGCTCGCCATCCTCCGCAGGCTCGCCCTCGCCGCCGCTCGACAGCCCCTCGCAGCCCTTGGCGCCGCCGAAGCTGCCCGTGGCCCGCGTGCCCGCGCCGATGGCGGCCAAGCTCGAGGCCAAGCTCGAGGCGAGCTCGACGCTTCAGATGCCCAAGCATCTGAGAGTGGCCGCCGGCGCGCCCAGCGGCGCACTCGATGCTGCTCTGCTGATGAAGCAGATGCACGCGGCCGCTCTCGGGCAGCAGTGCCGCGGCCTGCCGTGCACTGGCCTGCCGGTTCCGCGCGCGGTCGGTACATCGCTCGAGCCCTCCAACCTGCTCGCCAACGCGGCGTACCCGCTGTGCGAATCGGGCACCACCGAGACGGCACTCGTCTGCGACGGCGAGCAGTACGACGCGGCCGACGGCGTAGAGTTCGATGGGGCTGCGGAGGATTGGGTGGCTGCGGCCGCCGCCGCCATCGAAGAGGCGTCGACCAACCCCGATGCCAAGCGCGCTCGCAAGCGCGCTTGCTTCGAGTGCCACCGCGCCAAGGCTGCGTGTGAGGGTGAGCCTTGCAACCGCTGCACACGCCTCGGCAAGACGTGCTTTACCCAGGAGCGTAAGAAGCGGCGTCGCCGCGGTGGTGCCACGCCCGCGCCCGTCACGCCCACGCCCGCCGCGCCCGCCGACGAGCCAGACCTGCTCTCGCTTCCCCCTCTCGTCTCCACTCAAGCGGCGATGAACATCACGGTGGCGCAAGCTTTTGGTGTGAATGTGAATGGTATGGATGCCCAGGCCCCGTGCGTCTCGCCCAAACCTCGATTCACAGGAGGGCCGTTGGCGGCAGTGGAGCTCCCGATGCGGCCGCTCGCGCCTCAGCGCGTCTCGCTCCACGCGCGCCGCGTACCATCCGCGCCCCCGGCGCCAGCGCCCCCGGTACCAGCGCCCCCGGCACCAGCGCCCCCAACAGCGCCCCCGGCCTCCCCCGGGGACAGGATCGCCAATCCGGAGAGAGCGACATACGCGGGCTCGGTCTGGCCGTACCTGCAGGACGCCAGGCGGCCGGCCGCAGAGTATGACTGCGTGCCCAAGTTCGCCGAGACGGGAGCACCGGTGGTGGCGCCGCCGGCGTCGGAGCTGTGCGCCTGGCAATCTATGGACACTGATGCGCTCGATTGGTCAGGCGCCGATTTCTCCTCCTTTCTGGGCGAGATGTCGTGAACGCTGTCGTGAGCACTGACGCTGTCGTGAGCATCGGCGTTGTCGTGAGCATCGGCGTGGTCGAGGCATGAGGCGCGGCGCCGTCTCGAGCGCACCGTCGCAGCCCCCGTGCTCGACGGACCTTTGAGCCGTTGGAAGCCGTTGGAGCTCCGCAGGCGTTCCCGAGCGCCGTCTCGAGCGCCGAGGGAGCCCCCGAGGCGGCAGTGGTTCCCACATGCGCATGGCGCGTGCCCATGCAGGGGTGGCGGCCGCCAGTGCTGGTCGCCAGTGCTGGTCGCCAGTGCTGGTCGTCTGCTGCCTGGACCCCTATTTACTAGTGCAGCATGCTCCCGGAGGACAACTAGTGCAGCATGCTCCCGGAGGACTAAGGAACTAACTGAGCGAATCTCGGTGCTCGCCTGGAAGGCGAAGTGCAATGGCTGGGTCGCAATTGAGAATGCGTGCGTCTGTCCATGCGCGCGCGCATCGCATGTGAGGAGCTGGAGCACCTGCACGGACCATGGTGACAGTAGACGTTTAGCACCACGGCTCTACCGACAGACGGTTCGTCAACGGCGTATCAGTAGTCGGTACAATCGCTAGACCCGACCGCGATGCCGTGCCCCATCGTGGCTGCGCTCAGCTGTACCTTGTCGTGTACCAGCCTGCCCGGGGTCTGTAGCCTGTACACAATATGCGTGCCGGTGGCCGGCCGTCTTCCCTCTCAGTGAACCGTCCAGTGTCGCGGACGGTCGGTTGCGGGTGTGTGCGCGGTCCACACGACTCAGCACAACCTGCATGCTCGGAGTCTTGTTTACTCACGTTACTCCAAATACTTTATGCACTTTAATACACTAGCGAGCTAGCGAGCGGGGTAGCACTAGCACGTAGCAGCTACGTGTAGCCCACCGGCTGGCAAGCGACTTAACGTTACTAACGATCGTAAACGGAATCGCGCGACTCGCAATCCGAGTGCGATAAAGACGCGCGGCCGCGGCGCCGGCCGCCGGGCGTCTTCTTCCACGTCTTCGCATCACTCCGCGTCTCTGTTCTCTCACGACGCAGAGACCAGAGTTCAGGTCTTAGGCTCACCACCCAAGTCAAGTCAAGTCTCTACTTGACTTGACACCACCCACACACGTCACAGAATGTGACGTGCATGATGGGCGTGGGCATGTGCCGTCGGCGGCGGCGGCACGCGGTCCTCAGGCTCCATCCTCAGCAGATGCCTGGGGCTCGGCGTGGAGGTCGTGCCGCCGTGCGCGGCGTTGACGCCGGCGGGCGAGTGGACGCCGCCATGGCCCGTGGCGGAGCACGCCACTTCTGCCGATATTGCTCGGTTTCGTCGACGCGGAGAGCCCATGAGCGCCGTCATGGGCGCCGTGCATGCACCGCCGCCGGGTGGCGCCGGCGACACGGCCGAGTGCGGTCGTAGGATCTGGCCGGCACCCGCCAAGTCCACCTGCAGCACGTGTGTGTGCTCGGGCAAGGCACCCAAGGGTGACAAGTCATTGAAGGGGACCCGCGACAGTGTGAGCGCACTCATCGGTCGCGCTCGGATGTGATGTCGTGCCATCGTCGCAGTCGCATTCTGCGCGAGCCGCACGGGAGCACCGTGCCCCGAGTGTGAACGTGAATGCCCCGGGAGCTCCAGCCTGACCACCACTGTGTCGAAGGCGCCCCCCGCCGCGCCGCACGTGACGCCCCATCGATGCTTGTGCGGGTTCCAAGCAAAGCCATCGAGACCCGGCTCAGTCTTGAGACTGGGCTGCTTGGGGGGCGAGGCCTCGACAATCGGCTCCGTCGGTCGCTTCTCGCGCAGCCCTGAGAGGGTCTCGACGAGGTGGATGCGCAACTGCTGCAGGCTCTCCACAGCGGCTTTGATCAGGGCCTCGCGCTCCTGACGCGAGGCGACCTCGAGCGCGTGAAACCGCTGTTGCCAATCCTTCAAGTCATTGGCGGCCTTCTCGAGCGACTCATGCGCAGCGCTGTACCTGGCATCGTGCTGCTCGAGCCGCTCCTTCATCTCCCCGTGCTCTCGCCTGACCGTCGCGTGATGATTGGCCGCCTTTTCGAGCAGCGCCTGGAGATCTCTCGTCTCGGCGCGCGCCGTGTCGAGCTCGCGTCTCAGCTCAATCGCGTCGCGGCGCTCGGCCACCACCGCCTCAAGCGCCGCGATGCGCGACTTGTCGGCCTGTCGCGTCCCGAGGCTCGTCTGCAAGAAGCCCCGAAGACGCTCGCCCAGGCTCCGTGGCTCCGATGACGAAACTGGTGATGAAGCCTGTGACGAAACTCCCAGGCACCGATGCTCCTGCATGTTGGGAGCGGGCTCGGTGCCGAGGGCAGGGACACCCGGAACGACGCTCTGCTCGGCCTGGGCCTTGAGGCCGAGCTGCGCGAACGCGTCGCGGAGGGCGGCTTCGCAGTCCGCCATCTCTGCCTGGCAGCGCTTGCATTCGAGCTCGAGTTCATCGAACCGACCGAGCTTGACGTGCGCGCTCGCGACCTCTGCCTCGGCCTTCGCCGCGGCCGATCGTGCCGTCGCGAGCTGATCGATCAACTGCTGGCGCCCGTCTTTGCGCAGCTGCCGACACTCCACCACTAGCCTGTCGCGCTCGGCACGCATCGCGCTCGCGGCCTCCAGAACCGACTGCGCCGTCTCGGCCGCTGTCCGGTTCTCAAGCTTCTGCGCGTCGAGCTGCGGGTCGAGGGACTGGAGCGCGTTGCGCAGCGCCGCAGTGAGCTCCTGTGCCTCGCCCTTGAGCAGTGCCACCTCCTCCTGGGCCGCCGTCACGTGCTCCCGCCAGTTGGCCCCTATCCCGAGCCTGCTGTCCTCGCGCAGCTGCGCCTCCAGCCGAATCGCCTGCTGCTCGAGCGCCATGGTGCTCGCCTTTCGTGCTGTGATGAGCTTGAGCTTATACCAATTCGCCTGGCCCTTGAGCGAGCGCCGGCGCGTGTGCATCTCGGCGTCGCCGATCTCGCTGAGCGCCTGGGCCACGGCAATGCGCACCTGCTCAAAGGCTTCTCGCACGCTCACAGCCGCATTGACCCACGTCTCCGCAGTGAGCGGCGCTGAGGGTCGCAGCGGCTTTTCGATGAGGTGCTCGAGCCACTCCTGCATGAGCACGTTCAGCTGCTGCTCGGCCTGCACGACCCTCTCCGTGCATGCACGGTCGAACGACGCGAGCTCCTCGTTCAGCTCAGCGTCGTTCTCCATCGTTGCGGGCGAGGGCGGCGGCAGCTCGGCAGCCGACGAGGCGCCAGTTGCCCTGGGACCATTGTCATCGTAAGACATGGATCGGGTCGGTTTACGCCTCGCCGACGACAGCGGGCTCGGCTGGTCTCGATCGCCATCGATCGCCATCGAGGCCAGGGTACCTGCGAAGCCGCTCAGCCGCGCGCTGCCCAAAGTAGTCTGCATGTACAGTCTGCATGTACAGTTCGTTCGAGGCAAAACCGAAAAAAGGTTCCGATCTCTGGTGTGAAACAGGGTGTGAAACGTCTCGAACGGGAGCGTGCGAGCGTACCTCTCGGCGAGCCGAAAGGTACCGACTCACCGTTGAAAAAATCTGGCCTGATCTCAATCCCTTTTCAGTCACTATTTCATTGTGGCTCTCACACGCAAACTGCGCATCTTGAACTTGTGCAAGCCGGAGGACGTGTCGTTCAGCACCGTGATTTGCAGCTGGCACGGTGGCGACGCGAACGCATGCACGGCCAATGCAGTGAACACGAAGACGGACGTGTTTCGAATGCCGTCCACATGATGCCCATCAATAATGTGCGGCTCGCACGAACAGCCAGCCTGGCACTCGACACGCACGCGACCCATGCCCTGGTACGAGACCAAATGCTCCAGCTGCACCACCACGTCGACCCCATCAGCCGCGGCCCGACCAGCCGCCGTAGCCGAGGCCGCGGCTGGACCTGTGGTTTCTTGATGAGGCCGAGTTTCGTTGGTGCCGGCGATCAGATAGGCGTCAATGCTTGTCAGAAGCACCGCCCCTGGGCGCAGCGCGACGACGCCATCGGAGAGCTTGCGTTTTTCGGGACTCAGGCTGACTGGGCAGTAGACCCACGACGAGGGGGGCGAGGCCATAAAGGCCTTGTAGACTGCCTCGCTCCTAGCCTCCCTCTTCTCGCGCTCTTTGCCAGGCAACGAGGTGACGGAGGCAATGATCTCCTGTGGGCAGCTCGGCTGCTTGGCGCTCCGCTTGGGGAGGCAGCTCGAGTTGCGTAACTTGGATTCAGAGTGGCCTAATTTGGAGTTGGCAACCTCGGCCATCGGCGAGCACCACTGGAGCCGAAGAAAGCCCTGCTGCCCATTGGGTCTGCTGGTGAAAGTGTAGCAGCGCGTCGGCAGCTGCAACCACTCATTCTCCGAATGAAGAGGCTGCGTGGGGGGCGGCTTCTGCCAGTCGCGTAAGGTAGAGCGCATCCACAGTGCATGGGCATGGTCAAACCAGTGAGAGAGCACCTGCGTCACGTACGAGACGCCGTGTCGGCCGTTGATGTAATGCAAGCAGTCGTCTCCGGTCAGGTCCTGCAATGAGAAGCCCGGCTCGTTATTGAGCACATGGGGCTCTAAAGCTTCTTTCATCGAGACGCATGGCTGCGCGTAGTGGTGGCACACGCGCGTTGTCTCGAGCTCGACGCGGGCCCACGGCGTATCTGGGTAAACGAAGCTTTTGATCGTTCCCATGAGCCGGTCGCCCGTGCTGTAAAACGCGCGGGGCGTGCGCCTCTGCGTACACCATTCCGGTGACGAGAGGTGCACGAGGACGGGCTGAGAAGGTAGCTGGAGCATGATCTGGACGATGCGTTCGATGCTGGAGAGGTGCTTGTGATTGTCAAGGGCCATGCTGCCCCACTCGGTGACGACAAGATGCACTTCCGAGGGCATGTGCGAGAACAGGCAGGATGAGAAACTGAGGACAGAGGTGGCATCCAGCCCCGCATTGTAGAGGTGATGGCCTGCGTTCGGGAAGGTGGCGTTGATGTGTTCGAACAGACGGACAGCCCATCCCTTTTGACGGCCATTTATGCCGCTGTATTGCATGCAGCGCTTTTGCTGCTGTTCGATGCAACCGGCATTCTGGGCCTCGCTGGCACCGATCACGGCCATCACGATGGGCAGACCCGAAACAAGCCGCGTAAACAAAGGTTGGAGCGAAAGCGGTGTGCCGAGAGCGCGCACGCTGCGATCCAGCGTGGTGTTCGAGAGCACGATGATCGGAACTTCTGCCATCGATGCTCGGTTTCCCGCTACGAAAGCGAAGTCCGCAAAGAATCGATACTGTCAATACTGTACCGGTAACTCTGCATGAGAAACCACCATCGGGCGGGTGAGGCTACATACGCGCTCAGAAGATGGGGAATGCGAGGTGCAACCAGCTCCAAATGTCCAAGA
>Ga0209550_10005883_pt1 | contig 11450 bp, 4 predicted proteins | sample LauGreSuBDMM15SN_2_FD_187567 | JGI IMG/M metagenome (GOLD analysis project Ga0209550, IMG submission 187567) | Freshwater lake microbial communities from Lake Michigan, USA - Su13.BD.MM15.SN (SPAdes) (version 5) | ecosystem: Environmental > Aquatic > Freshwater > Lake | place: Lake Michigan, USA... | reverse complement strand
ATCATGGTTTTCAACCTTGATTATGTCGCGCGCATCAATCCATTTTGTTTCCGGTTCATTTTCTTTACAACCAGCCCCTACAATGAAAGAACTCAACATGCTTCCATAGCAAAGAATGCTTTCTTGGGTACTTATTGTGCATTCATTTAGCAGTAAGATTCCTTTATAAATATTTTCAAGTTCATTGAATCTTTGTTTCAAATAACTAAGCACACTGCTTTGTGCTTGCACGGGTATCAGAATCCTGGCTAGGTTCAAGTAATGGTTTTCGAGTTCACTCAATAATTGAGTGGCGTCTTCTTCTTTTTTTTCTGCTTTGCTTGAAATAGTGGAAAGGATGTTTTCTGTTCGGTTATCTGCCGAAATGATTGCAATGATTTGCTCATTTGTTGCGCTATGTTGGATGATTTCAATAACTTTTTGATAGCCATTTAAATCTGTGAATAGTTCACTTTCAAATTTTAATACTTTCATCTTTGGATATAATTTAGGAAATGGTCATTGACCAGGTTTCTGTATGTAGCAATTGCCCCTTGGTTATATGTAATTATTCAACCCTTAAAGGGTCGTAGTTGTGAACGTAGCGGTTGTAGCAGATATTGTCTGCAGTGTAGTTAGGTTGATATTTTTTATGAAAACCGCCATAATTTTAGAAGTTTAAAGGTAAGAACAAAGTTTTATTTGAAATATTTTTTTTAATTTTATATTAATTGCCTGCCTAATTTTTTCAATTAATTATCATGAATCAATCATTTTCTGTTGAAATGAATAATTTCAACAATGAGGTTGGCATAAAATACCAGCTTTATAACAGTCTATTTACCTCGCTGCCTTTTCATAAGATTGAAAAAACAGGCATTCTGCTTTCTCTGCTTCAATCGAATTGTGAAGATGGATTTAAGAAAAGAATGAGTCCTGTAGAGATTATGGCAGATTTTTTTGTTCGTCATACTAACTACAACAATGAGCAGCAGCAGATGGACCTGCTTTTCAGGTTTGTTCAATATGTTGAGCGTCAGGTAGTTCTTTTTGATGCACTCGAAGACGCGGCTTTTCCGAAGATAAACGATATGCACGGAGCTGGTACATTAAAGCACCTTCAAACCGATGTTAATCAATACAACAAAGAAATTTCTTTGCAAAAAAAGTTGAAAGACTTTTCTGTGAGGTTGGTGTTAACTGCGCATCCTACTCAGTTCTATCCTGGTTCTGTGCTGGGAATTATCAATGACATGGCTAAGGCAATTTCTGAAAATAATTTGGCACAAATCAACATATTTCTTCAGCAATTGGGGAAAACAGCTTTTTTTAAAAAACAAAAACCAACGCCGTATGATGAAGCCATCAGCTTGGTTTGGTATTTGGAAAACGTGTTTTATCCCGCCAGTGGCAAGATTGTTGCTGCATTGAAGAATCAATATGCAGATATTTTCGACCCATCAAATCCAATCATCAACATGGGGTTTTGGCCCGGTGGTGATAGGGATGGAAATCCTTTTGTAACGAGCGACATAACACTAAAAGTTGCTGATGCCTTGAGGGGCAGCATCATCAAATGCTATTATTTAGACATTAGAAAATTGAGGCGAAGGTTGACTTTTGAGGGTGTTGAAACGAAGTTGCAAGAATTAGAAAGGAAGCTTTATAACAATATTTTCATCCCAGGTCAAAGAACAGAACTCACCAAAGAAGAGATTTTACAAACCTTATCAGAGATCAAAGAGACAATCATTTTTAACCACAATGGGTTGTTTTTAAACTTGGTTGAAGGGTTAATAGGACGGGTTCAACTATTTGGGTTGCATTTTGCATCCTTAGACATAAGGCAAGACAGCAGCGTGCATACAAAAGTGATTTCTGAAGTTGCTGCACAAATGAGTCCAGCTACCAACTATGAATCATTTTCCAATGATGAAAAAATACAATGGTTAACAAGTTTTACACAGCCTGTTATCTCAACAGATACCATGGATCTTATAGTTAGGGATACGTTGACGTCTGTAATGTCCATCAAAGAAATTCAATCTTTTAATGGCAAAGCAGGATGTGAGCGATATATCATCAGTCAATGTAACAGTGCTATCAACATCCTTGAAGTTTTCGCTTTATTTGTGATGGGTGGATGGGAAAAAGATGCCATTACAGTTGATGTTGTGCCTTTGTTTGAAACCATCGAGGATTTGAAAAGTGCGGCAGCGGTGATGAGCGAATTATACAGCTTTCCAATTTATAGACACCATTTGCAAAAAAGAAAAAATCGACAAACCATCATGCTTGGATTCAGCGATGGCACCAAAGATGGCGGTTATTTGATGGCAAATTACAGCATCTACAAAGCCAAGCAAGAATTAACCGCTATATCGGCAAAATTTGGTGTTGATATTATTTTCTTTGATGGAAGGGGTGGACCTCCAGCACGTGGTGGAGGGAAAACGCATAAGTTTTATGCATCCATGGGCAGTGATATTGCAAACAAAGAAATTCAATTAACAGTGCAGGGCCAGACGGTTAGTTCAAATTTTGGCACTACCGCTGCTGCACAATTTAATATTGAGCAATTGATTCATGCCGGAATTGGAAATGAACTATTCTCTGATGGAACCAGTACATTCAGTGAAGAGGAAAAGAGCCTGATGCAACTTCTTGCAGACGAAAGTTATCTTTCTTACAAAGCGTTAAAAGAGAACCCTAATTTTCTTGAATATTTGGTGCACGTGAGTCCCCTTCGTTTTTATGCAGAAACCAATATTGGAAGCAGGCCAACCAAAAGAGGAACTGAGGCTAGATTATCGTTGAAAGATTTGAGGGCTATTCCTTTTGTAGGGGCTTGGAGTCAATTAAAACAAAATGTAACTGGGTACTACGGTGTAGGAACAGCCCTTAAGAAAATAGAAGAGAGGGGTATGATGCAAGAGCTGAAAGCACTTTACCAACGTTCTGCATTTTTCAGGACTTTGATAGACAATTGCGAGATGGCTATGAAAAAATGTTTTTTCCCATTGACTGCATTTCTTGCCGATCATCCTATTTATGGTGAATTGTGGAGAAGCATAGAGGAGGAATTCGAATTGACCAATCGTTATATTTTGATGTTGTCTGGGAAAACGGAATTGATGGCAGACTATCCAATCGAAAAACTCTCCATTCAGATGCGTGAACGCATCGTTTTGCCAATCACAACGATTCAACAATATGCCATCACAAAAGTGAGGGAAATGGAAGAACGGAATATTCAATCTCCGCTTAAAAGTGGGTATGAGAAGTTGGTGATGCGGTGTTCGTTCGGAATCATCAATGCAGGTCGTAATTCAGCTTAGTTTTTAGTTTAAGGTTTTTGGTTTAAAGTTAAAACTTTCAACTAAAAACCTTAAACTAAAAAGATTAATCATCGCCCGGATTTTTGTCAGAAAGATAAACCACTAACGATGCATAAGTCGTGCATCCCACACAAATGAGTATAATGGTTCTGATACCTGCTGGTTTGTGCTTAATTTCCCTACGATACCCAACAACAAAACCGTAAATGTTGCTGTAATAAATTGCGGCAACAGCCTATAAAACAAGAACTCAAACTCAGCATTGTAGGAATTCATTTTCACAATTTTGAGGGAAATTAAGGCAGTGAAAAATCATTTTATTTTTTACAATTGATTTTATGACAATTATGTATTGTAAAAGAGTTTCTTTATTTAACTTCACGCAAAGTTTTATTTATGAATATTTTTGTTGCTGGTCTTCCGTATGATCTTGATGATGCAGAATTGGAAGAAATATTTGAAAAATTTGGACAGGTGAAGACGGCGAAGGTTGCGATAGACAAAGAAACAGGTAAAAGCAGGGGATTTGGATTTGTAGACATGCCGGTAAAGGAAGAAGCCATGGAAGCAATTGAGAACCTCAACGATATCAACTTAGGTAAAAAACCTCTTGTAGTAAAGGCTGCAGAAGACCGTTCTTCTGGTGGTGGTGGACAAGCCGGAGGTGGACAAACAGGTGGCGGTGGATTTAACCGCAGACCACCCACTGGTGGTGGTGGAAATTATGGCGGCGGCGGATTCAACAACAGCCGGTATTAGTTTAAAGTTTTTGGTTTAAAGTTTAAGCTTTGGAGCGAGATAATAGCCGGTATTAGTTGAAAGTTTTTGGTTTAAAGTTTGTTTATTAAACTTTAAACCAAAAACTTTCAACTATTCGCATCTTGCCACACAATTACCTCTAGCATTTCTGATAATGTAAAATTGCTGAGTTTCTGTTATTTTTTCATGCTTCCCTGAGAAACTAAGTTTTCCTTTGTTTTTTGGAAGCATGATGTCTGCAAGGATGTTTGGTGGGAGTGAAAGTTGAATGATGTACTTTCCGTTTGATTGTTCAATAATTTCCTTAATTTCTCCTTGTGGTGTGGGCAGCGTTATTGCAGCCTTCTTTAAACTTCCAATTTGTGGCTTTATCATAATCCTTTTGAAAGCTGGTTCAATTGGTTTTATACCCATCAGATTAAATGCAATTGCATTTGCCGGTGCTGCACCCCATGCGTGGTTCCAATCTAGGTTTGGTTTGAATTTAAAATCCCATGCCTCCATTGTCATACCTGCTCCTAATTCAAGCATGTGGTACCAACTTCTTTCACTTTTTGACGTTAGCAATTTTAATGCATATTCTTCCGCACCCTCATTGTAAAGTGCATCTAATAAGAACTGTGTGCCATAAACACTGCAGGCCATACCCTTGCTTTCAATGAATTTTAACACTTGTTTTTTTTGAGGTCCATCTTCTATCAATCCAAAATCCAATGCAAAAAAGTTTGCATGAAATGAACTGTGTTGGGTTGTGTCTCCGTCTTTAACGAGTCCCGTTTTCACATCAACAAATATTTCTTTGAATGATTTTTTGATGGTGGATGCCCTCTTTTTATAATATGCAGCATCCTCTTTTTTATTGAGTATTTCAGCAAACTTTTGCATCAATAAAATCGACTTGTAATGAAAGGAATTAACCACACTGTTGTAATCACAAAATACAAACCCATCGGATTCTCCAACATAATCAGGACCAGCAACTTTATTGCCTCTTTGTGGCCAATCTGTAATGTCTGTCAGCGTTTCTTTTTTGTCAAAGTGTACGTAATTGATAGATTTTAAAAATGCTTCCGTTTGTGGAATGGCTGTTGTGCTGATCAACTCATTTTTTCCTGTTAAAGAATTGAGTGATTTTAACTTCAGTAAATCATAATATTTTTCAATCAGTTTTTTATTACCTGTAAATATATAGTCATTCCAAATCACCTGATGCATTTGTAAATGCCACTCTGTTGGCCAAGTGGGATGCATCATCAAATGATCAATTGTGTTTCTAGCAACTTCATAAACAGAATCTACTGCGTAGTGCGACAATTGATTGATGAGTGCATCAGCTTCATAAGGTATTCTTTCTCTGTCGCCATCTATGTACAAACCCATAAATGATGTTGCTTTGATGGTATGTTTGCTGATATCCCATATTGCGTTTAAGAGACTGTCTGAACTGTTGAATGAAGATGCATTGTCATTGAATCTATAATGAAAAATTTCCCTGCTGATGGACTTGCTTAAACCTGAGTTTTTGCTTTCAATTTCAACATAACGAAATGGAGTTACAAGCCCTGTTGATTCAGGTACTTTGATGGCATTGTCTCTTAGGTGTTTTTTGTCTGCAACATTTGGGTAATATATATTAACAGGAGCGTTGTTTTCCTTTAAATAAGTGTACATAAAATAACGAATATTCCCTCCTGGATTTCTGTCGATTTTCCCAGTTGCATCGAGTTTTTCTCCAAGATGAATAACAATCGTTTCGCCTATTTTAATGGCTGATGTATTGATTTTTACTTTTGCAAAATAAGGCAATAGAAAGTCATACAACGTATTTCCGTTTGTAAGGGAAATAATATTTTTGGGGTTCTCTTCTTTTTTAACAACTCCATCTGAATACAGGGAATTCTGCGAAAAAGAAGAAGCCATCATCAAAAAAACAAACATAAATGCCAACAATATTCTAGTCATTTTCAACCTTATTTATTCTATGAATTTAATGAAAATAAATCAACCTGAAATGAACATATAAATTGATTCATTCAGCAAGTTTTATCTGAACTTATTTTCGATATTCGTCTTTGTAAATACCCATTTTGTCAAATGGAATTTGTTGAAATCCCGGGATTAATTCAAATACTTTTGAATTTGCTTTTAAATTGAAATTTCCGTTTTTCATGTCTATAAAACCCGGATCTTCTTTGGTAACAAAATTGTTTTTTCCTTCCATCTGGGCATATTGTCCACCCAATAATTCTATCGGATTTTCTGGTCCTCCAACTATTACATTATCTGCTAACAGATTTCCTTGTGCACGCATTCCTTGCCACTCTTTTCCTGCTGTGATTACATCGAGATATGTCATCAGACTTGGGTATTTTGTAGAATAGGGTGGAGACTTATAATTGACTTCTTTTTCTAATCTTTTTCGTATCAATCCTCCCTCGTCAAAAAATTCTTTTGCTTGTGGTGCGGCCCAAGTATAGTACAAAGCAGATACAACTCCCGTATGAGAAATTGGATTCACAACAATGTTGTTTTTCATGACAATATCCCATCCTCCATTGCTGAAAACAACACCGTGATTTGTGTTCATGTTCGAAAATACATTTCCAAATATATATACATCTGTTGATGAGTCATCGCAATAGATTCCCATGTTCATTTTGCTTGCACTGCCACAATCGTGAAAATAATTGTAGCGCAAAATATTTCCTCTGTTGCTTGGGTTTCTTCCTATGTACCAAGGTGATGTATCGTCTGAATTTCTTGTTACATCATGAACATGGTTGTATTCGAATAAGTGTTCGTTGCCGTGTACAAAAATCCCATGAAAATCAGAGTTATACACTTCGTTGTGCAATAACTTGTTTCCACATCCATCTACATTGATACCTGACCATGTGAACTTATTTCTTCTGTTGAAATCATGCACCTTGCAATTCTCCACAACATTGTTACCTGGTATCAGTGTTTTTTTGTCGCCCCCGCTTAAAGCAATTCCGCCACTTCCCGTGTTGTAAACATCACAACTTAGAATCCTGTTGTTTTCTCCTGCGTTTCTATTCCATGTATTGTATTTGTACATGTGGTTTTGAAAGCTTCCCACCTGTCTTGAAACTGCTATTCCTTCATAATCGTCCACGGAGGAGTTCTCATCTATCAGCTTCGCTCCTTGTCCCATGAAAATCCCGCTGGTTCCAACATTCCTGACTGTGCAACCCGCCACCAGCGTGTTGTTGCAGCGTTCCATGTAAACGCCAATTCCCCTGCCTCCTTCAATGGTAAGTCCCTTTAATTGAACATTTTTTACGCCCTCAAGTGCAATGACAGGTTCTTCAAGAATAGATACTTGAATGACCGAATTTTCCATGTCTGCAGGAGGCCAAAAATATAGCATATTGGTTTCTTCATCTGCATACCATTCTCCGGGCATGTCTAATTCTTCCAAGATGTTGATGGCTGCATAGGTTTGGAAATCTCTTCCAGTGTTTACTCCGTATAAATGTGGCTTTGCCAATTTCACAGTTTTATTAACGGTATCAATATAATCAACTGGAATATAGTCATCTGCAAAGCCATAATTGAAAGTGCCCTGAAACCAAATTTGTTTTTGTCCAATCCATTTTGCATGTCTGGCATCTGTATAGTTGAAAATTGCCCCTTTATTAGATTTGTCGCCCATTCTTGGTACAGATCCCTTATCTAACACTTTACCAATTTTGATCATCCCTTTGTTGGGGTACCTGGCCAAAATCATCGGTTCCTCGTTGAAAAAAAGTTCAAGTGTGGCAGGAATTACTGGCAATGAATGGCCATATTGCCTGTGTTTTCCTAAGTTGCTGATACCTGCTGCCTTAAGATCAACCTGCATAATTTTCTCCCTGGCCTGAGGTTCAATTCTAATGAGAATGGCTTTGTCTTTTACGGGTGAAAACTTATCTGCAGGGATGGTTTTACTTCCTGTAATGGAAACTTTTTTACCAGCCTCTGCCATCCAAGTGATTGGTTTTCCTGGTTCGCCCCCATCTTTTTCATCCAATACAAAGGTATTTGCCTGATCATAGGTGCCCTCATGGAGGATCACTTTTACTCCACCTTTTGGTATTTTATGATTGGAGATTAGTTGCCTAACCAATTTCTTTGCAGCCTCCAAGGTGGCTACAGGCTTGGTTTTTGTCCCAGCATAGCTGTCGTTTCCATGGGTACTAACATGAATTTCTTGAGAATGAATGTTATTTATGGAAGCAAACAGCAGCACCAGTGAAATGGAAAGTTGATATATTTTCACTATGATTTCAATTTAGTTGATTAAATTTAGGATAGTAAATTACTCAAGAGAATTGGATTTTAAGTCTTGCCAAAAAATTAAAACAAAAATCAATGAGAGGGTATTTGATTCTACTCCTTTCCCTTGTGCTATGGGGCTGTGATGATGTTGAGCTTCCTAAGGATGTTTCGGAGGTTTACACAAATCTTCCTGATGAGATTGATTACAACCTTCATGTGAAAAGTATTTTGTCTGACAAATGCTTTTCTTGCCATGGTCCGGATATGAAAAAACAGAAGGCTGAACTGAGGCTAGACATTGCTTCTTTTGCATATAGCAAGGTGACTGAATCAGGACTGAAAGCGATTGAGCCCGGAAGTATTTCTCAAAGTGAGTTGGTTCAACGAATTTTAAGTGAGGACGGTGGATACAAAATGCCTACACCAGAATCTCATTTGGAACTTTCTGCATACGAAAAAGCTGTGCTCATCAAATGGGTTAAGCAAGGCGCTGAATACAAACCACATTGGGCCTTTGTTACTCCAGACGATCCTTCAATTCCTGGGGTTGACAAAGATGAGTGGGTAAAAAACGACATTGATAATTTCATCCTGAGTAAAATTGAAAAAGAGGGGTTGACACCTGCTGCTCAGGCCGACAAAGAAACTTTGATCAGGCGATTGAGTTTTGACATCAGGGGTATTTCTCCTGATATAAAAGAAATTGATGCTTTTTTAAAAGATGAGGACCCCAACGCATATGAAAAGTTGGTTGATAAGTACCTCGCATCGCATCATTACGGAGAAAGGATGTCTGCTTATTGGTTGGATGTTGCGAGGTTCGCTGACAGCCATGGATATTTGGATGACAAACACCATGAGGTAAGTCCTTGGCGCGATTGGGTCATCAGTGCTTACAACAGAAACATCCCTTTTAATGATTTTCTCACTTGGCAGTTGGCTGGCGATCTCTTGCCAAATCCTACCAAGGAACAGATTTTGGCAACAGGATTCAACCGCATGCACAAACAGAATTCAGAAGCAGGTATTATTGATGAAGAGTACCGTGTGGAGTACGTTGTAGACCGCACTAATACCCTTGGTACTGCGATGCTTGCGATGACAGTAGGTTGTGCAAAATGCCATGATCATAAATATGATCCAATTAGTCAGAAGGATTATTATTCCATGTACGCATTTTTCAACAATACTTTTGAGAAGGGTAGTCCTAATTATGGAGGTCCCGATATGGTAGCCGGTCCAACACTTCGGTTGACATCCGATGCCGACGATAAGAAGATTGGTATTTATGCCAAGCAGATTGCAGCTCTTGAAAAAAGGGAAGCCATCAAAGAAAGGCAAAAGATTGCAGCACTTGATGCGGCTTCTGAAAAGGAGATCGCTTCTGCGTTGTCAGGAAAATTGGTAGCCAAACTTGATTTTGATAAAACAAATGTTGTCAAGGATAATGAGTATTTTATCAATGCCACAGGAAGCAAGCTAGATGCAACAGTTAAGATGGCAGAATATGGTCAAGGGGTTGTAGGTCGTTCTATGAAGTATAATGATGAAACAAACGTTTTTTTTGAACCTTATAAACTAGCCTATTTTGAACGATATGACCCTTTTGCATTCAGTCTATGGATCAAGGTGCCAACAAACTATCCTTTGGCTACTGTTTTTCATGCCAGTGATCCCCACCGATATGGATACCAGGGATATGATCTTCTGATAAAAGAAAACAAGCTCAATTTCAGGCTAAATCATGCGTTTCCACATGATGCCATCAGTATTATGACTAGAGAAAAATTAATACCAAACCAATGGTATCATGTGGTCATTAGTTACGATGGCAGCAGCAAAGCCTCGGGTCTGAGCATCCACCTCAATGGGAAGCAGGCACCAACTGAAACACAGTACGACAATTTGCACAAGAACATTCGTTCTTATCCCAATATTCACAAAACTAGCCGTTATCGGGGACTTGTATTTGGAAAAAGGGATCTCGACCGGAGCATGCCTGGTGGGGAAATTGATGAATTTCAAGTGTTCTCCAATAGCTTATCCCCTGCAGAAATCAGGCATCTATATGGCAAACTGCCCTTTGATCCGAAGGGCATTAAAAATGAATATGACAGCACTGAATTGATGCTTGCTCGCAAAACATTGTGTGATTTGTATGATTCAACAAAAGAGGTTATGGTCATGGGCGACTTGCCAAAACCACGACAAACATTTTTGTTGAAAAGAGGTGTGTATGACAGCTATGGAGATAAGGTGGAACCTGCAACACCTGAAGCGATATTGCCATTTTCTAAGGACCTCCCCAAAAACCGATTGGGACTTGCAAAATGGATGTTCGATGAAAAAAATCCACTCACAGCCCGTGTTGCAGTAAACAGGATGTGGCAGCTGATTTTTGGAAAGGGATTGGTATCCACATCTGATGATTTTGGTAACCAAGGGGCTATGCCAACGCATCCAGAACTGCTTGATCACCTTGCCGTGTATTATCGCGAAAACAATTGGGATACAAAAGGATTCATGAAATACATCTTCATGAGCGCCACTTACCAACAGTCATCATTAGCAAAGCCTGAGGTCATCAAGCAAGATCCAAGCAACAAACTGCTCACCCGAAATCCACGGTATCGATTTCCTGCAGAAATGTTGCGAGACAATGCACTTGCCATCGCCGGGTTGCTTTCAAATAAGGTAGGAGGGAAGAGTGTTTATCCATACCAGCCGGAGGGATTGTGGGATGCCTTGAGTGATAAAGGATGGCGATACATCTATACTTTGTCTGCCGGCGAGGATATCTACAGGAAAAGCATTTATACAATTAGAAAGCGAACCAGTGTTGTACCTTTCTTACAAATTTTTGATGCATCAGACCGGTCAACTTGTATTGTTAAACGACAGATTTCAAGTTCTCCGATGCAATCTCTTGCCATGCTCAATGATCCTCAAATTATAGAAGCCGCAAGGAATGTGGCCATTCGGATGATGAAAGAAGGTGGAACCAAGTGGCAAAACCAGTTGTCATGGGGCTTTAGACTGATTACAGGTCGATCTCCCAATAAAAAAGAAAATGCATTATTGGATGAAATGTAT
>Ga0209550_10005881_pt1 | contig 11453 bp, 10 predicted proteins | sample LauGreSuBDMM15SN_2_FD_187567 | JGI IMG/M metagenome (GOLD analysis project Ga0209550, IMG submission 187567) | Freshwater lake microbial communities from Lake Michigan, USA - Su13.BD.MM15.SN (SPAdes) (version 5) | ecosystem: Environmental > Aquatic > Freshwater > Lake | place: Lake Michigan... | reverse complement strand
CAATTACCGAGATCGGCATCAAAACCGGTACCTCCGGGCTTATTGTCTGCACCAAGACTAAAGACCTCAATTTCTGCGCGGGTGCCTGGGCTGACATATTGATAGGCAAAGCCCCACGGATCTTTTGGTAAGCGGTCGACGTAGCCGTTCGGCTTCCAGTTTTGAGGAATCGGCTCACTCGTTGGCTTTGCCACCAGGGCGGAAAGCCCTTGTTCGGTGGTGGGATAGCGACCAATATCGAGGCGATAAAGTTTGAGCGCCTGAACGATCGAGCTAATGTCTTGTTTGGCGGCGATCACGCGCGCTTCATCCGGTTTGCTCATAATCTGTGGCACGATCAAGGTTGCCATGATGCCGATGATCGCGATCACCACCATGACCTCGATTAAGGTGAAGCCAAGCTGTGAACGATTTTCGGCCGTGTGGCGCTTAAGTTTTGGGTCGAAAATATTCAAGGTTCTCATTTGGGCTGAAGTCCAGATTAAACAAAAGCAGGGTAGATCGGGCTAAACTTGTCGTTGTAACGGCCTCAAACTAATCATAGATGAGAATTGACTTTAGTGAATAATTTGTCATTTGACCCCCTCTGCAACGACTGATGCAAACATTTTCTGATCACAAAAACTCGCTTGGCCAGTGGTTCAGAAAGCTCAAAGAGTTTCTGACCGCTGAGCGCTCGATCGACTGGGCAAGCTTTTGGCATAGAACGAGTGGTCATCTGGCCTCGAAGGCGACCAAACAAGACTTGCACCGCTCGCGTCGCTTGGGTAACTTTTTTAATCAAATTAAACCATTGTGGTTTGCTCGAGCCATCAGAAACGTATTGGTGTTGTGTATTGTCTTAACCTTGACCTATACCTACTTAGCGATTGAGCGCTTGCCTAGGGTTTCAGACGCCCATCAGTCTTTGCACATTGACCAACTTCAGGATGTTCAAAAAGCCGCCAAACTATTTGGTCACAAAGAATTTGACCTGTCTAAAGTTCAACTCACGGGTGTGATGCGTACAGACGGGTCATCAAGCGGGTATGCTGTTTTCGAGGTAGAGGGCAAAAATATTGGCGCCATTGCTGTTGGTGAGACCTTTGATAAGGGGTACTTTTTAAAGAGTATTGGCACTGATAGCGTCGAGGTGATGTTTCAGGGCAAGGCCCATCAAATTTTAATGACGACCAAGCGTTTTTGAAATAATAAAAAATGTCGCCATTGCTCGTTTATGTCGGCGTCTGGATTGCGTTATTCGCCTGGGCATCGCTCATCGATCTCAAGAGTTACATCCTTCCGGATTGGCTGACCTTGCCGCTGATTTTGAGTGGCGTGGTGTTTAACGCCCTGAGCGTAGATAATTTTTGCTCAACCACTGATTCGTTACTCGGCGTTTTGATTGGGTATGGATTGATTCGTTTAGTCGATGAGTGTTATTTTAAATTCAAAAAACAACGAGGGATCGGGCAGGGTGATGCAAAATTATTGGCGGCGATCGGCGCCATTTTAGGTTGGCAGGCAATCTTTCCGATCTTGTGTTGTGCGGCAATACTTGGGGTGGTTGTTGGGCTATGCCTAATTAGAGTTAAGCGCGTGACCCTTCAACATCAGATACCGTTCGGCCCATTTTTGAGTCTGTTTGCCTGCGCGTTCATTCTTGAAAAAGTTATAGCGCCTGCAATTTAAGTGTTGACGCCTGTGCCTTAAACGCTATCGTTTTGGTCTTAAAATTTCTGCTGAGCAACTCGTCTGCTTTCGGCTGCGATGCCATCTGAAATGTCTTTACGTTTACGGTTGTAAACAGCCCAAGTAATGTTTCCTTGATAAAGATCCAGGCGATTTTTTTGTGCTGCCGGAAACGCAACGATTTTGTTGTACTCGGCCATTTGTTTGTTTGCGGCTGAGGTCAACGGCAGTGCTTCGTTAAATTCATCAGCAAGTTTGTCGTACGCTTGAGACCAAGCGTTAAGGGCGACTTTTTGTGCCTGATTGATTTTAGTTCTGTCAGACATCATGGCGAGGCTTAATTCGCTTGGTGTACAAAACGTTTTCGCAAAATAAGCAGCGTAAGCAGGTTCAAGGCATAGCGATTTAATTTTGTTGCTCAACTCAACCGCGGTGTCTTGCGGTGTCGGCTTATTTGACGGCGCTGGGGTGAGTAGGCTTTCTCCGGGGGGGAGTACACAGCCGCTTAGCAGCATGACTAATAGTAAGGCAAGTGCACGCATAAGGGTTATCAACTATTAATACGGTGGTTTTGATACTCGACACGATCTAAACGACTGACGCCTATTAATCGTCGCACTGGTCAATATATCATAGTGACACTTTATATTTTTCGAATTATTTGATTCGCAGAACTGCTTTTTTCAAATGCATGTGAGGTTAGCTCAGAGAGTTGGTTGTTTCTTAGTTACGCTCAAGATTGATCGCATCAGCGATCTTGCGCCAAGTTGCAAGCTGATCTTTGTTGAATTGATCCATCTCAGCTGGCGTAGAGCTTTGAAGCTCAAAGGCAATCGTTCCAAGTTGCTCGCGTACGTCTTTCCGTTCCGCGACATTTTTCATGGCAAGCGCAACACGGTTCACCACCTCTGTCGATATTCCAGCGGGTCCGTATAGGCCACCCCAAGGGCTAATCGACATGTTGTTAATACCAACTTCTTGTGCGGTTGGGGCAGTGGGTGCCAGAGGACTGCGGCTTGGCAATAAAGTCATCAAGACTCGTACGCGGCCCTCTTGAACCTGTTGCAGGGCGCCACCTGGGGTACCAATCAGCATTTGCACGCGCCCAGCAATCAAATCCGTAGTTGCTGGTGCATCCCCTTTATAAGGAATATGAACCATATCTAGCTTGGTTTCTAGTGCAAATTGTGCTGTCGTAATGATGCTCGTTCCGTTGCCGCTGGCGTAGTTCACCTTGCCTGGGTTCGCGCGAACGTAAGCAAGAAACTCGGTCATGTTTTTTGCGGGAACCTCGGCATTGATCATCAGAAAGAAGCCAAACTTTCCGACCATAGAAATCGGGGTGAGGGCAGTTAAAGGATCATACGGGGGCACTTTGCGCATCGTTGGGGCAGCATTCATACCGGTCGTCGTGGCAAACAGCAAGGTGTAGCCGTCAGGCAGCGAATTGATCGCGGCTAAACCTGCAATCGCGCCGTCTGCGCCGCCTCGATTGTCAATAATGATCGGTTGGCCAAGATCTTCAGACAAGGCTTTTGCCACAATGCGGGCGGTCACGTCAGCGGCACCAGCCGGAGGGAAGGGCACAATCATCTTGATTGACCGGTTGGGATACGCCTGCGACCAGCTCGTAGCGGGTGCGCCGCCAAGTGCGAGTGCCGACATGACGAACAAGAGGATTTTTTTCATTATTTTTCCTTTATGGATCTGCGACTACCACGATAATCGTTTATGGCAGCGTCGTCTACAAGGGTTATCCACTGATATGCTAATACCAAAATTTGATTGGCGGTTTTCCGGGCTCTTGCCTATGATGTGTACAGATAGAGTGGTTCGCAGCTGATTACAAATCGAAATTTTTGTCATTTATCGTTTTGAACACACAGGAAAAAAATGAAAATCGAAACGTTGGCTGTTCACGCAGGCTACACCCCCGAACCAACGACCAAAGCGGTCGCTGTGCCGATCTATCAAACGGTTGCGTATTCTTTTGATAGTGCGCAACATGGTGCCGATTTATTTGACTTAAAAGTTGCGGGCAATATTTATACACGCATCATGAACCCGACGAATGATGTGCTTGAAAAGCGTGTGGCGGCGCTTGAGGGCGGCATCGCAGCATTAACGGTTTCTTCGGGCATGACTGCGATTGCTTATGCGATCCAGACGATCGCTGAGGCGGGTGACAATATCGTTTCAGCCAGCACACTTTACGGTGGTACCTACAACCTTTTTGCGCATACATTTCCACAACAAGGAATCACCGTGCACTTTGCGGATTCGCGTGAGCCCGAAAGTTTTGCCAAGCATATCAACGAAAAAACAAAAGCCATATTTTGCGAGTCGATTGGCAATCCGCTTGGCAATGTGACCGATATCGCTGCGCTGGCTAAGGTCGCGCATGCACACGGAATCCCTTTGATTGTCGATAACACCGTGCCAAGCCCTTATTTGATGCGCCCGATTGAACACGGTGCAGACATCGTTGTCCATTCTTTAACAAAATATTTAGGTGGACACGGCAACAGCATTGGTGGCGCCATTGTTGATAGCGGCAAGTTTCCGTGGGCAGAGCACAAAAAACGGTTTGCGCGCTTAAACGAGCCAGATGTGAGCTATCACGGTGTCGTCTATACCGAGGCTCTTGGCCCCGCAGCTTACATTGGTCGCGCGCGCGTTGTGCCTTTGCGAAACACAGGTGGCGCGTTGTCACCATTCAATGCTTTCTTAATTTTGCAAGGTATTGAAACCTTGGCGTTGCGTATGGATCGTATTTGCGAGAATACGCTGGTTCTGGCGAAGTACCTTGAAAAACACCCTAAGGTTGAGTGGGTGCGTTATGCAGGCCTGCCCAACCACCCAGACCATGCGTTAGTGCAGCGCCAAATGGGTGGGCGGGCTTCGGGTATTTTGTCGTTTGGGATAAAAAGCACAGACTCTGATCCTCGAGCAGCGGGTGCGCGTTTTCTCGATGCCCTGAATCTATTTACACGTCTGGTGAACATCGGCGATGCGAAGTCACTGGCGACACACCCAGCGTCGACCACACATCGTCAGCTGAATCCTGAAGAGCTGGCCAAAGCTGGAGTCTCAGAAAGTATGGTTCGCTTGTCAGTCGGTATTGAGCACATCAGCGACCTACAAGAAGATCTTGAGCAGGCGTTGGCAAAGGCGTAACAGGATGTGAGCAAGGAGGGTGCAGCCTTCCTTGCTCTGGCCTTTGATTTAGTGTGCTGCAGCCAAAATCGTGGCGTTGGATGGTGGTGGCTTACCCGCCGAGCGCGCCTTGTGTGTTCACATATAACGAATAAATTGAATGTGATGAGGCCATGAACAAGCGGTTACGCTTGAGCCCACCAAAGCACAGATTGGCACAACGTTCTGGTAACGCAATCCGGCCAATCATTTTGCCGGCGGGCGAGACGACCATCACGCCATCAAGTTCTGGTGTACCCATGCCCCAACCGCACCAAAGATTGCCATCGATATCCGCACGTAAACCGTCGATGCTGCCAGTACCTGCATCCAAAAACACGCGACCATTTTTGATTTTTGTGCCGTTGTCGACTACGTCGTACACCTGAATCAAGCGGTTTGGTGTGGCGCGTGATTCAATAATGTAGAGCAGGTTTTCGTCTGGTGAAAAACACAAACCATTTGGCCCTTTAAGTTGATCAGTCAACAACGTGGCAATACCTGTAACGCCGTCGATACGGTACACCGAATGCGGTAGTTCGAGCGGTGATTTGACACCTTCATAATTACCCAAGCTGCCAAAGGGCGGATCCGTAAACCAGATTGAGCCATCTGACTTCACGACCACATCATTGGGGGCATTGAGTTTTTTACCCTGAAACGAATCCAGCAGTACGGTGACGCTGCCATCGTACTCAGTGCGGGTGACGCGACGCCCGTGTTCGCAACTGACCAAGCGACCTTGGCGGTCGCGGGTATGGCCATTGGCCCAGTTTGATGGTTTGCGAAACACGCTGACTGCGCCTGTTTCTTCTTCCCACTTCATGATTCGGTCGTTGGGGATGTCGCTCCAAAGCAAATAGCGACCGTCGCCAAACCACACGGGGCCTTCTGCCCAGCGAAACCTGGTTGCGAGTCGCTCAACCGAGGCGAGTGCCAAGCGATAGGCGTCAAACGAGGGGTCTAACGAGATGACGCGAGGGTCGGGGTAGCGTTCGCTTTCTTCCCACATGGCTGACTCCTGAGTGTTATTTATTATGTTGTCAATATACCTGTTTGGAATGAAAAGAGGGGCAAGAAATACCAACGCAAAGCGCGCTTCGCCGCGGTCCCAGCGTTCAAGTCAGCTTGATCAGGCTCCTGAGGGCTTGAGACAGCAATACGCAACGATACAAGCCTGCCGCTCTGTCGAGAAAAGACGAAAAGAGGATTCAGCCAATATGATGTTATTTTTATCATTTCTTCAGAGGTATTGTTTTGATGGCCTCCAACCCTCATGTCGCGTCTGCCGTGACAAAGCTGACGATTACAAAAACCATATCATTGGGTTCGTATCGTTCAATTCCGTTTGTGCGCCTTGAGGGCGTGGCCCATGGCGAGTTGAGCCCTACAGAAAATATCCCTGACTTGGACAAAGCCCCGCGTAACGCGCGCGGCAATGTTGAATATCAAACGCGCGTTGTTCTTATTGCACCGACAGACCCCAAGCAAAGTCAGGGGCGTTTGTTATTCGATGTGCCAAACCGCGGCCTACCGGTCAGTCACGCTTTTTATAACAGTCCGCGGCAGAGGCCTTTGCCGATTGGGTCGCTTGATGCTGGCTTAGGTTTTTTGCAAGAGCAGGGCTTCATGCTGGTATCGACGCAATGGGAGCTTGGGCACGGGTTCGAACCGCCTCAGTTTGTCGATACAAACGGCGAGACCCGCTTTATTGAGGCAGCCGGGTTTGCTGCCGTGCGCGATGTTGCGCGTTTTTTACGCGAGAGCACTCAGGCAGACAATCCGCTTGCGGGTGCGGTCAAACGAATCTATGCGGCCGGCTATTCGCAAACCTCACGGTTTTTGAAAAGCTTTTTGCTCAATGGTTTTAATGTCGCTCAGGGCAAGCAAGTGATTGAAGGTTTTCATCTGGTGGGTGGCGCTGCGGGGCAACTCCCGCTGATGGCCTCGGGCGGAGGGCCAGGCACGGTGGCTGGCAGTACGCCGGCACCGCCTAACCTCGAACACCGCGGTGTGCACGAAGAACCATTCACGTACGCTGCAGTGATTGCAACGCTGCAAGCGCGCAATGAACCGTTGCCCAAGTTATTTGTGACGCACTTTAATATCGACTACATGGGTGGCCGCGCGTCGTTGACACGCACCGGTGCGCATGGCGTGGCTGATCTTGCGCTGCCCGAGAACGTGCGCATGTACGATATCGCCGGCTCTGCGCATCTCAATATGCGTGAACAATATAAGCTGTGCGAATCGATGCATGGGCAGCTTGATTGGTCGCCACCCTTGCGTGCGCAACTGCTTGCACTTGATCAATGGGTAGCCGAGCAGCTTGAGCCGCCATCCACCTGCCTGATGCTCTTGAGGCCTGCGCGTGCAGATGAAACGGTGTACGGTGCGCCGCGCTACTTACCCGAGGCCACTGTGCTGGTGCCTCAGACCGATGCCGACGACAATCCGCTCGGTGGGATTCAAGTGCCGGATGTGGCTGTACCCCTAGGCACCCATGGTCGACCCAATGCGCCCTTGACGAATGTGATTTGCCGCTTGGCTGGCACGTACAAGCCGTTTTTTGCTTTGCAACAAGAGCGCTTGCAGGCTAATGACCCAAGGTTGTCTCTTGAAGAGCGTTATCCCGAGGGCTTAAATCAGTACGTGCAGCGTGTACGAGAAGTGAGCGACCAACTTGTTGCACAGCGGTATTTGCTGGCAGTTGATGCGGCGGTGATTGTGAACGCGGCGGCTGATGAGGCCCGTTTAAAGCCAAAGCCAACGCGGTCAATTTTTCGTTTGTAAAGCCGTATTGCTTGAAGGCATCACGTCTGCGATCCAGACAAGTCAGTGAAAGGCGCGAGGCCCGCCTTTTCGAAACATCAATGAAATGCCTAGGGTGGGCTATTTAGACAAACAGCCCTTAAAAGAGCGTACGACCCCGCAGCGCCTTAGTTTCGGAAAGCTTGCGTTTACCCTCTAGGCGCCGTTGCTTTGAACCATAGGTGGGCTTGGTCGCATGTCGGGTTTTGGGTGGCCGGGCAACGCTGTTGACCAGCTCGTTGAGCCGCGCTAAAGCCTCAGTACGGTTCATGTCTTGGCTGCGGTGAGTTTGGGCCTTGATCACGACGGCCCCATCACGGGTGATGCGATGGTCGTTAAGCGCTAGCAGGCGAACTTTGACGTCTGCGCTGAGTGTTGAGGTGGAGATGCTGAAGCGCAGGTGAATGGCGCTTGAGACCTTATTCACATTTTGCCCACCCGCGCCCTGAGCACGCACAGCGGTAATCGTGACATCGTCTTCAGAAAGGATAATTTGGGCGTACATTGTAAGAATCAGCGATTGACCTGTAAACTACATTATCGTTTATCTCAGGGAGCTTATCGTGGCCAAAGGTCAACAGAAATCCAGTAAAGAATCCAAAAAGCCTAAAAAAGACACTTCGACCCCAAAACCCGCGTCAGGGCTGGCCGATCCGGTACGGGCCACGACCGTCAATACGGTTTACACACGAATCAAGAATAAAGATAAATAGCCTTTGAGGTTTTTCGAAGTGAGCGCCACTTTGATATGTGTGGCTCAACTCTCAGTTTGAAAAGCACAATAAACAGCGGCCTGCCTATTTGTCGCTTGATGCTGAGTCTAAAAGGTAAAAACGGGCATTGCGCCTCTGACGAGAGGTTCAATGCCCGTTGGTATTGCTCGAAAGCCTGGGTGACTTAGGCTTTAACTAACAGTGCCGCACACGAGCGCGTGGTTTCAGTATCAAGTTTGGCGATGCCTGGCATTTTGCCCCAGCCGCCTTTTTCAATGTAAGTGGCGCGAGCCCACTCATCTGCTTTTTTCAGTTCGACCAGATTGGCTGAAAAATTCGCATCACGTTTGAACATCTCAGCGCAAACAGGCGCCAGTGCAGCCGCGACCGCCTTGTTGGCGGTAGCCTTACCGACCGTAGCAGTGCCGCCCGCGGTATGCCAGTCGGCAAAACCAAAACCAATAAGTGCGACTAAGCCGGCTCCGGCAACGGCGCCCCATAGGGTGGGTTCGGTCTGTGCAGGAAGTTTCATAGGTTGCCTTTAGTTGATAAGCGGAAGGCCGTCCGCAAGCGGTTCAGCCCACTGTACGCCCTATGTCGGAGTTGAAGTGGTTTTATCGCCAGTTTCATTCGTTTTGGAGGGAATACCCTCTCAGAGGGAATACCCTTTAAAAATTTGCAATAGCAGGTGACATTGCGCAATATTGATAGAGAAGCGCGTGTTCAATCTAGAAGGTTCAGCTGAATCAATCCACACTCAGTTTCAACGATTCTAAGACTCAGGGGTGTCTGAGCGAATCAGTCTGTCAAGGATTTAAAAAACATCTTTGCGATTTTTGTACGTCGCAGAGTGTGCTCGTTATGTTTCTCGATGCATCTTGTTATAAAAATCAAGCATTGCCACAACGTCTTGGCCTCGATAGCCCGCCGCTAGACCCATTGCCATCATTTCGCGAATGACGGACGCAGCGGGCGTTGGGTGGTTCATTGTTCGACCAAATTCAATGGCCAAGGCTAAATCTTTTTCACCTAATTCGAGTTTAAAGCCGGGCTTGAAGTTTCCTTGGATTGCATTTGGAAATCGTTTCAGAAAATGATGCGAACGCCCACCTGAGCCGGACAATACTGAAAATAGTAACTCTGGCTCGACCCCCGCTGCGGTACCCAGTGCAAACGCTTCGGCTGCGACGAGAATGTTACCCATCGCCATCATGTTGTTGACAAGTTTGACGGTTTTTCCGGTACCCACGACACCAGTGTAGTGGTACGCAGAGCTTAAGGCTTTCAGTATGTCGTCGACTTCGGCGATGTCTTCGGGGTCGCCTCCAACCATTAATACCAACTGTCCTGTGGCGGCCTCTTCGGGGCCACCACTCACAGGCGCATCAATCATTCGTACGCCTTTCTCTTGTGCGACGCTTGCGATTTGTCGCATCGTTTCAGGGTCAATCGTGCTCAGTTCGATTCCAAAGCTACCTGGTTTGGCGAAGGCCAAGATGCCTGTCGAGCTTAGCCAAGCTTGACGTGCGTTGTCTGCGTTAGGCACACTGCTTAAGATCACCTGACGCTCTTGCAGCGCAAGTTTCAAATCGCCCTGTGTCTTCAACCCGCTTGCCTCAGCGAGCTCGCGACTTTGCGCGCTGATATCGAAGCCTAAAACATCAAAGCCCGACGCACTTAGGCGTCGCGCCATCCCACTGCCCATTTGTCCGATTCCAACGAAGGTCAGCGCGTGTTTCATTTTTTCTCCAGCCGAGTGGTGCAAAACCTTTGGCACGTTAATTCATCACGATGCCGGCAGTTTTTACGATGCTGGCATATTTTGTTGACTCAGTTTGCATGAGCTTGCTCAACTCTTCTGGCGAGCCGCCAAGTGCTTCAAACGATAGCTCGGCAAACCTTTCTTTCAAAGCGGGCAGGGCAAGAGTGCGTTTGAGCTCTTGGAAGAGCTTTTGCGTGATGTCAGCAGGCATTTTTGCTGGGCCCCATACCCCGTACCACGAGGGTAATTCAAACCCAGGCAAGCCGCTTTCAGCGACGGTGGGGGTCTGTGGCAAACTTGAGGCACGCTTGGCACTGGTCACGGCCAGCACCTTGAGGCGTCCAGATTTGACATGCTGGATCGCTGACGGCACAGGTTCAACCATTGCGCTGGTATGTCCGGCGATGACATCGGTCAGCGCAGGGCCACCGCCTCGATATGCAATAACCGGCATTTTTAAGCCAGCACGTTGGTTGATGAGTTCTTCAGCCAAATGCCCTGTCGTGCCGATGCTTGAGGTTGCCCAGTTGTATTGACCTGGTTTGCTTTGAACCAGTTTGATGAACTCTTCGAAAGTCGAGGCTGGAAACTCAGCTCGTACAACGATGAGTTGGGGCACATAGCCGATATAGCAGACTGGCGTGAAGTCTTTAATGGGGTCGAACGGCACGGCGTTCGAAATCAACGGCGTAATAATGTGGTTTGCGGCGTTCAGTAATAGCGTATAGCCGTTAGGTGAGGCCTGGTTGACTTGGTTTGAGCCAATCGTACCTCCAGCACCCCCTTTGTTTTCGATAATAACTTGCTGCCCAAGTTGGGTGCCAAACGCGGGTGAAATGATACGCGCAAGCGTATCCACTGTTCCCCCAGGCGGAAACGGCACAACGAGTTTAATTGGGCTGTCTGGAAACCCGGCCGCCCGCACCCAAGGTGCCGCTAAGCCTAGCCCGAGGATTGAGGCGCTCGATTGCAGAAGTTTGCGACGTGTGGGGTTCGCAGAGTTGGATTCGCTCATGTTGTTCTCCTGATTTTTATTTTGTGAGCGCAAGTTTACTGCTAACCAACTGTTTTGTTCTTTCACCTCGCAAATGTTTTGCCAAATCACGACCCGTAAAAGCAGGCGATGAGTCACACGAATCGCACTTGAGTCATAGCAAGTTGTCGCCATACTAGAATAGTCATCTCCTTTTACACAATTTAGTGATTTTATGAAACTTCTTTCTAAGACAACTCTTGGCGCAATCGAACTCAGTAACCGTGTTGTGATGGCACCGTTAACCCGAATGCGTGCCCAAGCCGGT
>Ga0209550_10005880_pt1 | contig 11454 bp, 5 predicted proteins | sample LauGreSuBDMM15SN_2_FD_187567 | JGI IMG/M metagenome (GOLD analysis project Ga0209550, IMG submission 187567) | Freshwater lake microbial communities from Lake Michigan, USA - Su13.BD.MM15.SN (SPAdes) (version 5) | ecosystem: Environmental > Aquatic > Freshwater > Lake | place: Lake Michigan, USA... | reverse complement strand
GCCTGCGAGGAATAGGTCACGGACACGTGGCTCCTGGCACGCCGCCCTCGGGCCAAATTGCACGACCTAATGTCGCACTGCAATCTTCAGTCGTCCCACAAGTAGGCCAGGGGCGCGAGCGGCCATAGGCGCCCGGGACACATACAGGACTATACAAATGTAGGAATCCTACACGGATCACAAAGACGAACCTCACAACGATCCCGAACCGCCAACGCACACGCGCACTTCGCCACGACCCCGGAGTCAACCCCACGGCCGACTTCTGTGCCGTCTTTGAAACGGTTTCCGGAAAGACACAAACTCGCGGGTCCGGGCGGCGGCCGGCATGAAGACGGTCCTCTGGGCCGCAGTTCTGACGCTCAGCGCTGCACGGGAATTGGACGGCTGTGGCGCATCGGATGCTAACCTGCTGTTCAGGCGGCAACGGATTTGCGCCTCGCTCACGCAGTCTCCCTCGTACTATTGCGGCGAGAGCTGGAAGAATGTCTCGAAGGATGTCGCTCATGAGGACTGGCCGTCGCAGGCCACCTACATGCATGACATGTTGGCTGCCCTCTCCGGCCCGACCACGTGCCTCAACACAAGCTACGCCAAGGACACGGTCGAGTGGATGAACACGGCAATGTCGAACGAAACCCTCGCGGGCGGCTCTTTCATGGGGACTTGGCTCGACTTCCAAGTAGGTTATTTCCAAACGCCCATGCCACCCACTGCTCCACGGATCGAGAGCCCGTCCACATTGGGTCGCAAGTGCTGGGCGTTCGCCTACCTCAAGCAGCTCTGGGAGCCGACGCTGCTGGAAACGGCGGTCCAGGCTGCGGGTCTCAACATCTCCTTCTTTATTTCGGAGTGAGATGGAGCACCAACGCCCGTGACGGCGCCCTCGTTGGGTTCGTTTATGCGCCCTCGGTGCTCACCGACGACTGCGTGCCATGGCTCTGGTCGCAGGTACAACAAAGCGATCCCGCTCACCTTCGCGCTGTGCGAGAAGGTCATCCACAACTGTTTCCTCAACGCCTCGGTGGCACCTCGGCCGCCCTGCCCGGCCAGCGTCGACGAGTTCCATGTCGGCTTCGAAAGGGAGAACATCTTGCGCGGCGACATTGTGCAGTACCCGTTCAGCCAATGAGCAGTCGTCCTCCAACGCTGGTGCGCGGCAAAGAGACGGCCAAGTTCATATTACTGTAAGAAGTGGGAATCAATCATGGATTCATGGTTGGTGGAGCGCGGCAGTCGCGTCTGATTTATGTGAGCGATGTGTGTGGTAGGAGTGAATCTACTGTAGGTACTAGCAACTAGGGGAGCGTGTCGCAGTCAGTCACCCATTTTCTGGAGGCTCCAAATCATCAAGATTCTACAGGACGAGCTGTGCTCTTTTGACGATTCTTTGTCGTGCGGTCGCGGCTATACGCAGCAGGTCAATCATGCGCGCCGTCCTCACGCTCACAATAATGCTGGGCACGGGCGCTGCTGCCTTCCGCGCACCCATAACGCTCCCGCCTACCTCCGCCTCGTCACATGCGACGCGCTCGGGCACGGTGAATGCGGTGTCTTCGTGGTACGACGAAGGGAAGCGACTTTCTTCTTCGGTAAAGGCGGAGAAGAAGGCAGACATCGCTGACACGGTTGGCTCTGGCGCTTTCAAGACCCTCGCCGCAGCCCTAGGTGCTGCCGGCCTCGCCGAGACCATAAAGACCGCCGGGCCCTTCACCGTCTTCGCGCCGACGGATGAAGCCTTTGCCAAGCTGCCCGCCGGCACCGTTGACAACCTCCTCAAGCCCGAGAACAAGGCGAAGCTCGCCAGCATCCTCACGTACCACGTCTTGTCTGGCAAGGTGATGGCCAGCACCGTCGTCACCATGGATGGCAAGAAGGTGACAACCGTCAACGGCGCCGAGATCACCATCAAGGTCGGCAAGGACGGCGTCATGGTTGACAGCGCCAATGTCACGAAGACCGACGTAGAGTGCTCGAACGGCGTGATCCACATCATCGATGCGGTCATGTTGCCGGCGCCCGAACCAGAGAAACTCAGCCCAGTCGCGCTCCTTCGCAAGGAGCAAGCACAAGAAGATGAATGGAAGGCTAGCCGGCCCGCCGGCCTCGTACTGCAGCAGAACATCGCCCGCGGCATCTTTGGCGTGCTCGTGGTTGCGGCCGGCTACTTTTTGGTGCCCGCGCTCAGCGCAAATGGTCCGATGGGGGTGCCACGAACAGTGCAGGAATTCGCCGCCACGGCCGATGACCCAGACGGCAGGCAATCACGAGACGTAGACGACCCTTTGTTTCAACAGGTGCCAAGGGCGAAAGATGACATCAGCCTTGATGAGAGGCCCATCTCCGCGAAGCGTTTCCGGACCGGATACGAAGGACGGAAGGACGTGGGCACCTTTCGGCCGTTGTTCCCGACCGCGAAAGAGGTCGACTTCGAGTCCGCGCCCCACGGAGAGTGGGGGGTGTAGATCAGACCAACTCCAGCCGTGTCTGATCGAGCGAGTCTGCAAGTCTGCAGTCTCAGATAGAAGAGTGATAGTTAGCCGAGTCGAGCGCACGGATGTATCTTAAGGTGAAACTTGGTGATGCCTGTCAAAGTCCGGTTGATGAGGGGGATCGCGCCGACAGGCTACCTTCGTTCGCTTTTCGTGACGGCGGGGGGTCGTCGCGCGTCCTATTGAATTCGTTCTAATTAGTAATTTTTTTATCAACGCGCGCGCCACGGACGTCGACGATACCTATACGCTATACCGCGGTGGCGTCCGCGGAGCGGTTACGGAGCGGTCCGTCCCGAGACGTCGACCGACGAACGACCGACGCGGAGCAGCGCGACCCAATACCGCGCGTGCCGCCCGCGGCCGCCCCGCCGCCGCGGGCGACCGGAGACGAGAGAGACGAGGCGCCCACCGTACGCGCCTAGTACGCGCACAACCGGCAGCCCGCGCGGACCCGCGGTCTCCTGTGCGAGTCAACAGTCATCCGTCCGGGTCCGCGGCGACGGCGCGACGCCGCGCGGGTTTCGGAAGCAACGCCGACAGCGACACATCATCGCACGTCAAACCGCGCCGAACGTCGCGAGCAAATAATACAGCGCCATGTCAACACTTTACAAGTACCAATAGTCACACACGCGTGTTCTGTCTGTTGAGACAAGAAAGCCCCACCAATCAAAGAAGACGTCAATGAAGAACCGGTCGCGAACGCGACACGTCATGGTTCAATCGATTGGGGACACCTCAGGCATATGCGTCAAAGTGAACATCCTCGCATGTCCTCCCCGCTCCCGCAGCCACGCAGCCACAGACGACGACTCACGTCCCGCAGACCGTGCTGGCTTTTGTCTGAATCGTTGCGCCCACTCGCCTTCCGTTCGCCGCACATGACTGATGCGCGGGGGCCCCACGGCGACGAGATCGACTCGTCATCTCGACTCATCTCGACGCACGCACATCATCGTAATGCGTTAGATATGAGCATGGCTCCCGACCGGCCGTCGTGATGGCCTGGCTGTTTGCAGGTCACCATCGCCCCAGCCCCATCCAAAGTTTGCTCGCCAAGGACTACGCTTTAAGCGAGGGTGGGCCGCCCCGGCGTCGGTGGTCGCACGGCGTCGGAGCCGTTGGGCTCCACCTCTGGTGTGAAGACTCTGGTGTGAAGACTCTGCTTTGCTGCCTGCTGCCGCACGGTCACGCTCGTCGGGAGCGTGGAGCCATTCTCGAGCCAGATGCTCTCCTGCGACCACGCCGCCGGCGTCTCGACGCACGCCCCGGCAGCTGGTGCGGCAGCGACCGGTACGAGCCCTTCGCGCGTCGGCTTGAGCGTGTGGCCTTGCAGGCTGAAGAGGCTGTGTCCGGGCGAGATGATCGGCTGCGCCCAGGCGGGCGCTGTGGTGGGCGCTGGGCGCGTGACCACCCCGGATGGCAACGAGGGAGCGGCCCCGTTGGCGCACACGCACGGCGCACAGGCCGGGGGGTAGGAAGCCTCTCCGCCGGAGCCGCGGCGCAGTTGTCGGGTGCTGTCGGCGGGTGTCCGAGGTGACGTGTACAGGCGGAGCATGCCTGTGCTCCGCCGCAGGCTGCGCGGCCGCCCTGCCGAAGGCGGTATTGGGACCCCAACGGCACAAGGCGCCGAAGGCGGCGGCTGCAGCTGCCGCGACGAGGGCAGCGGCTCGGCTGAAGGTCGGATGGGCGCTGTGATGGGCGGTGCTGTGTGGGGGGCTGCGTCAACTGCCGGCCGGGGAGAGTCCATCGCCTCGACCGATGAGCTGCAGCGACTCCGAGCCTGTTCACGTTCACAGCGACTCCGAGCGGCGCAAACGGCGGGCCCCTCCTCTGGATCTGGATCTGGATCTGGATCTGGATCTGGGTGCGCCATGCGCACGGCCTCGCTCGAAGATGGAACGCTCACGACCGCCGCTGCCTCATCCGCTGAGGTGATGTCGTCCGCTGGGATCATGACCTCGAGGCGTGGCCTCGACGTGTGGCGGTCCCGGCGGCGCTGCAGCAATGTCGCGTGACGAGACGGCGAAAGGGCCCTGCTCGCTGCTGCCTCAGCCGCTCCCTCGCTGCCCTCGGCCGGGGAACCCTCAACCGTTGCCACCACCGCCTCGTGCTCCTCCAAAGCGTACTCCTCGACAGACTCCTCGACTGCGTTGAGGCCCACATGCCGGCGCTCGGCTGCCGCGGCGAGCAGTTCACGTTCACACGAGCGGATTCGTTCTTGGGCAGCGTGTGTGCCTGCGTGCACCGCTGGCGCCTCTGCTTGCGCCTGCGCCGCTGTCGTCTCTGCCGCCTCTGCGTGCGCGGCTGCCGCGTCCGCCTCTGCGTGCGCCGCTGCCGCCTCAGATGCCCCTGCTGCCTGCCAGTGCAGCTCAGCTTGCTGCGGGGCCACCGGAGGCGAGTGGAGCTTCTCTTCTTCCGCATACGCCTCGAGCAGCGACATCGACGCCCACGCCTCGAGCTCTTGGGTGGCGGCGGCGCGCGCGGCGGCGCGCGCCATGCGCCGAGGGCTCGGAGCCTCCCGAGAGGCTTCTGTTGCTGCGGCGGCGTCGTCAGCATCCTCTCCGCGGCCAAAGTAGCTGCTGCCGCCGCAGCCGCTGCCAGCAGTGCTATTGTAGCTGTTGCCGGCACGGCTAAGTGGGTGCGTAGCAGCGGGCGGCAGGTAGTCCGCCGCCGGCGATGGGTGAGCCATCTGCGCGCGCGCGGCCGCGACCGCCGCCTCCGCCTGGGCCATGGCGAGGGCGCCCACGATGGCGCACTCACCCACGGTGCCACTCTTGCTGCCGGTGCTGCTGAGCCACGCCGAAGGCGGCGTTGGCGGAAGCGGCGGCGAGGGCTTTGTCAGCCCTCGCCAGATGGCCAGTGGAGGCGACTTCGAGCGCGCCCAGTTTTCGTCGTCAGTGGAGGAGGCGACCGCGGCTGACGTGACGACGACTTTCGCCACGACAGCAGGATTGCTGCCGCTGCTGCTTGCGTCCCAAGCGGCCGCTGCGGCCGATCCGCGCAAGGGTGACGAGTTCAGGGAGATGGACCGCAGCCCGCCCCGGTCGCGACTGTTGCGCCCGCACGAAGGCCCAGGCTTCGGCGAGGTTTCCCGCTTGCCGCGCATGGTGACGAAGCGGTGCTGTGGGTTTGCATTCTCGAGATCCATAGGCACGCGATCGCCGTGGCTCGAATTTGTGGCGCAGACTGTTTGAGAACCGCCGAATGAGTACCGACGGCAACGCCAGCGCGACGAAGGCGCCTCGTTGATCGGGCACGGCGCACTGCACACACTCATGCTCTGCCTGCGTGGTGGTGGCGCCGGAGCGAGGCTGACGACTCCGCCGATAGTCCATCGGCGATTGGTAAATACGCGCTCGCCGAGGTAGGCGGTGAGGTCAGGGTCGACGATCGCGGTCATAAGGGGCGCTTCGGGTGCTCGTGGCACCTCCAGCGCCATGGCTCAAGCAAAAGAGAGATGAAGGGCTTTTTGAAAATGGCAAGAGAGACGGTTGTGAATTGAGTGTGAACCGAATTATAAACACGCGCCGAGAGGATGGGCGGAGGGTTTGCCCGACACACAGGAACGCACCTAAATGTACTGAGGCATCTAGCTCACAACTAATCGGGGTCTGGGTGAGGGACCCGCGAGGTCGTTCTTATGCTTTCCGCGCCCCGTCGGATCTCGGATGCAGTGCATGCTGCTTGCTGCAACGGTACGCATGCTATAAGGGCGGGACGGCCCCGTGTGGGATCACGCCGAAACTCGAGCCGCAGTCGTCGATGAGCACAGGCTGTAGCGGCGCATCGTTCTTGCTCACGCGCACGCGCTCCACCTGCCGGACGACCTCGAGGCCGGAGATCACGCGACCGAAGACGACGTGGGTCCCCTCGAGATGTGGCGCCTCGCACGTGGTGATGAAGAACTGTGAGCCATTCATGTTGCGCCCCCCGTTGGCCATCGCGACCATGCCGGGAGCGTCAAACTTGCCCGTCAGGTCCTCATCATCGAATTGGCCGCCAAAAATAGATTCGCCGCCCTTGCCGTCACCGTGGACGATGTCGCCGCCCTGGATCAGAAAGTTGCGGATGACGCGATGGAACCTAGTGCCCTGCAGGTGTAACGGCTTCCTCGAGAGCCGCCCGTTGCCGCGCTCGCCCGTGCAGAGCGCGCGAAAGTTCTCACAGGTCTTGGGCGCCTGGCGCGCGAAGAGCTCGATGGTGACGCGGCCGATGACTTTGGCGTCGACGCTCAGGTCGAGCCACGCGGTTGGGAGCGCGCCGTGCCGGGCGCTGGGCCGCGACGGAATCCCGGTGGCCTCCTTGTACAGCGCCGCCGACCGGTCCGGAGACTCCTCTGAGAAGAACTTGCCGCCAAACTGCGCCGTTTGGGCAAGTTTGGCGACGCGCATGGTGAACTTGGTGCTCAGCACGGCGTCCAGCACGTCCTTGTCGTTCGGGTCGATCTCGAGGGCGAGCTGAAGACTAGCCATCGCCTGCTCGTACTCCTGGCGTCCAAAGTACGCCTGGTAGCTCCGGTAGAGCGCCTTCACCTTCTGCTCGTCGGTGAGCCTCGAGGGCTTCGCGAGCACCTTGTCACACAGTCTGAGCGCCGCCACGTACTCCTCGCGCTTGAGCTCGCAGAACGCCTCGTTGAGCTGGCACGAGAGCAGCAAAATCTCCGCCTCGGCCACTCGGCCACTCAGCAACTGCTCCGCCACGTTGAACTTGGGGCTCTCGATAAGTTCGCAGGCCTCGTGGTAACGCTCCCGTGCCTCGCTATACATGCAATTTCGCACGTACTCGGTGCCCTGGCTCTTGAGTGCGTAGGCCTGGTCCATCATCTCGGCGTCGCTCATGGTCGAGAAGTTTCCTGTGAACCCTTTCCAAGAGTACAACTCCACCTCCCAGCGCACAGTCGAGCATGGCGGCACCAGCCACTTGTTGCCTACGCCTTTCCAGCCCTTGGCGCCATATGCGTACTCGGCCCTGCACACGTACTCGGCGAGCTCACCACGGTTCATCGTCGCCACCGCCGCCGCGAGCCAACCCAGCTCCGTGCCGCTGCCCAGCTTGACGAACGGGTGGCCGATCCGGTCGCGCGACGAGTCGAATCGAGTGCCGTCCATCAGCCAGCCCGTGTAGTGCACCTTACACAGAGCGTCCGCCGGCGGTCGCCCCGCTATCCCGCTGCCCGCGCGCAGCACGCGCTTCATGATGCCACCGTCGCCCTTGATGTCGATGCCCATGGGGTTCGCATGCATGGACTGCGCCTCGGACCGCAACTGCTTGTGCATACGAAGCGACCGTCTATCTGAGGCGTCAGCATCCACGTCCGCGCTCGCCACAGCCTGTGGACCAGGTTCTGGAACCGATGGTACTGGGTTCGTCACTTGGTTCGTCACTGGAACCCATGGCACTGGGTTCGTCACTGGGTTCGTCACTGGAACCCATGGCACCAGCTCCACGTCCACGTCCTCGTCCTCGTCCGCCTTGTATGTGGGACTCGGGCCTTCCTTTACCCGGCCTACGCCGCCCGCCATGACCTGCCCCTTGGCCGTCGCCGCCTCGCACAGGATCCCAACGCGTGTCGGATCCCTCGCCCACTCCAGTACGCCGGCACCCAGTGACGAACCCATCGGCGTGCCCAACCCGAGCGCCGCCTCCCTGGCGCGCGCGACGGCCGGCGTCTCCACCTCCTCCACCATCACAACGTCCTCCAGAGTCTCCACGAGAGGCGGCAGGCACCTGGCTGCGCGCTCGCAATTGGCGTCTTTGGCGACGCATTCGGCGCCTTGCTGCGCGCGCAAGGCATTCTGATCCGCGAGAAAGCCCCTTTTCCACAGCTGCTTGGCCGCTTTTTTCTCCTCCATCTCGAGCCGGCGCACCTCGTCGATCTCGTCAACAATCTCGCGATTTCGCGGGTCGCGCCGCGCGGCCGAGATCAAATCGTCCTTCGCGCGCCCCAGCAAGCCCAACGCCTTGTACGCTTGGCCGCGCCAAAAGTGCGCCTTGACGTTCGTCGTGTCGAGGTGGAGCGCCTTGTCGCACTGCTCGATGGCCTTCTTGGCGCGTGAAGGCGGCGGCGTGCCGTCCTCGCTGGGCCCGTCTGTCTTGGAATCCAGCACTGGCCTGCCAAGCTCGCCAAGCTTCAAATGGCACATCGCCATGTTGACGTACGTCGACATCTTATTCGCGTCGATGGCCATGCGCTTGGCACGCTGCTCCGCATAGGGAATGTCGGCCATGCAGATTTCGGAGCCGATGGCTGCGTACTCGAGCGCCTCGTCGTACCGCCGGAGCGCGCCTTCGTAGTCGCCCAGCTTGAAGAGCTCGTTGCCCTGCGCCTTGCGCCGGATCTGCGTCGCAATCTTCTCGTCGAGCTCCATGGCGTAGCTAGGCTTGAACCGATCGACCTCGACGAGCTCGAGATCAATCTCGACGATCTGGCCCTTGTATCTCTCGTACAGCGGACACTTCGCCTCGCACGGCTTATACAACTCCACTGGGCAGCCGTACGCCCACGCGGACGGCGCACTGACGGTCGCGAACCCCCCCGGGCGCATCTGGAGTACCGCCTGATCGATGGCGGGCATCACCTGCTTCTGACTCTGCACGAAGACAAAGGGCGGCTGATGGCCCAGCTCATCGGCCGCGTACCCTTCCTCCTCAACGACGCGCCATGACGAGCCTTCCTCGCCAGCCTGGCGGCCCTCGCGATCGCGGCAACCCTCGCCAGCCAGGCCGCACGCAAGAGCATGGCACCCCTCGCTCTTCTGGGAGCCCTCACCAATCTGGCATCGCACGCGGTAGCGCACGCGGCACGTACTTTCCAGATTCGGTCCGCGTCGGCCCGATGGGTCCGTGCGGAGCCTCACCTCGACGCGTCCCGCGCGATCCCCCAGCGGGTGCTGGTCGGTCGGACACAAGATCAGCTTGATGAACGACTTGAGCTCAAGCTCAATCTCCACGTCGTCGCCATGGCCACCAATGTACGCCGGCGTGCAGTGCGCGATCACCTTCTCACCCGTACGCATCGTGCGGAGCAGATGCTCGAGTGCGCGGTCGGTGTACGCACCGCCGGATGCGAGACGCATCGAGGTGCGAATCTCCTCGGAGATCGCGCCGAGGACGAGCCTGCGCTCCTCCACCTCGTCGTACATGCGGCGCGTGCGCGCGTTTCGGATCTTGTACTGCACCGTGCACTCCTCGCCCGTGCGTGGGAGATCCTCGGAGGTGCCGCGCCTAATGACCTTGCGGATGCACGTGCCTTCCTTATTTGGAGTGATGTCCTCATACGTGGCGCACTGCACGAGCGTGACATGGAGGCACAGCGTCGCGTTGGGCGGGATACTCTGCATCGGGTCGCCCTTGTCGCCGTACGCGCACTCGGGGGGGATGGTGAACTGCGCCGTCTCGCCCTCGCCCATGCCCCGGCCGCCCGAGGTGACGCCGGAGTCACCAGCAAGGCAAGTCTTCCACCAAGGCGGCAGCCTCGCAAGGCTCGCGGCGTCGAGCTTGAAGGTCTGCGTCTCCATGGGCCGAAAGAGCGTGCCGCACGGCAGCAGCTTGCCCTGCCACTCGAGGGTCACCTCGCACTCCTCGCTTGGCGTCCACGTCGTGCTCGGGGCGACGAGCACCTTCTTCACGATGCGCCCAAGACTCAAATAGGCCACCTCGTACGTCCTGACTAGATGGACGGTGTACACGAGGTACGCATGCGCCGGGATGCCGCGCGCCGCGTCGCCTTGGGCGCCGTACGCCACGCGCGGGTGGATCGTGATCTCGGCAATCTCGCCCTCTCGCATCGACTCAACGGCCTCGCTCAAAGGAGGGAAGAGCTCTCGGGCACCGATGGCCACGTGCAGGGGTTCCTTGCCCTCGGCAAACCGATCATCGAAGATGCCGGCGGGCGGCCCGCACGTCCGCCCATGCGGCCCGTTCACCGTCGGGCAGTACCGTGCCGTATAGTTGAGATCCACTTCGAAGCCCTCGAGCGGATGCTGCCAGCCCGTCGCGCCTCGTAGCAGCTTCTTGAGGATGTTGCGAGGCCCCTTGGAGACGTCGACTATGGCACCCGCATCCTCGGCCTTCAGAACGTATTGGCGATCGTGCTCCTCTTTGTGGGCTGTCCTCTGCCGGTGCTTGAATCGCCCGTGCAGCGTTGTCATGTCCTCATCGTCAGACCACCCGAGGATCTCGTCATACTCTTCCTTGGTCAGGTGGACCTTGGTCCTAGTGTCCGGCGGCTTCTCAGGCAGTGGCATCGGATCGGGCTCGTCGTCCGTCTCGTCATCGACATACTCGTAGTCGCCGCTGCCCGCCGGTACCAGCGGAGCGCCTCCGGTCGCGGCCGCCTGCTGCTCAATGCCGCTCGTGCTGAGGACGGCGGCAGAGAGCACGCGGATATCCTCCGGGTCCATGCGCAGCTCCTGGAGAAGCTGCTTGAGAGCCCCCATCGTGGCGATCGATCGCAGCTGCGCGACTGATATAATATGGTGCTTGCGAAATACCTTGGTGAACTTGTGCAAGCCGAGGCGGAGGAGGAGCGCACGTACTGAGTCGTGCACGCCGGCGGGCTTGAACACCGCATCGATGCTCTTCAGCGCAAGGCCCGCACCGGCAGGTGGGACCGCTATCATAGCATGTGCGTCCTGAACTACGCGCCAGGGCTGTGGAGCGGCGGCAAGGTCAGTGGTCGCGCATGTGTCGTCGGCGGCTCAGAAAGGCAACCCGAACTCCTTAGAAACCAGAGGCAGTGAATTCACAGACTCACATGTTTAGTCTGTTAAGCACAGAGTGGTGGATACGTCATTTTCACATCCAAAATTGTTGGTCTTTCGGTCACCATTCGTCACCATTGAATCCTCGCGCCCTGTCCCGCTTGGCAGGCTTACAAAACGCACCCCCACGCACACTCCAGTGCCCCCAAACCCGGCCGTCGAGCCCCTCGCGGTATCGTTTCTCAATTCCTTCT